>ERZ869936.129-NODE-129-length-98813-cov-7.164159_pt1 | contig 98813 bp, 63 predicted proteins | sample MGYA00520876_ERZ869936 | MGnify/ENA primary metagenome ERZ869936 (study PRJEB32218, sample SAMN09650985) | biofilter metagenome | isolation source: enrty point of leading RO module | place: Saudi Arabia: Thuwal, RO plant located on Red Sea | collected 2016-02-17 ...
CTTCGACGGCCAGCAGATCGTCGCGGATCTGTTGGGCCCGCGCGCCCAGGTCGTAGTCCGAGGAGCCGATGATCTCGAGCATGTCACCGCCGACGACGCGGGCGTTGGCGGTCCAGAGCTTGCCGTTGTCGGGATTGACCACGCGGGGATACTCGTCGGGCTCGAGATAGCCGTCCCAGCGATGCGCGCCGTCGGCCCAGGAGGTGGGCAACTGTCCGTCGAAGCCGACGCGGCGCGGAATGCGGCCCAGGATTGTCCAGGCAATGCTGCCCTGGTCGTCGGCAACCATGAAGTTCTGTGCGGGTGAGCCACTGAGATTGGCCAACCGCAGTGCTTCGTCCATGGTTTCGGCCGCTTCCATTTTGATCAGCCCGAGATTCACGCCATCGACGTCGTGGGCCACCCAGCGCAGTACGAGCGGGCGACCTGCCTGGTCGTGATCGAGAACTGGGCCCCAGATCGTGGAGACGACTTCCACGGTCTCGGCGGGTCCGCCCTTGACCTTGATGACTTCTTTGTGCCGCTCGAACTGCGCGGAGCCGTCAGGGGTCTTGTACGTGTTCTTGTCCTCGGGATCGACCTCGACGATCACGATGTCCGCCCAGTCGCCCTCGGCATTGGTAAATCCCCAGGCAACGTGCCCGTTGCTGCCGACAATCATCGCGGGTGTGCCAGGCAAGGTGACGCCGGTTACGCGGCGCATGGGCACGTCCGGCTCGTCAGCCTTGACGGGCTGGTCCGCGTTGGCGGGCTGGTCGGCGTTGTCAGCATCGGCGGATTCGTCATCCGTTGGCTCGTCGGAGTCGGCTTCGTCGGAGTCGGCTTCGTCGGAGTCGGCTTCGGCGGCGTCGGCTTCGGCGGACGTTTCTGGCCTGGCGGTTGTTTGAACGTCGTCGGCCGGCCAGACGAAACTGGCACGATACCAGATGTGCGGCACGCGGATCGCAAGGTGCATGTCGTCTGCTACGATCGCGCGCCCGTCGGCCGTTTGCGTGCCGCCGACTGCCCAGTTGTTGCTGCCGACGTGGAACGAATCGAACTCGGCTAGTTGCGACGGCGGCGTCAGCAGATGACGGGCGACTTGCTCCTCATTGCGCACGTTGAACACTTCCGGATCGGGCACCGGCGGAACGCTGAATGCTTCGCCCACGATGGGCGCGTCCCACTTGGTTCCGCGGGGGCAAAGAAAGGCGAGCATCTCGGGCCCCATGACGTCATGGATGATTCCGCGGCGGCGCTCGTTGCGATACTGGCTGCTTTGCAGATCGAGGTACATCGAAAACATGACCAGGCCGGAGTCCTCGGGCTGCCAGGGTGCTGGCTCGGCGCCGAGCAGCAAGTATTCGAACGGCTTGACGCGCAGCGATGCCAACCCGGCGTTGACGCCCTTGGCGTAAACCTCCAGCAGCTCGCGGTCGGCGCTGTCGCCTTGTTCGAGAACGCGACGGGCGACGTCGCGAAAGCGGTTGACGCGCACTTCACGATCGTGATCCAAAGCGGCCGAGCCCACCAGTTCGGCCAGCTCGCCGGCCGAGTTCCGGCGGAGCAGGTCCATCTGGAAGAAGCGGTCCTGGCCGTGGACGAACCCGGTGGCAAATGCAAGGTCGAGACGGTTGGCGGCGCGAATCGTGGGAATGCCCATTGCGTCGCGCTCGACGATCACGGGCGCGGTCAAGTCGGCGCAGGCGATCTGCCCGTCAAGTTGGGGCAGGCTGCCGGTGACCTGGCGATATCCCCAGAAGGCAACTCCGGCAACCACGAGAACGACCAATGCCGTGACCACCGCCCCGATGATCAGAATCCGCTTGCGCATGGAACCATGCCCCTTAACTACGAAGTGGTGCGGCGCGCTCTGGGCGGTTGAACCGCGGCGCGCCGATGAGCCATGCTGCTATTGTCAGCCGCGGCCGCAGGCGTCGCAAGTCCCGCGCCGGTTTGTCACAAGGCCGCACCCGTTTGCGGTGAATCGTCGTCGGGCGAGGACTCGGGCTGCGCATCTTCGGGCGGTACTTTCTCCGCACGGGAAGGCTCGTCCGGAGTGGCTTGGGCGGCCTCTTGGGCATCGACGAACCCGTCGCCGCTGGTGTCCAACTCGCGAAATTGGTCGGGCGTGCCCAGAAACTCGCGACGGCTGACTTCGCTGTCGCCGTTGCGGTCCATTGCCGTGTGCCACGGCGGCGCTTCCGCTCCGCGAAGAGGGGCGCGCGAGGGTAAATAGTCTGACATCGACGATTGGCCTTCGACAGCGCCACATGCGATCACGCAACGAATCCACTGCGGAATCTCGCCGGGTGCCACGTGGTCGTCGCCGTCGCGGTCCAGTTCCGCCAGTCGTGCCGCGGCACCGGAAATCTCGCGCGACGTGAGCCGGCCATCGGCGTGGCTGTCGAGATGGTGGAACAGATGGTCGCCCGAGGCGGCGGATACTTCTACCTGCAACTGACGATACGGTCGGCGCCGCTGGAGCGCGGATTGCAACTCGGCCAAAGTCCACTGGCCGTCGTCGTCGGCATCGGCTCGCTGTTTCCAGAACGTGCGCAGCGCTTCAACTTGCGGTGTTTCGCCAGCGGCGGCCAGTTCGGCTTCGTCGACCGTTCCGCTATCGTCGGCATCGAGTTCGGCGAACAGATCCTGCGCGGCGGCGGCCGTTTCGTCTGCAGCGCGGCGATCCACGGCAACGAACTCGATCCGAGAACCCCGCAACGCGACGATCAGGTCGTCCTGGTCGAGCGATACGGTGACGTCGTCGGCGACCGGATGATCGGGCGTGCCTTGGATCGTGATCGCGGGGCGCGCGCGGTCGCCCGACGCGGCCGGAAACGCAACGCGCAACGACACGTCGGGCGGGGCCTCGAGCAGCCCGGCCAGCTCACTTCCGTCGATCCACCCGTCGGCGTCCTGGTCGAGGGCCGCGAAACGGTCCGACAGCGTGGCGCGCAGCCCCGCGTTCGATCCGTAAAGATCGCCCAGCGCGTAATAGGCCGACTCGAAGTCGACGTCGCGCAGCTCGAACACGTGACTGCGGGGTGCTTCGCGCCGGTAGCGCTGACTGCGGCCGGCCACCGGCGGCGGCAGCACGTCGGCCAACGCCAGAGCGTCGTCGTCGTTCACGTCACGGCTGCACAGCCGTGTGGATGCGGCCGCCATTTCTTCACCGGAAAGCAGCCCGTCGTCATCGGTGTCGAGCAGGGCGTGCAAGGGCGAAGCCACCGGACCGGTCGATTCGCGACGAGCGATCCACCGCACCGAAAACGGGCGACCGCGGGCGGCGTCTTGCGCCAAAAATGCGGCCAGCTCGTCGGACTGGGCGCGCTGGTCGCGATTGGTGTCGAATTGTTGGATCGCGCGATTGCGCGCCGCGGCGTCGGCCAGCGGCATGTTGCCGAACTGACCGGACGCGAACCGGCTATCGGCCAGCAGCTTGTCCCACGACGGGTCTCCGGCCGGGTCGTCGGTGCTTGCGGCTGCCTCGAACGCGGCATCCAGTCGGCGCTCGACCGCCAGCGTTTGCGGCTGCCCATCGACGTCGATTCGCACGTGGACGATCAACGGACGATCGCGCGTCAAAACGAGCAAGCGATACGGTTCGACGTCGGGCGGCGGGTTGTCGTTCGACGCGGTGCCGACTTGCTCCGCCGGTTCGGGCGGCGACGAATCGTTCGGCGACGGCGCTGCTGCATCGGCGGATTGGCTATTGGGCACGTCCGCGGAAGTTGCATCATGATCGCTGGCGGGGCTCGCTTCGGCCGCGCCGTCGGCTACGGGCTTGACCGGCGCAGGCGACGGCGCGGGACGACAACCCAACAGCGCCGACACCATGATCGCCCCAAGTACCGGCGACGCCGCGCAGCGGATCGCGTCGCGCGGAGTCGAGGGAACTTCACTGGCGTTGGGAGCGTCAGGAAAGGACCGCGCGGACAGGCGTGCCTTCGGCGATTTTGATCGGCCGGCCAATGTCGCTGATGTTTTCATGTTCCGGATCGATGCCCAGGGCGGCGCAAAGCGTCGCCAACAGATCGGGCGCGGTGGTCCGCCCGTCGGCCACGGCCATGCCATCGGCAGTCGTGCTGCCATACGCGGCACCCCCTTGAATGCCGCCACCGGCCAGCACGCAACTCCACGCGTTGGGATAGTGATCGCGGCCGCCCATCTCGTTGATCCGCGGGGTGCGGCCGAATTCGCCCATCCAGAGGATCGTTGTGCTCTCGAGCAAACCGCGCTGGTTGAGCTCGACCATCAGCTGGCTCCAGCCGGCGTCGAGTTGTTCGGACAGTTGGCGGACCGCGGTGAAGTTGTTTTGGTGCGTGTCCCAGCCGACGGAGTTGGGTTCGAACGCGCCGAGGCTGACCTCGACGAAGGCGACGCCGCGTTCGATCAAGCGGCGAGCCAACAGGCACCCTTGCCCGAAACGGCCACGACCATACGCCTCGCGCACGCTGTCGGGCTCTTGCTCCAAATCAAAGGCCGCCGCCGCACGACTGCGCATCAACCGGGCCGCGCGACGAAATACCAGTTCGTGCGCAAGTGCCGACTGGCTGGGCCGCGATGCCAAAAAGCCCTGCTCAAGCGTGTTCCAAAGGCGCATGCGGCGATCGGCCTGGTCCTCGCTCACGCCGGAGGGCAGCGCCAAATCATCGAGCTTCAGTTCCGCGTAGTTGTCTCCGTCGGCCGCAACGGGCGACTGGCTGGCGCCGACCGTGGCCGGCGCAAATCGCGGACCGAGAAAACCCGGCCCGTAAGCGGCCGGATTGAACGCCTGATAGGGCGAGATGCTGACGAATGCCGGCAGGTCCGAGTTCTGGTCGTCGAGCTCCTTGCTCACCAGCGCGCCAACCGTCGGATACTCGACCGCTCCGCCCGGCACGTGCCCAGTGCGCATCAGATAGGTGCCGCGTCCGTGGTCGCCCTCCTTCGTGTTGAGCGATCGGATCACCGCCATGTGTTCGGCCTGGGCGGCCAACTTTGGCAAGTGCTCGCTGAATTGCAGTCCAGGCACCGAAGTGGCGATTGGTTTGAACTGGCCACCGTTTTCGTGGTCGGGCTTGGGATCGAACGTGTCGAGCTGGCTGGGACCGCCGTTCATCCAGAGCAGGATGCACTGCCGTTTTCGCTTCGGATCGTGCGCTTCTTGAGCCGCCAATCGTGGCAGCCAACCGCTGAGACTGGTGCCGACCAGTCCCAGGCCCGAGGCGCGCAACAGCGTGCGCCGCGAGATTCTCGCCGTCCGTTTGCTGCGTCGCATCATTGCCGGGTCTGCCTGTACTGGAGGCCGAGGCGGGTTAGTGATTGAGCATGAACTCCGCGCTATTGACCAATGCCCAAACGACGTCGCCCAAGGCGGCTTGTCGCGCTGCGGGCGGTTGCGCGCGGAGGTATTCGACGAACTCGGAGCGCTCGTGGTCATTGGGCGGACGCGTCAACGTGGCCAGAAACGCCGTGCGGACGCGCTGCGATTCGTCGAGGAACGGGGCGTCGAGTGCCGCCAGCAGTTTGCTCTGGGCCGCGTCGGCTAGCGCGTTCAAGTCCGTTCCATTGAGCAGCGTCAAGGCTTGCGGAACGCCCAACTCGAAGTCTGTGACTGTGCGCGTCTGCGTGAGCATCTTGATCAAGAATGCTTGACGTTGCGGGTCGGCCAGCCGGTTGTCGATTTCTCCGGCCGGTCGCAAGCCGACAGTGGACAGCGAATCGTAAAGCTGCTCGGCCGTCATCGTCTTGATGGCCATTCGGGCAAACAGCTCGGGCGGCGGATCGTCATCGCCCGTGTGGCGGCTACTGAGTTGATACGCGCGGGTATTGGCCAACACGCGATGCAAGCGCCGCAAGTCGTAGCCAGCGTCGACGAACCAGCGCGACAATTCGTCGAGCACTTCGGGATGGCTGGGCGTGTTGTGTCCGCCGAAATCGTCGATCGGCTCGACCAAGCCACGGCCGAACAGTTGCGACCAGACCAGGTTGACCGCGGCGGGTCCGAGATAGGGATTCCCGCGCGAAACCATCCAGATGGCCAGTTGCTGGCGCCGGGTGCCGCGCACCGGGCCGTCGAGCGTCTCTCCGCCCGGATAGCGCATCGCGACGACTGTGGTCGTTTCGGGCAAGTAGACTTCGCCCGACGAGACGTCGACCAGCCGCATCGTGGCCGCGTTGTCGTTGCGCTGCTGGAGCCGGGCAAAGAACGCGGCATAGCCCCAGAAATCTTCCTGGGTCCAACGGTCGAACGGATGATCGTGGCATTGCGCGCAGTCCAGACGAATGCCCAAGAAAATGCGCGCCGTGCGCGTGCCGAGCTCTTCGGGCTTGACGCCTACCGTGGTGTAGAACAGCGCGGGACCACTTTCGTCGCCGCCGGTGGCGACCAGCAGGTCGGCCACGATGCGATCATAGCGCCGGTTGTCGACAAACTGTCGCCTGAGCCAGTTCTGCACGCCCACGATCCCGGCGGTTTGCTGCGGATCGACCATCCGCGGAAGCATCAAGTCGCGCCACACGTCGGCCAGGTGCGTGGCATGCGCGGGCGACTCGAGCAAACGATCGACTAGCGCGGTCCGCTTGTCGGGTTGTTCAGAACGCAAGAACTCCTCGGTCACGGCGACCGGCGGCACCACTGCTGTCAGATCCACATCGACTCCGCGCACGAAATCGGCGTCTGCGGCCGGCGGCCCAGGTGTGCTGCCACCACTCTGCCCGGCGGCGGCCAACAACTCGTCGACCCGACGGGTCATCGCCGCGTCATGCTGCGGTGCGGTCGAATCTGCCGCCGGAGCCGGCGTGCCGCTCAGGCTGGCCAGCAATCCGGCCAGGGCCAAGACGTGCAGTCGGCGGAACGGCGCTAGTTTGCGATGGGCAGACCATGCCCAGAAACGCCCCGAAGACATGACACCTCCTCGCCTGGTACGAAGCGAACCGGTCCCTGTGCGGCATTATACCCCATCGGTTGCGGCGCTGGGCCCCCGCTGCTCCGTGCTGCAGTTGGTCGGCTCGACGTTGCGGCTGGTCGGCTCGCTACGCCTGGGGGCAGCCTCTTTTTGTCGCGACACCGAAGAATGGGCAACCAGGGCCCTCTTTTAAGTGCGAAAACGCTTATGCCACGGCATTTTTTTCCTTGACGACCGTCCGGCAGAGCGGGTACCCTCTTGGGGGTCTATCACGCTTCCACTGAGTTATGCGATCGAGGAAACGCTAGTGCGATTGAACCAACGCGGAATCCCCCATTGCCGGCGCCAATGATCTGGCCGTATCCGCCGTTGTTCGGTCCATCCGAATGACGACGCATACGGCTTTTTTCGTTGAGTGTCCTGTAGAGGAACCGCCCAGCGCATCCATGAGTCCTGTGCATAGCCGCGGCGTTCGCGTGGTGGAAACAAATGACCCCGCGCTCAAACTCGCCACGGTTGGCGGACCGATAGATCGAGGAATGCAACAATGATCAAATCACTGCGAGTCGTCTTGGTTCTGTTAGTTCTTTGCGCGGCGGCCTCCATTTCGTCGGCGACGCCGTTTGTCTACGACTGGTCGACCGCCGCGGCAGGCTTCAACCTGGATAATGACACGGTCCCGTTGGACAACAACGACAACTGGATTAACTTTGCCGGGCTTGGTAACGGCAGCGACGATTTCGTGCTCGGAACCCTGCAGCCGCCGCTGTTTTCCGGGAACTACTTTTCCGGCGGCACGACCGGCCCACCGGGCAGTTTCGGCGACGATCTGTACTACCGTCCGAATGACGGCTCGTTCAGTTTCTCGATTCCGTCCAACGCGGCCACGGTTTCGATGTCGATGTTGTTACGCGCCAACAATGGCAACGGCACAATTCGCGTCGGGATCATCCAGGGAAATCCGACGGCCGGCGGCGGCGGGGCGCTCAACTTCGGGCTGTTCGGCGTCAACGCCTGGGGATTGCGCGACGAATTGGGCGTGCATTCGGCGTCGGGAACAGGGGCCGCCGCGCTGACCGATACGACCTTGCGTACCTACCGCGCCACGGCCACGTTGGACATGACCGCGGCCGGTGCCGCAACGCCCACATCGTTGGTTGTTGAAAACCTGACCGACGGCGGATCGGAAGTGATCTTTAGCAACCAGCCGATCAAACTGACGCCCAGCGGCAGCCTGCCGGACCGCACCGATCCCTCGCTATGGGACGCGATGTACATGCGGGTCAACGGAGCACCGGTCGACAACCTGACCATCTCCTTTACGATCATTCCGGAGCCGTCGACGCTGGCCTTGGGGCTCATCGCCGTCGGAATGCTGGGACTGCTCGCCCGACGCCGACGCTAGCCGGGCGACGGATGTCGCGCATCGGACTCCGCAAGGTGCTTCCGCGCCGCGCTGCCTGCTAGCACCAGCCGGCGATCGAACACCGTCTGGTGCAGCGAAATCGATTTTGGACCAAATAGGCCAATTCCAGCGCTGACGACATGCGGCCCTGGCCCGTTTTGCCGCCAACTCTGACAGGGATCTCCCCCTGCGGCAGGATCTCCACAAGGAATCCGGACGACGTCAGTTTTCTCTTTTTCTCGGCCCGAGGTTCTGGGCGAAACCCTCCGCGAGGCACGGGGTTTAATTGGCAGTTTGCGCCGGATGTCCGCGCGGCCGATGTACCGCCGGCCGGTGTACCTGGCTGTGGGTGAAGCCAGCCGAAAGATGTCACCTGGGAGGAACTTCGGATGCTGCGTTTGACCGTGTGGAGCTTGATTGTGGCGTTGTTTGCCGGCGCGACGAGCGCCACGATTGCCGCCGACAAGCCAAAGCGTTCGCCCGAGAAGCGATTCGCCAAAATGGATCGCAACGGCGACGAGAAGCTTTCGAGCGAGGAGTTTGTCGGCAAGCGGAAGGACGAGAAGAAGGCCAAGGCCGAGAAGGTGTTTGGCCGCCTCGATAAAGACGACGACGGCTTCTTGACCCTCGAAGAGTTCAAGACTCGCAAGAAAAAGAAGAACAAAGAAGAGTAAGTGAGCTACTGAGGGCGGCTGAATTGGGAGCAGCCGCCACAGCGCGATCGGGCACGGGCAGCAATGTCCGTGTCCGTTTTTTTTGCCGGGTCAACGGGCAGGCCGAATGCCGGCGTCGGCCGCGTGGCGTGAGCGGGCCGATTGCTTTCGTTGGCCCGTCGGCTGGACTACAATCGAGCCCAACTGCCGGCGTTCTCACCCCCCTCCAACGACCTCGGTGAACCATGCTCCGAATCTCGCGTTACGTCGCGCTCTTGCTGGCCGCCCTGACCGTGTTCGCCGGAGGCAGGACACGCGCCGCCGAGGCCGGAGCCGACGCCTCGAAACGGCGCCCCAACGTGCTGTTTATCGCGATCGACGATCTGAACCATTGGGTCGGCCATCTCAACCGGCATCCGCAGGCCCACACGCCCCAACTGGATCGGATGGCAAAGCTGGGCACCTCGTTCACGCGGGCCCATTGTGCTGCGCCGGTTTGCAATCCGTCCCGGGCAGCGCTGATGAGCGGGCTGCGGCCCGGTGCCAGCGGCGTCTACTCCAACGGCGAAGATTGGCGGAAGGCCATCGCGATCGACTTGCCGTTGACGACCACGTTTCGAAATGCGGGCTATCGCGTCTGCGGCGCGGGCAAGATCTATCACGGGCGCTATGAACGCGACGCGGAATGGGACGACTATCAGCACTCCACCGGCGAGCCCAAGCCGAGCGATCCGGTCCGCGATACACCGCTGCGCCCGTTCGGCCCGGTCGACGCCGACGAATCGGAGTGGGCCGACTACAAGAGCGTCGACTACGGCATCGCCGAGTTGAACAAGGAGCACGACAAGCCGTTGTTCGTGGCGGTGGGATTGCACAAGCCGCACATGGCGTGGAACGTTCCGCGGAAATACTACGACTTGCACCCGCTGGACAAGATCGAGCTGCCACCATTCCGCGAAGACGACCTCGACGACCTTCCGCGGGCCGGATTGCGCATGGCCCGTCCAGGGGAGCATCGCAAGATCGTGGAGGCCGGCAAATGGAAGCACGCCGTGCAGGGTTACCTGGCCGCGTCGTCGTTTGCCGACGCGCAGGTCGGGCGTTTGTTGGACGCCTACGAAAAGCTGCCGGACCGCGACAACACCATCGTCGTGCTCTGGGGCGATCACGGCTGGAACCTTGGCGAAAAGCATCACTGGCGCAAGTTCGCGCTGTGGGAGGAATCGACTCGGGCGCCGTTGATCTGGATCGTCCCGGGCGTGACGAAGCCGGGCGCGCACTGCGAGCGGACGGTCGACTTCATGAGCATCTATCCGACGTTGTGCGATTTGTGCGGCATTGAGATTCCCGAGCACGTCCAGGGCCGCAGCATTCGACCGCTGCTGGCCGATCCCAAGAGCACCTGGCGCAGTCCGGCGATTACGACCTTTGGGCGGAACAATCACGCCGTGCGCACCGAGGAATGGCGGCTGATTCGCTACGCCGACGGCGGCGAGGAGCTTTACGACGAGACCAACGATCCGTACGAGTGGACGAATCTGGCCGACGATCCGCGCCATGCCGAACAGAAGGCACGTTTGGCGGCCATGTTGCCGAAGCAGAATGTTTCGTCCCAGCCGAACGCGACGGAACGTCGAGCGGGCCGGAACAAGCAGCGCCGACGAACATCGAACGAAAAGTAGGTGCCCATCGTGCGAATCTGCTGGATCCTGGGGGTGGCCCTGGTTGCCGTGCCGGTTGCCGCGGCGCTTTCTGCTGCCGTGCCGGCTGTCGCCGCCGAGCGGCGGCCGAACATCGTGGTGATCCTTTCGGACGACATGGGCTACACCGACATCGGTTGTTACGGCAGCGAAATCAACACGCCGAATCTCGACGCGCTGGCCGACGGCGGATTGCGGTTCACGCAGTTCTACAATACGGCCCGCTGCTGCCCGACGCGGGCCACGCTGCTGACCGGGCTGTACGCGCACCAGGCCGGCATCGGGCACATGATGGGCGACAAGGGACAAGACGGCTATCGCGGCAACCTGAATGAACACTGCGTCACCATCGCCCAGGTGCTCGGTCCGGCCGGCTATCGCAACTACGCGGTGGGCAAGTGGCACGTCACGCTCGATCGCGGCCCCGAAGGCCCCAAGCACAACTGGCCGCTCGAGCGTGGCTTCGACCGTTACTACGGCACCATCCACGGCGGCGGCAGCTACTTCGACCCTTCGACACTGACGCGCGACAATACGCAGATCTCGCCGTACGCGGATCCCGAGTACACGCCCAAGACGTTTTACTACACCGACGCGATTTCGCATCACGCGGCGCAGTTCGTTGACGACCACGCGGAGCAACACGCCGAGGCGCCGTTCTTCATGTACGTGGCGTACACGGCGGCTCACTGGCCGATGCACGCGCTGCCCGAGGACATTGCGCGGTACCGCCACAAGTACGACGCCGGCTACGAGCCGATTCGCCGTACGCGGTTCGAGAAGGCGGCCCGGCTGGGTGTGATCGATCGGCGCCACGGGCTGTCGCCGCAAGCCGGTGACTGGAACCAGGTGGAGGACAAAGCCTGGGAAGCGGCCGGAATGGAAGTTTATGCCGCGATGGTCGATCGGATGGACCAGGGGATCGGCAAGATCGTCGAGGCCCTGCGCCGCAACGGACAGCTCGACAACACCCTGGTGCTCTACATGCAAGACAACGGCGGCTGCGCCGAAAACACCGGTCGCATGCCGCGCGACGGCCACCCGAACATCGCCCGGGCCGACAAGCCGCCACTGGCGCCACTGGACGCCGCCGCGTTGTTGCCGCCAAACAGCGTTCCGCCGCAAACGCGGGACGGCCATCCCGTGCGGATGGGCAATCGTGTGATGCCGGGACCGGCCGACACGTTCTTGGCCTACGGGCGTGGCTGGGCCAACGTGTCGAACACGCCGTTTCGCGAGTACAAGCATTGGGTCCACGAAGGTGGCATCAGCACGCCGTTGGTCGCGCACTGGCCGGCGCGGATCAAGACGGGCGGCCAACTGCGTCAGCAGCCAAGCCACCTGATCGACATCATGGCGACGTGCCTCGACATCAGCGGCGCGACGTACCCCGAACAACACGGCGGTCACGCGATCGTTCCGCCCGAGGGGAAGAGCCTGGTTCCGGCGTTTGAGGATCGGCCGATTGAGCGCGAGGCCCTGTTCTGGGAACACGAGCGAAATCGCGCGGTCCGTGTCGGCAATTGGAAGCTGGTTGCCAAGGGCGCGCGGGGCGCATGGGAGCTGTACGACTTGAGCGTCGATCGCGCCGAGTTGAACAACCTGGCCGAGACGTATCCCGAGCGCGTCAAGTCGATGGCCAAGCGCTGGGAGCGCTGGGCGGTGCGCGCGAAAGTCAAACCGTATCCCAATGAAGTTTTGTCTCGTTCCACCAAGAGCCTGCACCCGGTAGCGTCCAAATGATGAAACTGCTTGAGAAGATTCCAATGTTTGTTGGCCGTGCTGCGCCGCGTCGCGCGGTTGCGCATTTAGTACACGCTCTTACTATTGCCGCGCTCTTGGCGGCGCCGTTGGGCGCGGCACACGCGGCCGAAGAGGGTCCGTTCCATGCCTCGGGCATGAAAGTGGGCGAAGTGACCGACACGTCGGCGATCGTGTGGGCGCGGCTGACGCTGCGGCCGCAGCGCAATCCGTCGGACGCGCCCGCCGTGGAGATCGATTATGGTTCTGCTCGCCCCGGCGGTGGTCGGCGCACGCGAAAGGTGCTGGGGGTGCGGTTTCCCGAGGGACTGACGGTTCGCGATATCCGCGAAGCGGTGCCCGGCGTCGACGGCGACGTGCGCGTGCTGGTGCGTGCGCGTGGGACCGAGAAGTGGGAGCCGACCGACTGGGCGAGCGTCGATCCGCTTGGCGACTTTACGCGCCAGTTCACGATCACCGACCTAAAGCCGGCAACGCAATACGACGTGCGAATCGAATCGCGCGGCATCGACGGCACGGCGGGCGCCACGCTCGACGGCGAGTTTCGCACGGCTCCGCGCGGTGATGATCCGGCCCGTGTGCTGTTCACCGCGGCGACTTGCTTTGGCAACGACGACCAGGACTGTCCGGAAGGATTCAAGATTTACGAAGCGATGGCGGATCTGGATCCCGACTTTTTCGTCCACGCCGGGGACATCATCTACTACGATCAATTGGCCAAGAACGTCGACCTGGCACGGTATCACTGGCAGCGAATGTACAGTTGGCCCAGCGCGGTGGCGTTTCATCGAAAGGTGGCCAGTTTCTTCATCAAGGACGACCACGATACCTGGGTCAACGATTGCTGGCCGACCATGCCGTCGCGGCACATGCTCGACTTTACGTTTCGCCAGGGGCAGTTGATTTTTCTGGAACAGGTGCCGATGGGCGACTTGACGTACCGAACGCGACGCTACGGCAAGGACCTGCAAGTGTGGATGGTCGAGGGGCGCGACTACCGCTCGGCCAACACGATGCCCGACGGCCCGGACAAAACGATCTGGGGCCCGGTACAAAAGAAATGGTTGAAAGATACGCTGGCCGCCTCCGACGCGACGTTTCGCGTGCTGTTTAGCCCCACGCCGATGGTGGGCCCGGATCGCGACTCGAAGCTTGACAACCATGCCAACTCGGGATTCAAGCATGAAGGCGACGAGCTGCGCAACTTCCTGGCCGGACAGAAGAACACGATCGTCATCTGCGGCGATCGGCATTGGCAATACATGTCGATCGACCCGAAGACGAAGCTTCGCGAATACTGCACTGGGCCGGCCAGCGACGAGCACGCCGGCGGTTGGCAGCAGAGCGACTACCGCGAGGACTACCATCGGTATTTGCGCGTGAAGGGCGGCTTCTTGGCGGTGACGGTCGATCGCAGCGATGACGGCACGCCAACGATGACCCTGCGCCACCACGACGTGAACGGCGCGGTCCAGCACGAAGATCAACTGGTAGCCGATACGGCGCCGGCCGAATAGCGATGGACGATCGAACGGTTAGTACGCTCGTGCTGCTGGCGGCACTTTCGGCCGTGACGGCACATTCGGCTGCGCCGGCAGTGGCCAGCGACGAAGCCCGCCCATTCGGCCTCGAAGCGCGCAAGCCGTGGACCACGTCGCGGCTGGTCGGCTCACCGGAACCTCCCCTGCCCTACACCGTCGAGCCGACGTTTACCAACATCGAGTGGAAGGCGCCGATCTACGTCATCGACGAGCCAGGCGGCGACTATCTGTGGACCATCACTCAGGGTGACGAAGCGGGTCGGGCGAACCGGATCGCGCGCGTTGCCGACGATCCGGACACGCGCGACATCGTGCCGCTGGTGGATCTGCCGGGTCGGTTGGTCTATGCGGTCTGCTTCGATCCGGACTACGCGACCAACCGGCAGGTGTACGTCTTCAGCAACGGGCCGGACGAGAACTCGAAAAAGCGCAATCGCGTATCGCGATTCGTGGCTGAACCCGGTCCGCCAATGCGGATCGATCCCGGCGCCGAGGAGGTCATCGTCGAGTGGCGCTCCGAGGGGCACGACGGCGGTGATCTGGTGTTTGGGCTGGACGGAATGTTGTACGTTGCCACGGGCGACGGCACCGGCGACTCCGACACCTGGAACTCCGGCCAATCGCTCGACGATTTGCTCGGCGCCATCCTGCGAATCGACGTAAAGCAGCGCGATGGGGATCGGCCGTACGCGATTCCGGACGACAATCCGTTCGTCGATCTAGAGGGCGCGCGGGGCGAAGTTTGGGCCTATGGGCTGCGCAATCCATGGCGGCTGGCACTCGACGCCAAGTCGGGCCGCATTTGGGTCGGCAACAACGGACAGGATCTGTGGGAAACGGCCCACCTGGTCGGCCGCGGCGAAAACTACGGATGGAGCGTGTTCGAAGGCAGCCATCCGTTTTACCTGGAGCGGCAGCGCGGGCCGACGCCGCTGGTGCCGCCAACGATCGAACATTCGCACGCCGAGTTTCGTTCGCTCACCGGCGGCGTGGTGTACTACGGCGACAAATTGCCCGACTTAGAGGGTGCGTACATCTACGGCGACTATTCGACGGGTCGTATCTGGGGGATGTTGCACGACGGCCAGCGCGCCGTGTGGCACCGCGAGCTAGCCGACACGACTTTGCAGCTTGCGGCGTTTCGCGTCGATCAGCGCGGCGAGCTGTTGGTGGTGGACTATACCGGCGGCATTTATCGGCTGGTGCCGGCGCCGGACAAGGAGCCAACGGGGCCCTTTCCGACGCGGTTGAGCGAGACCGGCCTGTTTGCGTCGACGGCCGAGCATCGCGTGGCCGACGGCGTCATCCCCTATTCCGTGAACGCCGAGGGTTGGAACGACGGGGCGACGGTCGAGCGCTTCTTCGCACTACCGGGTGAGCAGCAGATTGCATTGCCGCCGGATGCGCAAACCAAGGGCGCGTCGATGGGAATGTGGAGTTGGCCGGAGCGAACGGCGCTGGTGCAAACGCTGTCGCTGGCCGACGTGGCGACCGAGAGCGGCAAGCCGCGCTGCGTCGAAACGCGCGTGTTGCTGCTGCAAGACAACGAATGGACCGGCTACAGTTATCGATGGAACGACGCGCAGACCGACGCGGAGTTAGTTCCCAAGGAAGGTGCCGATGCGACGTTTGCGTCGGCAGGAAATCCGTCCGACGACGCGGACAACGACGCGGCCGGCCGCGCGTGGCGCTTTGCCAGTCGGGCCGAGTGCATGGCGTGTCACAGCCGCGCGGCCAACTACGTCCTGGGGCTGAACGAGGCGCAGGTTAACCGCGATCATCGCTACCGCGACGCGACTGACAATCAGTTGCGCACGCTGGAGCACATTGGTGCCTTCAACCGAACGCTGCCCAAGCCGCCCGAGGAGCTGGCCCGCCTGACGAACCCGTATGACGAACATGCCGACGTCGAGGCCCGGGCCCGAGCCTACTTGCACGTGAACTGCTCGGTGTGCCACGTTGCTGCCGGCGGCGGCAACGCCCAGATGGTGTTGTCCGTTGGCACGGCGCGCGACGCGATGAAGTTGCTCGGTGCGCGGCCGCAGCACAATTCGTTCGGCTTGTCGAACGCGATGCTCGTCGCGCCGGGCGATCCGGACCGATCGGTACTGGTGCATCGGCTTTCACGGCGCGGCCGGGGACAGATGCCGCCGTTGGTTTCGCGGCGGGTCGATGGTGCCGCCGTCGAACTGATGCGTCAATGGATCAGCCAATTGCCGCCCGAGCACGAGTTCGTACGCAAGTGGACGATGGAGGACCTGCTGCCAGAGGTCGAAGGCGTGACGGCCGATCGTTCAATCGAGGCGGGCAAGGCGGCCTTTCAAAAGACCGGCTGCGCGCAGTGTCACCGCTTTGGCGACGAAGGAGGAACCGTCGGTCCCGACTTGAGCGCGGTGGCCACCCGATTGAAGAAGCGGGAGCTACTGGAATCGATCCTGTTGCCCTCGAAGGTGATTGCCGACCAGTATGCGAGTTTCGCCGTCGCCACCGACGACGGCAAAGTGGTCGCCGGGCGGATCGAGCGCGAGGACGACGAAGCGGTGGTGGTGCGTCCCAACTCAGCGTTCGACACGCTCGAGCAGATTCCCAAGCGGAACATCGTGGGCCGGCGGCGGCTCGACGTGTCGAACATGCCGGAGGGCATCGTCAACGTCCTGCAGAAGCACGAAGTCTTGGACCTGGTGGCGTTTCTGCTGAGCGGGACGCACGCGCGAGGGTCCGGCGGGCAGTAGCGGATCCGCGGCACCGGCGCTGGGCATTGCACCATGCTCGCGCGGTGGATCAATGGACGTGGATCGGTTACAATCGGCCTGACCCCCAAGCGGGGCCCTCGCCGGTTTGCATCCCGCCTACGAATTCCGCCATGCGAACTACGCTGCTGCTTGCCGCCGCGCTCATTGTGCCGTTGGTACAGACGGCCGCGATAGCGGAAGACAGCGCGACAAACGACGTTTCGGCGACGGCCGATGCGCCGCTGACCTTCGAGCGGGACGTGCGCCCGATTTTGAAGACCCACTGCTGGCAATGCCACGGTGAAGAGGAGGAACTGCACGGCTCGCTCGATGCACGGCTGGCGCGCTTCCTGCAGGCCGGCGGCGATTCCGGGCCAGCGATCGAGCCGGGCAACCACGCGGAAAGTCTGCTGTACGAGCGGGTCTCGCAGGGCGAAATGCCGCCAGGCGACAAGCAGCTTTCCGAGGCCGAAGTGGCGACCATCGCCCGTTGGATTGACGGCGGCGCCAAGACGGCGACCGCCGAGCCGGAGTCGCTAGCCGTCGGTGACATTCTTACCGAAGAAGATCGGGCCCATTGGTCGTTTCAACCGGTGATCCGTTCGCCCGTTCCAAGGGTCGCAAGCGCCGAGCGGGCGCGCACACCGGTCGACGCGTTTCTGTTGGCGCGATTGGAGCGGGAAGAGCTGTCGTTCGCCGAAGAGGCGGACCGGGCCACGCTGGTTCGTCGACTGTCGTTCGACCTGACCGGCTTGCCGCCGACTCCGGAAGCCGTGGAACGGTTTGTCAACGATCCGGCACCGGACGCCTACGAGCGGCTGGTCGACGATCTGCTGGCATCGCCGGCGTACGGCGAGCGCTGGGGGCGGCATTGGCTCGACGTGGCCGGCTATGCCGACAGCGACGGATACAGTGTCCAAGACCTCGAGCGCCCCTGGGCGTACAAGTATCGCGACTACGTGATTCGCTCGTTCAACCGCGACAAACCGTGGGACGAGTTCTTGGTGGAACAGTTGGCCGGCGACGAACTGCTGGCGCCGCCCTATGAGAACCTGACACCGCGGCAGGCCGATCGGCTGATCGCCACCGGCTTTCTGCGGATGGGCCCCGACGGCACGGGCGACTCGGCCGTCGACCAAGACGTGGCCCGCAACGAGGTCGTGGCCGACACGATCGAGATCATGTCCACCGCGGTGCTGGGGCTGACCGTCGGCTGCGCGCAATGCCACGCGCATCGCTACGATCCGATCTCGCACGAGGACTATCATCGGATTCGGGCCCTGTTCGAGCCCGCCTACGATTGGAAGAAGTGGCGCGGGCCCGGAGCGCGATTGGTGTCGCTGTGGTCCGACGACGTGCGCGCCAAAGCGGCCGCGGTCGATGCCGAGTTGAAGGAAATCGCGGCGCAGCGGACCGCGGAGTTGGACCAGATCGTCAGCGATACGTTCGAGCGCGAGTTGGCCAAATTGCCCGAAGACATTCAGCCAGCGGCCCGAGCAGCGCGGGAAACGCCGCAGGACAAGCGCGACGACGCGCAGAATCAGTTGATCAAGGAATACCCGTTCTTGAAAGTCGATCGCGGCTCGGTCTATCTCTACCTGGAAGACAGGCTCCGCGGCCACCAAAAGAAGTGGGACGACCTGACAGCGGCAAAGCGAGCGGAGCGCCCGGACGATGACTACGTGCGCTGCCTGACGGAAGTGCCAGGGCACGCACCGGTGACCAAACTGTTTTCTCGCGGCGACCACAACCAGCCGCGCCAAGACATTGGGCCGGGCGAGTTGGCGGTGCTCAGTCCGCGCGGCAGCGATGTAGACATCGACGCCAATTGCGAGGAGCTGCCCACGACCGGACGCCGTTTGGCCTATGCGCGGCACCTGACGAGCGGCCGGCATCCGCTGGTGGCCCGCGTGCTGGTCAATCGGTTTTGGCTGCACCACTTTGGCCGCGGACTGGTCGCGACGCCGGGCGACTTTGGCATGTTGGGCGAACCGCCCAGCCATCCGGAATTGCTCGATTGGCTGGCCGACGAGTTCGTGCGCGGCGGCTGGAAGCTGAAGCGGCTGCACCGGTTGCTGGTCACGTCGACGGCCTATCGCCAGTCGTCACGGCGGCGACCGGAGCTGGACGCGGTCGATCCCGAAAACCGGTTGCTGGGACGCATGGGCGTGCGCCGGCTGGAGGCCGAAACGATTCGCGACGCGCTGCTGGCGGCCAGCGGGCGGTTGGTCGACTCGATGTACGGCAAGTCGGTGCCGGTGATGCCGGATGAAGTGGGACAGATCGTCGTGGGCGTCGACACGCGCGACTCCGCCGGACGGCCCAGTGGCAAGGTGGTCGCGATCGGGGCCAATGAGTTCCGGCGGAGCGTGTACGTGCAAGTGCGCCGGTCGCAGCCGTTGGGCATGCTCGAGCCGTTCGACGTGCCCACGATGTCGCCGAATTGTCAGCAACGGTCGTCGTCGACGGTGGCGCCGCAGTCGCTGTTGATGATGAACAGCCCGTTGGTCGTGCAATTGGCCGCGGCGATGGCCGAGCGAATCCGCCGCGAGGTGGGCGACGAGCCGCAATCGCAGTTCCGCCGCGCATGGATGTTGGCGTTTGGTCGCGCGCCGGACGCGGACGAGACGGCCGCGGGCCTGGCATTCTTGTCCGAGCAGACCAGCGCGCTCGAGCCGCTGAACGAAAACGGCCAGCCGCCGGCTGCTGACGCGGATCCGAAAGCACAGGCGCCGGCACCAGAGCACGCAGCGCTCGCGCATCTGTGCCATGCGCTGGTGATATCCAACGGGTTTCTATACGTCGACTAGAGGGTTTGCCCGATGTCGCACTTCACGCGCCGCCACTTTCTATCGCAGCAGGCCTTCGGGTTGGGCGGGCTGGCCTTGGCCTGGCTGCTCAACGAAGAGGGCGCGCTGGCTGCGCCGGAAAAGCCGCCGCTTGAGCCGCAAACGTTCGACCTGAAGCCCCGCCGCCCGGCAAACCGACCGCAGGCGACGGCCATGATCTCGATGTTCATGCAGGGTGGGCCGAGCCATATCGATCTGTTCGACCCCAAGCCGGAACTGACGAAGCGGCACATGCAGACGTTTACCGGCGACATCAAGTACGACAACGCGGCCGAGGCCAGCTCGAAGTTGTTCGGCAGTCCGTGGAAGTTCTCCAGGCACGGACAATGCGAGATGGAGCTAAGCGAATTGGTGCCGCACTTGGGCGAGGTGGCCGACGACGTCTGCCTGATTCGGTCGATGCACACCGGCGTGAACAATCACGGGCAGTCGATCAACGCGCTGAACACCGGGCACTTCATGAACGGCCGCCCGGCGCTCGGCTCGTGGATGACCTATGCACTCGGTTCGGAGAACCAAAATTTGCCGGCCTTCGTCGTGTTGACCGATCCCGGCGGGTTGCCGGTGTTGGGGGTCGACAATTGGAGCGCCGGCTGGCTGCCGTCGGTGTACCAAGGCACCGTCGTGCGGCCGACCGAGCCGCGGATCTTGAACTTGGATCCGCCGCAAGGACTGCGCGGTCCGGCACAGGAGCGCTTTCTGTCGTATCTCGAAGGGCTTAATCGTGCGCACCTGGACGAGCGACCGCAGGAACACGATCTGTCGGCGCGGATTCAAAGCTACGAGCTGGCGGCGCGGATGCAGGTGGCCGCAAAAGACGCCCTGGACTTGTCGCAGGAGTCGGCCGCCACGCACAAGCTATACGGACTGGACGAGGAGACGACGCGCGACTACGGATCGCGGTGCGTGATCGCCCGGCGGCTGGTGGAACGCGGCGTGCGGTGTGTGCAGATCCACACCGGTAGCCAGACGTGGGACCGTCACGGAAACATTCAGAAATCGCTGCCCGCGGTGTGCCAACGTACCGATAAGCCGGCCGCGGCGCTGGTCCGCGATTTGAAACAGCGCGGACTGCTCGACACGACGCTCGTCCACTGGGGCGGCGAGATGGGCCGGCTGCCGGTGATCCAGAACGAAAAGAACATCGGTCGCGACCACAACACGTATGGATTCAGCATGTGGTTGGCCGGCGGCGGCGTGCGGGGCGGATACATCCACGGCGCCACCGACGAGTTGGGCCACAAGGCGGTCGAAAACGTTGTCACGCACAACGACTATCACGCCACCTTGCTCCACCTGTTTGGCGTCACGCAGGAGCAGGTCGTCTTTTCGCGACCAACCGGCGCGGGCGCGCTGGTCAACCCGCAGGACGGCAAGATCATGTGGGACTTGCTCAAGCAGCGGCCCGCCGAGGTCGCGTCGACCGGCTGATGCGGCAAGTGCAACGGGCATGCCGCGTGGTGCCGGTTCGTCGACGATGGACCCCCGAATGGCGATCCCTGGCAGCTTGGCAACCAGCCTGCCGTCCTGGCGAGCTGCCCCGAGGCTACGCCGTTGGCGGAAATACCCCCCTGCGGAAGCGTGGTCGGACGGGCCACACGGGCCTAGAATTAATTTTAGGGGCCGCTGATCGTGGTCTTACGGCTGGCACAGCAGTCGCACCTAAGTCGGGCGTGCCATCCGTCAATTCGCCGAGTTGATCCCGTCGCGCAAGCGGATATTTCACTTCGCGCAAGCCCAATTCAGGGCGAGGAACAGATTACCAGCCGTTTCGCGTTTGGCACGCGTCGTGCGTGCTGTGGCCCATGCGCCATGCCGCGGACGCGCCGTGGGCATGCGCAGATGAATCGCGGCGGGGCATGACGGCTTTTGAGGTGAACCCCATGATTTGCAATCCCCTTCGTACCGCGGTCCTGGTGGGCAGCACGGCGCTCGTGGCGTTTGGCGCAACTAGCGTGCCGCGGGCAATCGCCGAAGAACTCGACGCGGCAACCGGCCCGCACTATGCCGGATATCTCGTGCCCGAGGACGCACTGGGCGACGTGCGACTGAGCGTCATTGACGAAAAGCTCGCCATGAGTTTGGCCGTGGAGACTTGGGTGCAGATCGGACTGGCCGAGTACGCCTTGCCTACCATCCGCGACGACGAGCTACGAGCCATGACCGAGGCCAAGTTGCTCACGTACCGCAAGCTGCTCAACACGGTCGACTACCTGACCGACGGCGAGGCCAGCGCGATGCTGGAGGATGCAGCGACCGAGCGGCACCGCACCGCGGCTACAAGCGTTTCGGCGGACGGCTCCGCGCCGGATACGACGAATGCCAGCCCGTCGCATCCAACGCGAGATCGATCGCGAAGCGTTGGCTTGCGCGGCATTCTGCGCAAAACCGCGACCAAGGCGATTCTGAAGGTTCGGCTGCAAATCGCCGAACAGTATGCCGAACTGCTGCGCACCGAGCTGGCGCTGGCGCCACCTGGCGAATTCGATCGGTCCTATTTGGGTATCGAGGTCTACAGCCAGATGCAGTGGCTGTCGATGCTGCGGGTATTCGGCGAACAGGCGTCGGCGGATTTCGCGAAAGTGCTTGCCCACGCCACTTCGCACGCCGAGACGCATGTTGCCGCCGGCCGCAAGATGTTTAGGCGACTGGGTACGTCGCCGACGTTGACCGACCAGCCGGAGCAAGTGGTCGAAACGGTTGAGCCCGCCGGGAGTTGATCCTACGGCACGGAACAATTGGGGCGCGTGCGGCGCGGTTGCAGTCGCCGACGCACCGGCCCATTTTGCGCGTTCTATTCTTTTTTCCCCTGAGCAACGCCGCGGTTAGTAGCGGGCCTTGCCGGCGAGTAAAGTAACTCGCGCGGCTGGGGAACTTTCTCGACGGCAGCCGCGTCCAAACCGTCGGCGGCCGATTCTCGGGTCGCCGGACGAGCCTTGGGGTAACATGGCGATGGCCGACTGGGTGCGACGTTTCGCGCTGCGCACCGTTGGCCGTGCCGCGGCAATCGAATCTGGGAGAAGGGAAATGAGCGCTCGCATGACATTCCGAACGGCCATGGCAATCTCAGCGGTGGGCATCATCGCGCTGACCATCCACCCAACCCAGGCATTCGATCCGCCGCCGGCCGATCAAGCGGCCAATAGCGAAGCGATACAGCCCGAGCCAACCAAACCACTTTCGAAGACGATCACGCGGGGGCTGGAGTATTTGATTTCGCAACAGAACTACCGAGGCGGCTGGGGGCAAGGCGGCGGTTGGCGCGTCAACACGCAGGGACAAGGAAGGGTCACCGGCGAAAACGTCAGCGATCCCCAGGATCTGGGCAATACCTGCATCGCCACGCTGGCGTTGATCCGCGCCGGCAACACACCGCAACACGGGCCGTACGCCAAGCAGGTGGCGCTGGCCGCGGCACTGATCTGTGAGTACGTCGAACGTTCCGATGAGGACTCGCTGTATGCGACCGATGTGCGCGATACGCAACTGCAAAGCAAGATCGGCCAATACGTCGACACGTTTCTGGCCGGATTGGTACTCACGGAATTGAAGGACAACATGCCGCCGGACGGATCCGACAAGCGGGTCGCGGCCGCGCTGGAAAAGACGATCCGCAAGATCGAGACGCACCAGGATCAGGATGGCAACTTCGCGGGCAACACAGGCTGGGCCTCGGTTTTGTCGCAGGCCGTGTGCAGCAAGTTCATCAACCGCGCGGCTCAGGCCGAAGTTGCCGTGAAGGTCAACGTGTTGGAGCGCGACTTCAACGGATCGGTGGCCTCGCTCGACTTGAAGACCGGCGAGTTCTCAGGCAAACGTCCGGCAACCAGCGCGCCGGCGTTTGCTTTAACACCCGCCGACGGCACGCGTTTCTCCGGCGAAGTCGCGGGCGTTGGAGGCGGATTGAGGGCTGGAAGGACGGCGCCGAGCGACGCGGGCGTCGACTTGTACTACGTGGCAAGCAATGCCAGCCGAATCTACGACTTGGGAAATACCACTGTCGTGATGGAACAACGGGCACGCAACGTTTTGAAAGATCTCGATGCCACGGAGGAAGCCGTGGCTCAAGCGAAGCGCGAGTTGAAGACGATCGACGACGTTCGCCTGGCGCAGAAGGCTGCCGTCGACGGCCTGGTGACCAGGCTCGACGACAAGAACTTCGTCGCCGGGTTCGGCAATAAAGGGGGCGAGGAGTTTCTCAGCTACATGAACATTGCCGAGATGCTCGCTGTCAAAGGGGGGCCGGAATGGGAGAAGTGGAATAACTCGATCTCCGACAATTTGGGACGCGTGCAGAACCAGGACGGTAGCTGGTCCGGACAACATTGCATCACCGGGCGCACCTTCTGCACGTCGGCCGCCCTGCTGACGCTGATGGCCGATCGGGCCCCGGTGCCGCTGGCCGCGAAAGACCCGGAAAGCCAGTCGGAATGAGGATGCGACGCGATGATCCCACCGACGGCGGCGGCAACGCCAGGCTCCGCCTCGTCGCGTGTCTGTTGCTCGCCACGGCAGCAGCCGGTTGCGCCGACGCGCCGACCGCAAGCGAAGTGCGCACGGCGCGAAACGAACGCCGGACGGCAAACGGCACACGGTCGGGCGACCGGATCGCGCGGATCGAAACAGCGCTGGGCCGGGCCACCGACTTTCTGGTGGCACGGCAGTCCAACGACGGGCTGTGGCGCTCGGAAGTGTACGGTCCGTTTCGCGCAGGCGACGCGCTGACCGCGGCGGTTGCCGGTGCCCTGCTCGAAGTCGCGTCGCCGGCATGGCCCCGCGCGGAAGCAGCCGTTGCCCAGGCCCGGGAGGCGGTGGCAGCGTTTGTCGACGAGCAGGGACAGATTCGCGCACCGCCGGACGGCCTGGCGTATCCGACGTATGCGGCGGCCGGGGCCGTAATCGTGTTGGCCGGCGAGCAAGACGAACGCTACGCCGCCGCACGTAACGCGTGGCTAGCGTATCTGAGCGAGCGGCAATTGACCGAATCGCTCGGCTGGTCGGAAGCGGACGCCGAGTTTGGCGGATGGGGCTACGCGGCTGACTTGCCGCGCAAGCCGGCCGAAGGCGTACCGCTGGGCAACCTGGCCGAGCCCAACCTTTCGGCCACGGTGTTTGCGATGCGCGCGATGCGTGTCGCCGGCATGGCCGCCGATACGCCGGCGATGCGCAAGGCATTGGCCTTTGTGCGCCGTTGTCAGAACTTCGCATTGTACGATGCGCGCAGCAACACGGAATTCGACGACGGCGGATTCTTCTTCATGCTCAACGACCCGGTGCGGAACAAAGCCGGCGTAGCCGGCGTCGATGGGCACGGCAGAACGCGGTTCATTTCGTACGGCAGCACCACGGCCGACGGCCTGCGCGGGCTGCAACTGGCCGACCGGTCCGACGATGGAGCACGGCTGCGTGCCGCATGGCGCTGGATGCAGGACCATTTCTCGGCTACCGATCATCCCGGCGCGTACGCCCCGGACCGCGTCGCGGCCCAGGCGTCGGTCTACTTTTACTACTGTCAGGCAATGGCCGAAGCGCTGGCCGACGGCCCGCCTGTCGTCGTCAATCAAGAACAGCGCAACGCATGGGCCGCGGCACTGGCCGACGCGCTGCTGGTCCGACAGCGGCCCGACGGATCGTGGATCAACACGGCGGTGGACGTGCGCGAAGACGATCCGTTGGTGGCCACGTCGATGGCCGTGGGAGCGCTGGCAAAGTGTCGCGCGGTGCTCATCAAGACGGCTGCTGTCTCGGCGAAGTAGCGCGACTACTGCCATGAGCGGGGTCAGAGCTGCCCTTGCACCGGCGACTGGGCGGGCAACGCAAGCCAGGCAATCTGTCACCGCGGCCCGCGCATGCGTTCGGCGAGGGTTCCGGTCGTTTGGCTGCGCGGCACAGCGCGGTGGGAAGAACCGCGGTTAGTTGCGATTTGCCGCGGCACGCGCTACGATAACGCACCGCGCTGGATTGCTAACTCCCGTTAAAACGTCGTTACCCATCGTGAAGGGGAGGTGTCGGATGGTCGGCCGATTCATGCTGACGATTGTCGTTCTGTTGGCGAGCGTTCCGAGTCTGGCCGTCGATTGGCCCCAATGGCGCGGTCCGCAGCGGACAGGCCTGTCGGAAGAAACCGGGCTACTCACCGAATGGCCGACCGAAGGGCCGAAGCTGCTCTGGCAGGCCAAGGAGATCGACGACGGATACTCGACGCCATCGATCGTGGGTGATCGGATCTACCTGTTGTCGAACAAAGGCATGGACGACGAGTTCGTGCAGGCCCTGTCGGCCAAAGATGGACAGCAGTTGTGGGCCGTGCGAATCGGGAAGGTCGGGCCGAACCAGGGGCCGCAATATCCTGGGGCGCGCTCCACGCCGACCGTCGTGGGCGACGTGCTGTACGCACTGGGTTCGGACGGCGACCTGGCATGTGTGGAACTCAATGGCGGCAAGATCCGCTGGACGAAGAATCTGCGCACCGATTTCGCCGGCAAGCCTGGCAAGTGGGCGTACTCCGAATCGCCGTTGGTCGACGGCGACTCACTGGTTTGCACGCCTGGCGGAGCCGAAGCGACGATCGTGGCGTTGGATCGCAAGTCGGGCGACGTGATTTGGAGCACGGCGCTGGACGAGGCCGACGAAGCGGCCTATGCATCGGCCATCGTGGTGGACGCCGTGGGCGTCAAACAGTACGTGCAATTGGTACAGAAAGGCCTGGTGGGCTTGGATGCCAAGACGGGCGAGTTCTTGTGGCGGTATGAGAAGGTCGCCGAAGGCAGCCCGGCAAACATTCCCACGCCGGTGGCCGACGGATCGCTGGTGTACACGGCCAGTGGCCGAGGCGGCGGAGGACTCGTCGAACTAACGCGCGGAGCCGGAGGGGTGGAAGCCGTGCAGCAGTACGCCGGACCGAAGCTGCCGACCAGTATTGGCGGCGCGATCAAGGTGGGCGACAATCTCTACGGCACAAACAGCTCAGGCATGATGTGCGTCGACTTCGCGACCGGCGAGCTCAAATGGCAAGAGCGCGGTATCGGCGCCGGTGCCGTCTGTTACGCGGACGGGCGAATCTATCTGCACGGCGAGAACGGCGACGTTGCGCTGATCGAGGCCACTGGGGACGCTTATCGCGAGCGGGGGCAGTTTTCGCCGCCCGATATGCCGGAGCGCGGGCGAGCCAAAGCCTGGGCCTATCCGGTGGTGGCCAACGGCCGGCTATACATCCGCGACCTGGGAACGCTGTGGGCGTACGACGTTGACGGCGGGAAAAACTAGCCGCGGTGTGCGTGACACGTCGCGTCGCCGCCGTCGCGCCCTCTGAGAGGCTAGTTGGACGGCGCAGATGGCGACGAAGGCATGCTAGGCCAGGCACTGAGGCGAACGCTGTCGGAGTCGGTCAGGCTGATTGGCACGTTGCGGCCATCGGACGACGCCACGAGCGCGTCGACCAGGTTTTGCAATTTGCGCACGCCTTCGAGTACCGGGGCGAGCGGGTCCTTGGACGAGCCCGAAGCCCGTTCGGACAGTTGCGTCGCGCAGCGCGCCACCACTTCTGCGCCTTCGAGCAATCGGTCTCGTTCCGTCGGATCGGCCGTTGTCGCGGGGTCAATCTGTTGCTTGACGACCTGCATGCCGTACCAGCGCAACAAGCGTCCTTGACTGACAACGCCGATCGGCGCGCCGTCGCGAACGACGAACACGCGCCGAACCGCCACGCGACTGAGAAACTCGCAGATCGCGTCGAGAGCCGCGGTTTCCTCGAACGACACGAACGTGCGTTGCATGATTTGCTCGATAGGCATTAGCCACGCGTTGTGCTTTGGCAAGACGCAGATGATGTCCTTCTCGGAAATCACGCCGGCGAGCTTGCCGTCGTTGTCAACGACCGACGCGGTGGTGGTGCCCAGCATGCGGAGGAACTCGGCAGCCTCGCCGACAGTGGAGCCGACGTGAAGCGATGAGATCGGCGTGGTCATCACGTCGGCCGCGGTGACACCCTGAAACAGCGCACCGTGTTGCCGCACTTGCTCGAACACGTCGCCCGTGTCGTCCATGGCCGACGCACGAATCACCCGATTGCGGCCCAACTTCTTAGCCACAATCAGCGCCTGGTCGGCACGTTCGACGAGTTGTTCCATCGAGTCGTTCTGCCCGAGCCGGGTCGAAACGCCGAAGCTTGCCGTGACGCCAATCGCGCGATCACCCACTTCCACGTCCAACGATTCGATGCCCTGCCGGGCACGCTCGGCCCAGGCGGCCGTCATGTCTTCGTCGCCATTGGGAAGCAGAATGCACAGTTCCTCGCCGCCGTAACGACACAAATAGTCGCTGGCGCGGCTCCGTTCTTGGAGCAGGTCGGCTACTTGCTTGAGGACCTGGTCGCCGGCGCGGTGACCGAGCGTGTCGTTGATACGCTTGAAATAGTCCAGATCGACCATCACGCAGGATAACGGCGGAAGCGTGCTGCTGGCGCGATTCCACTCGAGATTGAGATGATTCTCGAACGCGCGGCGATTGAGCAAGCCGGTCAACACGTCGGTCCGCGAGACGTTCCAGCGCTCAGTCAGTGCCATGGCACACTGCCGGACTTCGATGTTGTCGAATGGCTTCTTGAGGATCAGAAAACGGTCGCTACGGCCCAGCTTGTGCACCATCTCTTCCCACGAGTAGTCCGAGTAGGCCGAGCAAAAGACGACCAGAATCTCTGGATCGATTTCCCAGATGCGGGCCACCGTCTCGACGCCGTCCCAGCCGGGCGGCATGCGCACGTCGACGAACGCCACGGCGTACGGCCGGCCCTCGACGATCGACTGGCGGACCAGCTCGAAGCCTTGTTGGCCCTGCATGGCGCTCGATAGCTCGAACCCTTCCCACTCGACGGTCGCCGCCGGGTCGTCGTCGAACAACTCGGCGGCGGCGCGCCCGATGGCCGTCGCGGCAGGAAGCTGCTTTCCGAGGATCTTGTGATAATCCTCGTGGATCGCATCCTGATCGTCGATCAGCAGGACTCGGTATGGCAGTTTCTGGTTCATACGTTGGCTTCCGCGGGGACGTAGGGCACTTCGAGCGTCAGCGTGGCACCCATGCCGGGCCCATCACTAGTGGCCACCAACGAACCTCCCATCTCTTGCGCCGCGTTAGCGCAACTGTGCAGACCGAATCCGTGTCCTGTTTTCTTGGTCGTAAACCCGTGCGAGAACATCCGCGTGAGATTCTCTTTCGGCACCCCAACTCCGTTGTCGATCACCTGGATCTGAAGATTCTGGTTGTTGCTCACGCGGGTCCGCAACGTCAGCCGGCGATCGACGTCGCCGGGCGCCTCGACCAGCGCGTCGCGCGCGTTCCTGATCAGGTTGACCAAGATCTGCAAGAGCTTCTGGGTGTCGACTCGGACGTTGGGGATGTTGCCATAGTCGCGGACGGTCGTGATATTGTGTCGTTCGAGCGAGGCGGAATTGAGCTTCATGGCGTCGTCGACCAAGGTGGCCAGGTCAGCATCCTCGATGACGCCAGACACGCCCGCATACGACTGCTGCGTGGCGACGATCGTCTTGATGTGGTTGACCTTGCTAGTGAGCAACTCGAGCTCCTTGAGGGTGTCCGACCGCTCGTCGGTCATGTGTTCGGACAGCAGTTGGAGGAATTCCGGCAGTCGTTTGCCTTTGGGGTCGTTGGTAATGAAGTCGCCTAGGTCGTCGGCGTGCTTTTGCATCAGGTCCATGGCCCGCGCGAGCTCGGACACCTTGGATTGCCGGATGCGGTCAGACGCCAACGTAGCCGAGACATTGATGCTGTTGAGCACGTTGCCGACGTTGTGCAGCACGCCGGTCGCGATCTCGGCCATTCCGGCCCGCCGTGCCGAGACCAGCAACTGTTGGTGGGCGTCGGCCAGCTCCTGTTGGGCTCGCTTACGCTCGGTGATCTCGCGGCTGAGATCGGCATTGGCCAACGAGAGCTGTTCGGTGCGCTTTTCAATTCTCTGTTCCAACTCGTCGTGGGCCTGTTCCAAAGCGGATTCACCGCGCTGGATTTCGTCGAGCATGGCGTTGAATTGGTCATATAGAAAGCCTAGCTCGTCGTTGGCGGTTTTTTTGACCCGGATCGAGTGGTCCCTTTCCACGGAGATTCTCTCGGCCGCCTCGGCCAGGTTGAGAATTGGCAACGAAATCAGGCGTTGCAACCGGAAGGATAGTAACAATGATCCTGCCAGGGATACGGCCATGACGGCTGCCACGATGTTGACGTATCGCCACATTTGTTCGCGCAACCCGCTCATACTGGCATGGACATAGATGGTGCCGATTGATTGCCCGTTGAAGCGGATCGGCTTGGCGACGTCGAGGTAGCCGTTGTCGGTGAACACGTGACCGAACTGCACCGGCTCCGGCGGCAGCTCGGGCGGCTGCGCCCCGCGATAGTAGGCCGCGAACACCTTGCCGGCACCATCGTAGATGCACGCCAATTCCACGGTCGGCTGCTGTTTGAGCGACATCAGCAGCTCGGCGGCCGTGTCGGCATCGTCGAAGTTGAGCGCGGCGGTGGTGTTGGATCCCAAGACGTCGGTCAGCGCGGACATCTGCTGCACCATCGACGAACGGATCATGCGGACGTCGTTGACGACGAACGCAGCGCACGACATTAATAATGCCACGCTTCCGGCCATCAGGACCAACAGGGTTAGCTTCGTGTTGATCGCCAGGTCTTTCAACGATTTCATGACGGCACCTAGGGAGCCTTTCGTCCGGCTATTGCACGATTCTGGCGAGCGCCAGCAACTTCGCGCTCATTCGAAGGTTGTGCTGCTTGGCCTCTTCACGATTGATTTCGAAGCGGATTTTGTTGGACTCGATAAAGAAATTCACGCAACCGCCGCGCGAGGCGAATCCTTCCCGCTCGCCGACGATCAGCACGGGCAAGCCCCGCAGATCCTCGATTAGCGCGTCGAAATGCTCGACGGTTATGGCCCGCGAGACGAACAGGATTTGACAGGCCGTGACGTCAGCGTGTGAGTCGAATCGCTTGACGACGATCCCCCGGCCCGCGATCTGGCGCGTGGCGGCGATTTCGCGTAGCGTCGACTCGACCGGCGAAGAGCCCAGCAGTCCGATCACGAACGGCTGCTGGGCGTCGACGAATGCCTGTGCCGGCCACTCGACGTAGTGGCCGAAGTTGTAGAGGAACAAGGCCTTCAACTGGTGTTCGCGATTGATGTACCCGTCGCCCTGCCACGCCCGCACCGGCGCGAGGTTTCCACCCAACACGATCGCCAGGCACGCCATCACGCCCAGCAACCACCGCCGGCGCGCGGGCCCGGCGTGTCGGCCGACGGGCGGTGCCGATTGGCGGGATCGTGTTGGTGTGGGGCGAAGGTTCACGAGTTCTGGTTGTTGAGCGTGTCGTTGCTGGAAATAGACGAGTCGGGTGGGTGGTTTTTCGCCGCGGGCGGCGATCGGCCGCTGAGGGCGTTAGTGAGTCCAGGTAATCATTCCGTACACGCCGCGGCGGACCTGCGTGTCGTACAGACCCAACTCGAAGTCGGTGTACTCGAGGTGATGCGGGTTGAGAATGTTTTGGCCGATCAGGCTGATTTCCAAGTTGTCGCTGGCGGTCCACGTGAGCCGCGCGTCGGACTCGATGTACTTGGGCACGCCGGCAAACGACACGCTGTCCATGTACCGACCAATCAGATCGAACCGCCAGGTATCCGACAGATCCCACGACGACATCAGGTAGATGTTGTTGTGGGCCGTGCTGCCGTTGTACTGGTCGACGAAGAACTGATCGGGCCCGCCGCCAACAGCGTTGATCTCGAACAGCGAGTAGGAGCCGAACAACTGCCAGTCGTCGTGAATCTGCCAGGTCGCGGTCAACTCGGCGCCGTAGCTCACGGCGCTGATGTTGTTTTGGAGCTCGATTGGAATGAGGACGGGTGGGAGGAAAATCGGCGCGCCGGGTGCGCCAAGGCCGCGAAGCTTGCGGTAGTCGTTGATGTATCCGGCGATGTCCCACGAGAAGCTGTCGTCCGGCTGCGCGCGGTAGCCCACTTCGTAGGCAATGACGCTTTCTGGTTCGAAGTTCGGATTGCCCAGAAACTCAAAGAAGACGGCGGGCGCGGGCCCAGACGTCCGCAATCGGATTCCGGTGTCGAACCGCGTTGGATTGCGAATGGCGCGCGACACGGCGGCCCACATCGAGGCCCGGTCGCTGGGCAAATAGAGCAACCGCGCCGTGGGCTCGGCACGGAACTTGCCGAAGGTGTTGTATTCCAGCCGGCATCCCAACGTGAAATACATCTCGTCTTCGAGCAGGGTCATCTTGTCTTCGGCGAACACGCTGGCCCATTGCGTGAGGAACGAGTTGGGAATCAGCATGAACGAGAAGCCGCCCCGTTCGTGGTCTTGATTGTGGCGATAGTTGGCCCCGGCTATGACCTGGTGATACTCGGCCGGGCTGAAGCGGTACTGAAAGTCGACGTCCCACATATCGCGGTCTTCGGCCCAAGCCGACAAATGGCGCCGACGCACCAGGTAGTACGTTTGAAACTGCCAGCCGGTGTCTTCGTCGATGTCGCGGCTCCAGCGGAACTGGATGTCGCCGCCGGAAACGTGCGTGCGATCGTTTTCGACTTCCGAGAAGGGCGGGAAAGGAATCGTGTTGTCGAAGCGCTCGCCGTCGTAGCCGTTGTACAGGTTTCCCTGTACCAGCACCGAGTCTTCTTCCGTCGGAGTCCAGTCGGTGCGGAACCCGACGCGCTGTTGGCGCCAGCCGTCGCGCACAAACTCGGGTCCACTCCAACCGCGGTTGCGGTCGAACTGCTTGCCCCAGAAGTTCCAGGTGAAGTCCTCGTTCACGCGACCACCGTAGCGGATCGTGTTGAAGTCCTGCTGGTAGTTACCGCCGCCCGACTGGACCAGCGCACCCTGGGTGTCTTTCGAGTTCTTGGTGATGATGTTGATCACGCCGTTGACGGCGTTGGAGCCCCAGGCCACCGTGCCCGGACCTCGAATGACTTCGATCCGTTCGATGTCTTCCAACACGACGTCCTGAATGTCCCAAAACACGCCACCGAACGTGGGCGTGTAGACCACGCGCCGGTCGATCTGCACCAAGAGCTTGTTGGCAAAGCGGCCGTTGAATCCGCGGGCACTGATCGCCCAGGTGCTGGAGGTGATCTTGGCCACGGTGATGCCTGGCGCCATGCGCAGCGCTTCAGGAATGCTGCGGACGCCGCTGCGCTTGATCATCTCGGGTGTGATGACGAAGACCGCGGCCGCCGAATGGCCCACCGTGCTTTCCTGCCGGTCGACCGTGTTGACGACCTGCGAAAGCGAGGGCACCAGCACGTCCTGCTGGACGAGCTGTTCGAGGTTCATGTCCGGGTTGAGACTGCCGGTTTGCTGCGAGGACGTGCCACCAGCGGGGCCAGAGAGCGATCCCGTCGGCGCGTCTTGACCGCGCGCAACGCCGCCGGCCAGCGTAGCGCATGCAAGCAGAATCTTGGCGGCGGTGTTGACGAATCGCCTGAATATCATTTGGGCTTTCCTACCCAACCGACGGCGGCCCGGCGAGCAAGGCCTCGAAGTCCTTGAGCCGGTACAACAGCGTCGCCTTGTGGCGACGGAGCAAACTCGTGGGACGTGGAACCACAACCGACGTGATCTGTCGGCGCAGTGACTGCGAAAATCGGCCGCAAAAGTGCGGCGGGGTGTGAACTTAGGTGGGTGGCGGCGACTTTGGCGCAGGCAAGACTGCTGGCCGTCGCCGTGACGGGAAATGAGAAACTAATCCGGACGCATTGAGTTATCGGGATGTGACCGAAGCGCTCTTGAACGCCGGTTTAGCTGTCGCGCAAGTCGACCGCAACGCGCCCTGATTGCAGGTAAGTCGGCTCATCCGCCCTCTGTCGGTTGGTCGGTTGCGCCGCACCGTTTCCGGTGGCGCGAACTTGACCGATTCCGGTGAACCGGCAAGGTGGCTAGACTTTGCCGGCTCGGCGGCCGGCATCACGCGCCAGCACGACAGGCAGTAGCACGTAGAAACGTGGTCGCGCGACCGTGGCGTACGGAGCTGTCGGCGAAACGTACGTCGACGCTCGAGCGCTACTTACGGTTGGGGCGCGCACGGCGCTGTCTGCCGTTTTTCGTTGGCCGGGGTGGCTGACGGTTCGCGTTCTTGGTGGGCATCGGTGCTCCGACCGACTCGCGCCACGCGATCAGGCGCTTGTGCATGTCGGCGGTTCTCTCGGGCATGTCGTCGGCCAGGTTTCTCGTCTCGCCGATGTCGTCGGCCAGGTTGTACAGCTCTAGCCGGCCGTCCTCGAAAAACTCGAGTAGCTTCCAGTCGCCGGCCCGAATCGCTCCGACCGGTAGCGTGCGCCAGGTGTCGTCGCCGGAACCCAAATAGCCTGGAAAGTGCCAATAGATCGGGTCGCGCGTAGCGGCTGCCACGTTCGGATCGGCAAGCAGTCCCGCGTAGCTCGTGCCATCCAGCGGATGGTCGCTCGCGGCGCGGCCGCCGCACAACTCGAGCAGCGTCGGATACAAGTCGACCGTGTTGATGGGCACGGCGCACGTGCCGCCCGCGTCGATGGTGCCGGGCCAACGGAAGATGTAGGGCACGCGAACGCCGCCTTCGTAGAGCATGCCCTTGCCGCCTTTGAGCGGCGCGTTGTTCGTGATGTCGGTGGCATGAACGCCTTCGCGCCGGTATCCGCCGACGCCTCCGTTGTCGCTGGTAAAGATCACCAACGTGTTCTTGCTGAGCTTCAGTTCGTCGAGCAGGGCCACGATCCGGCTGACGCTTTCGTCCACGCTGGTGATCATTGCGGCGTACGTCGGATCGTGGTGGCCGGCCACCGGCGACTTCGAATCGAAGTTGGCGATGAGTTCCGACTTGGCTTGCAGTGGCGTATGGACGGCGAAGTGGGGAAGGTAAAGGAAGAACGGTTTGTCTTTGTGGCGGCGTACGAATTCAACAGCCCGATCGGTCAGGAAGTCGGCCAGGTATTCGTCGGGCGCGTGCGGAGTTCGCGGGTTGGTCGCGAACTTGAAATGTCGGCCCTGCGAGACGATCGCTTCGTCGAATCCGCGCTTTGCGGGGTGGTACTTCGCGTCGTTGCCGAGGTGCCACTTGCCGAACATGGCGGTCGCGTAGCCGGCCGACTTGAGCGCGTCGGCCAGCGTGACCTTCGATAGCGGCAATTCCGTGACGTTGTCGACCGGCCGCAAGGGTCGGCTTTGCCAGTCGAAGCGATTGATGCCGCCCACGGTGTAGACACCGGTTCGCGGCCCGTACTGTCCGCTGAGCAGCGCGGCGCGCGTCGGCTGGCAGTTGGGTCCGCAGGTGTAGCCGCTGGTGAATCGCAGCCCCGACTCGGCCAGGCGGTCGATATTGGGCGTCTCGTAGTACTTGTTGCCGTAACATCCCAGATCCGTGTAGCCCAGGTCATCGGCCAGGATCAAGACGACGTTGGGGCGCGTCGGTTCGTCGGCAGCCAGTGTCGCGCAGCACTGCGCGAGGATCGTCGTAAGACACGCGATCCATACGCGCGTCGGCAGTCTGCTGTGGCCGTCAGCGGGTCCGTTGTGTCGTGCGCGCGTGTGCGATGCTTGACTGTTCTGGATGTAATTCGGAGTTGCCATCGGTTGTTCTCGGTGCGTTGTATGAATTACGGATCTGTCGGGAGGGGCACGCTGCGTCGAGTGCGTGCGGCGTTGACGGATCACGCAGCACGCCCCTGCGAATTACGACGCCGCCAAGTATGCGCCACCCTGGCCGCGCCGGCAACCAAATCGTGCGTTCCCATGGATGGCGCACGTCCGAGCGGGTTTTCCGCATTGGCACGGCACCGTGCTACAATGGCCCCGTGTTACAATGGCAACGTGGCACTGCGAACAGCGATGTTCGCCTGGTGGATCGCCGTGAGAAAAGCACAACTAGTTGGGAGATTGATGCACAGAGTCCTCTTAATCGCTTCGATTGCAGTCCTTGCCGGCCTGTCCTCTGCGGCGCTATTGGCCGAGGACGCGGCGCCGCCCGCGCTATTTCGCGCCGTCGACTGCGAAGGCACCTACCCGGGCCATCTGCAAGGCGTCTGCGCTGACGCACGAGGCAACATCTACTGGTCGTTTACCGACGTGCTCGTGAAAACCGACGTGGACGGCAAGATCGGCAAGCGAGTTGACGTCGCGAGCCATCATGGCGATTTATGCTTGCACGATGGGCGCGTGTATGTCGCGGTGAACCTGGGTGAGTTCAACAAGCCGGCCGGTCACGCGGACTCGTGGATCTATGTCTACGATGCGGACTCGCTGGCGGAAACCTCGCGACACGCAGCGCAACAGGTCGTCCATGGCGCGGGCGGGATCGCCTGTGACGGGCAGCGATTCATCGTGGTGGGCGGGTTGCCGCCGGGTGCCAGCGAAAACTATCTCTACGAGTTCGACATGGAGCTTCAGTATTGCAAGCGTCACGTGTTGGACAGCGGCTACACATTGATGGGCATCCAAACCGCCGCGTTCGATGACGGGCAGTGGTGGTTCGGTTGCTACGGCGTACCGAAGGTCGTGCTGCGGGCTGACAACGGGCTGGCGTTGAACGGCCGTTGGACGTTCGATGCATCGCTCGGAATCGTGCCGCTGGGCGACGACCGGTTTCTGATTGGCAGCAATTCGCGACCGTCCGACCGGAAACACGTCGGACATCTTCGGCCCGCAACCGTCGACTCGAAACAAGGACTGCGGCTGGTCAAATAGTTTCACCCAGTGGCGGGCACCGTTTTCGACGGCGCGAGCCCTGCCTGGCCACGGCACCCCAGACTCCCGAGAAGTTATCATGCAAGCCGACTACACTACTGGGGCGTTGGGCCGCCGCGCCTTTCTGCAACAAGGGACGTTGATTTTGACCGCGGCAGCCATGCACTCGACGACCAACGCGGCGGCGGCTGCCGACGCTGGCCGCAAGCGACCCGCGGTGCGCCTGGCACTGCTTACCGACCTGCACTACGCGGACAAGAAGCCGGCCGGATCCCGGTTTTATCGCGAGACGCCCGCGAAGCTGGCCGAAGCGGCCGAGCAGTTCGCCGACGACCAACCGGACATGCTCGTCGAGTTAGGCGATCTGGTCGACGCGGCTGACTCACCCCAGGTCGAGCTGGGATACGTCGACACGATCAATCGACAACTGGCTCCGATTTGTGCCGAGCGACACTACGTGCTGGGCAACCACTGCGTTCACACGCTGACCAAGCAGGAGTTTCTTGGCGCGGTCGAGCGCGATAAGTCGTATTACTCGTTCGACCGTGGTGGTATTCACTTCGTCGTGCTGGATGCCTGCTTTCGAGCCGATGGCACGCCCTATGGCCGCAACAACTTCCAGTGGACCGACACGTCCATCCCCGGCGAGCAAATCGAATGGCTGGCAGGTGACCTGGCCCAAACCCAACACAAGACCATCGTGCTGGTGCACCAGCGACTCGACATCGAGGGTCTGTACGGCGTAAAGAACGCGGCCGACGTGCGACAAACGATCGACCGGGCCGGCAACGTGCTGGCGGTGTTGCAAGGCCACAGCCACCAAAACGACTACCGTCAAATCGCCGGAGTTCACTACTGCACCCTAGCCGCGATGATCGAAGGCGCGGGCCCCGAGAACAACGGCTACTCGCGCATGGACATCGAGCCGGACGGGACCATCCGACTCAAAGGCTTTCGGCGGCAGGAAAGCTACGACTGGAAGGCATGATCGCGGGGCGGCGCCGCGCGACACGTCGCCCGTGAATTTGGCCAACACAATCGATGCGCGCATGCGTAGCGGGCTTGGTCAACGCACGCGGCGGTGCGCCAGAATCGTCGGGCCGACGGCGTTAGCTGGACGCCGGGCTCGCTGACTCCTCTTCGATCCACTGTCGCGCCTGGTCCATGTCGCTGACGTCGAAGTAGCGAATCTTGGCCGACGTAAACGGTTTGCAGAACGTGGCCATTCCGGCTTCCCACTTCCGTTCGCCGACCATTGCCAGCCGTTCGATGTCGCCGAAGTGCTTGATATCGAACTTGATATCTTCCCACAGGGCTCCGGCGGTCCAGCCGTGAAAATCGTGCATTTGCAGCAAGATGCGAATCTTGCCGTGTTTCTTGATCAGGCTCTCGACCTCGGGCACGAATTGCTCGTAGTCCTCCTTGGACAACTTGCCGCTCATTTTAACCGAGAGAACTTTTCCGCCCACGTCCGATTGCAGCTCAATCATGGTCTGACTCCTAAGGAATTGGCATGGGGCGTTCGCGGGGCGAACGTGCCCTAAAAGGTCCGTTTGGGCGCCCGACGCAATCGCGGGCGGCAACATCATGGTGCGCCCTTTAATGTAACGCCTGCGCGCGGCGGTTGGCAAATCGCATGTTCTGGCGGTGCGCGGCGGCGTGTGACCCAGCGCCCAACCGCACACCCTGACTCGCGTTGTGGCCGCCGCCGCACACGTCGTCTTGGAACGCTTCGCCCAGACCGCTACGATGCTGACAGTTTGCCCAGTGCGACGATTGAAGTCGCTCGCTACGAGCCCAGTTCGCCAATGCGCCTGTAAATCGCCCAACTACGACGAGCTTGCGCGTCATGAACTCCGCCCAGCGAACAAGAATCGATGAGCCGGGCGGACCCGCAACCACGCCCCGGGACACAACACCACAAACTCCGTTCGCCCGATGAACGACGCGCCCGCCAACCACCCGCAATCTTCCGCTAGTCCTGGCTCCACAGCCGGAGCCCAGGCCGACCATGCCGGGCACCCGCGTTTTGCGATTGCCGAGGGCCTGCGCCCGATGGTGCTGTTCGTGTGGGCGGCCGTGGTGGGCAGCATCGTCGGACTGGTCGGGGCCGTGTTTCAACTTACGCTGATGGCGATTGCTGGCTGGCGCGACGAAATGCTCGCCGGGTTCGGTCCCGAGAGCTTGCTACGGTGGATCGTGCCGGTTGGGTTTTCTGCGGTGTGCGTTTACGTGGCGTTCGTGCTGGTTCGGCGCATCGCGCCCGAAACCGGTGGCAGCGGCGTGCAAGAAATCGAAGGCGCGCTTGACGACCTTCGCCCATTGCGCTGGCATCGGGTACTGCCGGTGAAGTTTTTCGGCGGCATCCTTGCGCTTAGCGGCGGATTAGTGCTGGGACGCGAAGGGCCGACGATCCAGATGGGCGGCAACCTGGGCAAGATGATTGCCGACCTGTTCAAGCTTTCGCGCGACGACGTTCATACGCTGGTGGCCGCCGGTGCAGGCGCGGGATTGTCGGCGGCTTTCAATGCGCCCCTGGCCGGCATTCTGTTCGTGATCGAGGAGATGCGGCCGCAGTTCAAGTACAACTTTCTCTCGGTGCACTCGGTGCTGATCGCCTCGGCCATGTCCGACATCGTGTTGCGGATGCTGATGGGCCAAGCACCCGACATCACGATGGCCAGCGTGCCGACGCCGCCGCTGGAGTCATTGTGGATCTTCCCGCTGCTGGGCGTGGTGTTCGGCGTGGTGGGCGTGGTGTTCAACCTGGTGCTGGTACGAACGCTCGACTTTTTCGCCGACATGAAGGGCAGGAGCTTCGCGCTGACAGGGCTCTACGTTGGCGGTGCCATCGGCCTGTTGGGAACGATCAGTCCGGACATGGTCGGCGGCGGCTACAGCGTGATCCCCCGCGCGCTGGACGAATCGATTCCGGCCACGATGCTGTTGGTCGTGTTCTTCGCCCGATTCGGCACAACAATGGTCAGCTACGGATCGGGCGCTCCGGGCGGAATCTTCGCGCCGATGCTGGCGCTGGCCACGGTATTCGGCATGTGGAGCGGACATTTCGCGCACGCGTGGTTTCCGGAACTGGTGAGCCATCCACACGTGCTGGCCGTGGCCGGGATGGGTGCGCTGTTTTCAGCCACGGTGCGGGCGCCGCTGACGGGTATCGCGCTGACGATCGAAATGACCGCCAACTACACGCTGATTCTGCCGCTGATCATCACCTGCATGGTGGCCGCAATCGTGGCACAGGGTTTGGGCGGCCGGCCGATTTACAGCGTGTTGCTGCGGCGGACGCTGGACCGCGCCGCCCGGTAGTTCGGCGCCTTGGTTGCCGCGCGTGCTGAGAAGGACCCTAGTCTTGGTCGTCGGAGCCGCACAAGGGACCGTTGGTGCCTCCGATCCAATTCGGGAGCGTTGGAATCGCGCTCAGTGGACAGGACGGCTGTCGTCTCGCGGATGGTGCCAACCCCACCATTCATAGAGACTCTGGCGGGGGAGTGTTCTTGGCATTGGTGGAGCCGAACGACTAGAAACTCATGATTCGACAGGGCTCGCAGTTGACCTGCAAGTCAAACCGCCCGGTGCTTTCGTTTCTGCCGCAATCGTATGTTAGGCAGCACGCTGCTGCGCACCAACTAGAGTATGTAGTATGCAGCGCCACCGTGACTGCCGAGCGGCACAGGCGCAACAACTGAATCCAACTCGACGAAATGACATGAGTCAACGGTAGGATCGAAGCCGGTCACGGCCGAAGTCTCGTGAAAGTAGTACAACGTTGGTAGACCGTCAATCGTATACAACTCTTGTGTGTCTGACTTGAACTTCTTGTCGTAGTCCGGTCGATAGATGGCGGCCTTCCGTTCTTCGAAATAGTCTTCAAACGGTGGTCGCGGATCGACTTCGTCGTAGGTCCAACCGTCCATGGCGACATCTCGAAGCCAGTCATCATGTTCCTGTGTGGTGACACTGGACGCACGTTCTAACATTTCCCGCACGAATTCACGAGTCAATCGATACGCTGGATTCTCCGCCGTCATTGCATCGAGGGCGACGCTAGTGTTCACATCCCACTCGCCGAAGACCCGCATGCGTTGCACAACGTCTGAATAGCGGTTAGATGCTGGGTTTATACGGCGATAATGGCTAGGGCGTTCCAGGTGTGGTGCAAACTGTGCTGCATCCATCGACTCAGCATTGTCACGTAGAAAAACCTCAATCTCACGAATCTCAGCACTATCAAGAGTGTTTGATTCGTCCACGTGACCAAGGAACTGCCCATCAGCGCTGGCAAAGTAACCGTGACGAATTGGAGGTTGAGCAGGTGCTGTGTAGGCGTACCAGGAGTCGTTCCATGTCTCGCGATCGAAGAAGAATCGTCTGTCAAGCGTAAACGAGAACATCGTCGGAATGCCCAGCGATCAGCGCAAATCGTCGTGTGACATGTGAAACGTGGATACGACCTATTCATCTACAAAGCGCAGACGAGCAGAAACTGTGATTTTAGCGGATGCGAGCTCTGGCGCCATCCAACCAAAGTGAGTTTGAACCTCTAGAGGGGTCGGTTTCGAGACTCACTGAGGACACATCGAATACGCACGTCAAGTGGCGTGTCTTAATACCAGGCGACCACATCGAATACTTCCGACAAGACGTGGCCGCAGCAGCCCTGCGGGACGTCTTGAACTTCGCTTTGAAGGCCTCACCGCGGTAGGCTGACACCGTGGGCCAGCGTTTTCAGGTTTTTGTGACATCAGCGTCAGCCACGCCAATCATTTGAGGTTGTATCTTGGCGGCGCGCGGCTAGGTTAGGTCGTTTACGATCAGCACCCTCTTGCCGCGTGACGCTTGCCCACGCGGCACGGCATTCCGACTTGCAGATGTCCGCCCGAAACGACCCTTCAAACAACTCCGGCTGGCCCGGTAAGTGGTTGCCGGAATTCCTGCTGGTGGGACAACGACGGGTCCGCGGTCCGGCGCGGATGCTGGGGCTTTCGAGTCTGGTGGGAATCGTCGCGGGACTGGGCGCGATTCTGTTCTTCGTGCTGACGCAAACTGTCGAGCACACAACGATGGCGGCCGTGGCCAACTATCAGCCCGAGCCGCACCCAGATGGCGAATCGCGGCTCTCGTTTCTGCCGACGGCCGGCTCGCCGTTGCACCCCTGGTATCTGGTCGGCATCGTCACGGTCGGCGGGTTGGCCAGCGGCGTGCTCGTGTTCACGTTGGCACCGGAGACCGAGGGTCACGGAACCGACAGCGTCATCGACGCCTATCACAATAAGCAAGGATACATCCGTCCGCGCGCGCCGATCATCAAGATCATCGCCAGCGCGATCACACTGGGCACCGGCGGGTCGGGCGGGCGCGAAGGTCCGATTGCGCAAATCGGGGCCGGCTTCGGATCCGCGCTGTCCGGCATTGTGGGATTGCGCCCGGCCGAACGCCGCGTGTTGTTGGCGGCCGGAATGGGCGCCGGCATCGGGGCGATCTTTCGTGCTCCGCTGGCCGGGGCGCTGTTTGCTTCCGAGGTGCTGTATCGTTCGCCGGAGTTCGAGGCCGAGGTAATCCTGCCGGCGGCGATGGCCAGCGTGATAGCGTACTGCACGTTTGCCAGCGTGTTCGGCTGGGACCCATTGTTTCAAATGCCGGACCTGGCGTTCGACAATGCCTGGCAGTTGTTTCCGTACCTGCTTTTGGCGCTTTGCATGGCGCTGTTGGCGATGGTGTACACGCGGGCGTTTTACGGCACGCGCAACCTGTTTGCGCGGTTGCCGATCATTCCGCACCTGCGCCCAGCGCTGGGCGCGCTGCTGACCGGGTTGTTCGGCGTCGGGCTGTACTTTGCCTTCGGGAGCGATCCCAGGGCCCTGTCGGTGATGGCGACCGGCTATTCATCGCTCCAAGAGATCGTGATCAGCGAAAAGTCGTACACGCCAACGCTGTTGATCGCGATTTCGCTGGGCAAGATCCTGACGACGAGCCTGACGATCGGCAGCGGCGGCTCCGGCGGTGTGTTCGGGCCGTCGATGGTCATCGGCGGGTGCGGCGGCGCGGCGCTCGGGCTGGGCATGCAGTCGATCTGGCCCGAGTTGGTGCCGCATCCGGCCAGTTTCGCGGTGGTGGGCATGGCCAGCTTCTTTGCGGCCGCGGCCAAGACCCCGGTCTCGACCCTGGTCATGGTCAGCGAGATGACCGGCGGCTACCACCTGCTGTTGCCGGCACTGTGGGGCTGCGCCATTTCGTTCATGATTTCCGACGAGCAGTCAATTTACCGGGCACAGGTCGAGACGCGCTCGCGATCGCCGGCACATCAAGGCAGCTTTGTGCGCGAAGTGCTGTCTGACGTGCACGTGCGGCAGTTTCTGCCAGCGGGCCGATCGGTGACTATGCTCCACGCCGAGGAATCGCTCGATACGGTGCTGGACCGGTTCGACGAGGGGACCGCCACCGTGCTGCCGGTGGTCGACGACGACAACCGACTGCTGGGCGTGGTCAATCTGGACGAGGTCTTTCTGGCGTCGCATGCGCCGGAGTTGCGCTCGTTGATTCTGGCGACCGACTTGATGCGGAGCCGTGTTGTGCCGCTCACGCCGAGCAATTCGTTGGATCGGGCGCTGGAACTGTTCGTGGAAAACGATCTGCGGGCACTGCCCATCGTTGACGACATCAAGCAGCGGCACGTGCTGGGCATGATTTCGCGAACCGAGGTGACCAGCGCGTACTTGCGATTCGTTCACGGACCGCGTGGCGCGGCGGCGGCCGGCTCGTAGGCGTCGTGCTTCAGCCGGCGGCATCGACAAAACGCTCGAGCGCCTGCCGGTCCAGGTCGATCCCCAGCCCGGGACGCTCGCCCAGAAGGATCTGGCCGTTGACCAGCTCGAACTCCTGGCGCACCAGTTCGCGCCGTAGCGGCGACTCGGACAGCTTGGCCGGCAGGAACTCGACAAAGCGGCACGCCTCGGTGGTGGCCGCCAGATGGGCACTGGCCGCGATCCCGATCATGGACTTCCAGCAGTGCGGCACGATCAGCCGGTCGCGCTGTTCGGCAATCCGGCAGACTTTGACCGCCTCGGTGAATCCGCCAACGCGTCCAACGTCGGGCTGCAGCACGGCCAGCTTGCCGCGATCGGCCAAATCTTCGAACTCCCAATGCGTGTTCTGCCACTCGCCGGCCGCGATGCGAATCGGTGAGCGCTCGGCCAACCGGGCGTAGCCGTCCAAGTCGTCGATGTCGATCGGCGTCTCGACAAAGAATAGATCGTGCGGAGCAAGTTGTTCGAGCACCGACAGGGCACGCTCGGCATCGGGCCAGGCGTAGGCCACGTCGACCATCAGCGTGAATTCAGGGCCGACCGCCTCGCGGCAGGCCGCCACCATCTCGACGACCGACTCGTCGTCTTCCTGCAGTCCGTTGTGGCTGTAGGGACCGTTGATGCAGACTTCGAGCTTGGCCGCGCGAAAGCCCATCGCTTGGGCCGTGAGCGCCTTTTCGATCAGCGAGGCGCATTGCGTATCGACCGTGTTGCCGGTGGCCAGCAGCGACGCATAGGGTACGACGGGCCGCGGTCCGGCGTCGGTCCCGTCGCGACCACGGTGCTCGTTGAGCAGCCGCCAAACGGGCTTGCCGGCCGCCTGACCACGAATGTCCCACAGCGCCATGTCGATTGCGCCCATGGCGCAGATGACCGCCCCGCGGCGACCGGTCATTTTTGATCCGCTGTAGAGCCGGTTCCAAACCGCCTCAGGCTGGAGCGGATCGGCGCCGAGCAACATCTCCTGCAAGCCCAGGCCCATGCAGTGCGTGCCCCGGGCACGGATGCACTCCCGCGCGACCCAGGGGTTGGTATCGGTTTCGCCGATGCCGATCAGGCCCTCGTCGGTGTGCACCTCGACGACCAGGTCGTCCTGCGCGGACGAACAGGCCTGCGTGTCATAGTCGGGCACGAGCAGCACGTGGCATTCGACGTGGGTGATTTTCATCGGCAGCGGGGCCAGATTGATGCTAGGCGAAACGAAGCGGCCGGAGGCGCCGTGCGACGGACACCGGCGGTGGTTTACGAACTTGTGCTGGCGCCGGCGCCGTACGCCGGGTCCAATGATGGCACAACCGGCTGCGGCTCACAACCGCCGTGGCCTTCGGGCGTGATCCAATACCACGCGGCAGCACCAGCCAGACAAACGATGCTCCCTACTCCAATACCGAACTGCCAGCCGTAACCAAGCGTGTCACTGACCCAGGGCGTGACAACCGGAGCGATGAACCCGCCAGCATTGCCGCCGGTATTGAAGATACCGGCCGACAACCCGCCACGGTTGCGACCGACTTCGACCGCCGTGACCCAAAAAGAGCCTTCGACCAATCCGAGAACACCCAGCGCCGAGGAGAGCCAAACGACGATCCAGGTTGGATTGTCCGTGGCCCGCGTCCCGATGATCAGCAGCGCGGCGCTGGCGCTCATCGCGATCATCGCCAGCCAGGCCCGTGCCGCGCGCCAGCCAAACAGCGACAACAGCCGGTCGGAAAGCCAACCGCCGACGGGCATGCTAACAGCCATCGCCAGCGGCGGAATCGAGGCGTAGTAGCTACTGGCCGTCTCGCCCAACTCCAGTACTTCTTGGAAGTAGTAGCGCATCCAGTAGAAGAACAAATATTGAAAGTAGCCGACTGCCCCATAGCTGAACGTGAGCAACAGCAAGTTTTTGTTGCGGCGGAGGAATTGGAAGAACGTCGGGGCGGAAACGGATGGTCGATGGCTGGCTGCCGTGGCGGACGAATCAGCCGGCAATTCACGATCAGCCGTGGCAGCCAGATCCTGGTGGCGGGCCGTCGTTTCTCCAGCCAGGCGAATCCAGAGCAGACCCAGACACACCGTGGCCAGCGCGGTTACCAGAAATGCACCTTGCCAGTTGAGCCACTCGACTCGCACCAGCGCGCCAAAGACAACGTACGTCGAGGCAATGCCAAGCAGCGCGGCACCGGTTACCAGCCCATTGGCCGACGAGCGGCGCGGCAGCGGAACGCCCAGCGATACGGCTTTGGCCGCCGCCGGGTGCAACGGCGCGCTGACCAGCCCCATCATTCCACGGATCAAGAGAAAGGCCACCATCGCTCCGCCGGCGGTCACCGCGGTGAAGCCTATGCCGCCGGTCAGGGCGACGAACACGGCCGAACCGACGCAGACCAGCCCGAGCGCAAACCGCGGCCCCATGCGGTCGATCAACCAACCGCCGGGAATCATCGCCGCCGTATACGCCACGAGGAACACCGAGTAGATGAACCCCATCTGCGTCGGCGACAGGCCGTATTGCTGCATGATCTGGGTGTCGCCAGCCACGGCCATGCTAACGCGGTTGAAGTGCGACAGCGCACAGATCGCCGCCAATACGATGACCAACCGCCACGGATGCGGGTAGGCGGGTGAGGCGCCGCCGGTAGGTTCGATCGTAGCGGAAGTCGTGCTCATGGGCGTCGCGATTGTAATGGACCGAACGGAGCGACCTACCGCGAAGTGCTGAGCTCGCCGCAGGCAAATCGCGCGTGTCGCAACTATTGCGCCGGCCGCGCGGCGCGAAACCACGGGCCGGATCCTCGAGCTAATCGATCGCCTTGACTCGTTTGAGCCATGTGGCGTACGCGGCAGCCGGGTCCGTATCGCCCTCGTGGACCAGCACGCCGAACCGCAATCGGAGCTGCTCACCCGGGGCTACTTGCACTTTGCTCTTGTCCTGTTTCGTGAATGCGTTGCGGCCGAACGGGTTGGCTACTAGCACGCCGTAGTCGCGAGCATGAAACCACGAGGGCCGAAAGTTTGTCGGATCAGGCATCAAGAGTACTCCGACCGCGTGGCCGTCGATCTTGCCACGGTAGTCGCACCACTTGGCCACCTGGCCCCAGACCTGCTCCTCGTCGATTCGGCCCTGGCTATCGACGATGTGGCCGCCCTGCTCCACGGCAATGGGCGTGGCCACGCGAACGCCAAGGCCCATTTCCTCTTGATCGCCGAAGTAGAACGCGCGCGGCCCGGAAAAGGTCGAGTCCCAGGTGATGAAATAGCCGGATGGTGCATCGTCGAAACGAAGCCGGCAGACTTCCTCGCAAACGGTTTGTCCCTCGGCCACGTACGCGTTTCTGACGGCGAAGGCCGCGCCGTGCTCGTCGGCTCGCGGCGGCTCGACGAACGACGCGTGGCGCACGGTCCCCTTGTTGCGCCAGAAGTCGTGAGCCGAGATATCGCCAAATGCCATCCACAATCCGGGATGCAGTTCGGCATGGTCCGTGGCGTCCTGGCCTTCGCGGGGCGGATGATTGCGCGTGACTTGAATGCCGGCCGGCGTGCGCACGTGGGCAAAGTACGGCCGTAGCGTCTTCGGGTCGCTCCAGACGTACGTCGCCAGCGGTTTGCCGTTGAGGTTGACTTGCAGACTGGTTTCGCCCTGCTCGACCTCGAAGCGACCTTCGGCCGCGGTTGCGGACTGCCAATTGATCGCGCAGACGCACAGCCACGCGAACCAGCACAAGCGGTCGATGCTCACGTCGCGGCCCCCGCAGCCTCGCGCGCCTTGACGAGCATCTCGATCCACGGGCCGATATAGTGGCCGTGATCGTGATACGTGCGGCCGCTGACCAGATTGCCGTCGACCACGCAAGGCTCGTCGACGAACGTACCGCCGCAGACTTCCAGATCGAACTTGCACTTGGGCACGGTAGCCATGCGCCGCCCCTGCACACATCCGGCCCGGGCGGGAATCTCGACGCCGTGACAAACGCTGGCGATTGGCTTGCCGGTGTCGAAGAAGTGGCGAGTGATGCGGAGCAGATCTTCGTCTTCGCGAATGTACTCCGGCGCCCGACCGCCGCTAAAGAAGATGCCGATGTAGTCGTTCGGGTCGATTTCGGCAAAGCTCACGTCGGCGTCGATCGTGTAACCTTCCCATTCCTTGGTGATGGTCCAACCTGGCTTGACCTCGTGCAACACCATCTGGTAGCGGCGCTTTTCGGGCGCGGCCACCACGGGCACAAACCCGCCTTCCTGCAACCGGTAGTACGGGTAGAGCGTGTCCATCGTCTCGGACGCGTCTCCGACAATGAGCAAAACTTTGTTCATGAAATCCGAGCGCGTCGTGGCGCGGCCAAGCGGGTTGCGAAATGGACCATGCGTGCCAATTTAGCGTAAGGGCGCGCGCGGTTCCACTTGCGACACGTCAAAAAAAGAACTCGACGCGCAGAGAAGGCCATTGTGCGCGGCGCGGCGATCGAAAAGTGAGCGGGCAATTCGCCGGCGTCAGACCACGGCGGCCTGGCCAACCGGTTCCGGTCGCCCGTAGTGATAGCCTTGGGCGAGGTCAAAGCCCAGTTCCGCGCACGTCGCGCCTTCGTCCGGATGCTCGATGCCCTCGGCAAGCACTGACACGCCCAAATCGTGGGCCATCCGGACCAGGGTTTCGGTCATCTGCCGGCGCTGACCGGACGCATTGTGAATGTCGCGCACCAGGCAGATGTCAAACTTGAGATAGTCGGGCGGGACTTCGATCAAGTCGACAAGCCGTGCCTGGCCTGCGCCAAAGTCGTCGTAGGCCAGTTGGACGTCGATCTCGCGGAGGGCTTTCTTCAAACTCCGCATGCCGTTGAGATCCGTGATCGCGGCTTCATGAATCTCGAGCGTCAGCGGCTGTTCGGGTGCTTCGGCGCGCAGCTCGCGCAGCGATTCGAGCAGCCCGCCTTCTGACAACTCGGCCGGATGCGTGTTTAGAAACAGGTTTGGCCGGTTGGCCAGCTCGCGGCCAAGCCGCACTCCCTCGCGACGGAACAGCCGGCTCAGCGCCGACTCCATGTTCAGCCGCGCGGCCACGGCGAACATCTGCGCCGGATTGTGCAGGCCGTCGATCGTGCTGCGCGCAAGCACTTCGTAGCCACGAATCGCACCGCCGGGCAGGTCCACGATTGGCTGAAATACGGGCAGGGCGCCGTCTCCGTCGAGCAGTTTGTCGAACTGCCCGATCGAGTACACCCATTCATTGCGGTCGACCTGCATGGTCGCACCGGCGTCGGCACCCGTTTGATCGCCGAGGCGAAATTCCTGATTGGCAAAGTGGATCACGTCTCCATCGGTCAGCGGTGTATCCTCTTCGATCCGTTTGCCGTTGACGAACGTCCCGTTGCGGCTGTTCAGGTCGCGGATGACAATTCGCTCGCCGTCGCGGCAGATCTCGGCATGCTCCTTCGAGACACCGGTGCCGGCCAGACAGAAGGACAGATCGGGTCGGCGGCCTACGCGAAACGGCCAGACGTTGATCGTCACTTGTCGTAGACTGGGCGGATCTCCGACCAGTCCTTCCAGGTACCAATTCGAACTTCGAGATGGTTGCATACGCGTACCGCCAGGTGGGTGCTTTAGCCGCAGCGTGTCGATAGGGTTTCCTACACGAAACCTTAGCTTGTGGATCGACGCAACTTGTTGCGAATCGGACCGGTCTGAGCGGGTTGCGCCGGTCGAAGGGCCGAATTGGCTCACTGGAAGCGGGGGTGGTCGCCGGTCAACCAACCGGCCCCCTCAGCAGCGGCGGCAAACGCGGAGCAAACGGTGCGATCCAACCGAAACGCCACGGGCGCTTTACTATTTTGCCGCGTCGGTCGAAGCATTGCCCCGCGCCATATCGAAGGCCAGCGCGGCGATCTGGCAGCACCACCGGAGCATTACGGTTGTGGCGCCGACCACCGATGGCCCGACCCGACGTACAGATCGTCGAGGAACTGCTGCCACTGCTCGCGAGTGCGACTGGGGGGAAAAGGCTGCGGCGGTTCGGGCTTGACGGCGCGTTGTACAACTTCGAACTGCCCGTCGCCGGTGATCCGACCGATCCGGGGTGTCTTGAACGTGTGGTGGGTCGCCGGATCGATCCGCATGTCGCCCTCGGGCGCTAACAGATGCTGATCCAGCAGCGCGCGCCGGATGGCGGCTGTCTCAGCAGAGCCGGCCTGCTCGACCGCCTTAGCCCATAGACGTACGCCAACGTAGGCGGCCTCCATCGGATCGGTCACCACACGTTGCGGGCTGTACTGATCGTGAAACTGCTTGACGAAATCATGGTTCTCCGGCGACTCGATCGACTGAAAGTAGTTCCAGGCCGCGTAATCGCCGTCCATTTCAGCGACGTTCATCAACCGCAATTCCTGCTCACCAATGCTGAACGATATCGTGGGCACCTTCGCGGCCGTAATGCCGGCCGAACGAAGCGCCTTGAAAAACGGCATGTTCGTACTGCCGTTGATGGTGTTTAGGATGACGTCGGGCTCGGCCGCGACCACTGCTTCGACCAGTTCCGCGACGTCGTACGTGCCAAGCGGAACGTATTGCTCACCCACCACTTCCGCGTTCATCTCGGCCAGCGTGTCCTGGATCACGGCATTGGCCGCCCTAGGAAACACGTAGTCGGATCCGACCAAGAAAAATCGCCGCTTGCCGAGAAAGGCGAACGCCCAGCGAACGGCCGGTATGATCTGTTGATTGGGCGTGGCACCAAGATAGACCACGTTGGGCGACTCCTCCATGCCCTCGTACTGTACGGGGTATACAAGCAGATGGTCGTGCTGCTCGAAAATCGGCACGACCGTCTTGCGGCTGGCCGAAGTCCAGCAGCCGAAGACCGTGGACACCTGATCTTCGGTAATGAGCCGCTCGGCTTCGGTTGCAAAGACAGCCGGGTCCGAGCGTCCGTCGCGCACGACGGCCTCGACCGGGCGTCCAAGAACTCCTCCCGACTCGTTAAGTTGCCGCACGGCCAACAGCGCCGCGTCGACAACCGGCGACTCACTCTCGGCCATCGTGCCGGAAGTGGAGTGCAAGATACCGATGCGAATCGGCTCTCCGGCTGGAATAACCGGTGGCACCGGCGCGGCGGATGCGCTGGCACCGGCGGCTTGTGCCGCGCCGTCGCCGATCGGCGCATTGGCCACCGGACCTTCCGGCGGGTTGCGGCCCAATACTAGAAAGGCCGCAGCGGCCGCCAACAACACGAAGGCGGCAACACTCAGACCGAGGGCCCAATGGCGCCGCGGCGATTGGTGTTCGCCGATTGGAATGTGCGACACAGAGGAATGGGTGCCCGATTGGCTGGGCAGCGCGATTCCCTGGCCCGATAGCGTCGCGACGACCGCTTCCAGATCGGCCAGCATTTCCGCCGGGTTCTGGTAGCGATCCTCCGGCGACTTGGCCATCGCACGGGCGACAATCTGGCTACATGCCGGCGGGATCCGGGGGTTCCTTTCGCGCGGGTCGAGTACGGCCTGCTTGCAATGCGCGTACATCACTTGAACGACGCTGGCGCTCTCGCCATACGGATTGTCGCCGGTGAGCATTGCATAGTAGGTCGCGCCCAGCGAGTAGATATCGCTGCGATGATCGATCGGACGCGACTCGCATTGTTCTGGGCTCATGAAGTACGGCGTGCCAACGATCTTGCCCGCCGCCGTTACGTTGCGCGACGTGTCGAGCGTCTGCTTGGCGAGACCAAAGTCGGCGACTTTGACCGATCCGTTGGCGGTGAGTAGCAGGTTGGCGGGTTTGATATCGCGATGGACCAGGCCCGCGGCGTGCGCCGCGACCAATCCTCGGCATGCATCCAGCGCCGCGCGGGTGGCATCGACCACCGACAGTGCGCCGGAGCGTTCCATCTGGTCGGCAATGCTTCCGCCCGTGACGCACTCCATGACGAGATAGTACATCTCGTCTTCCTTGCCAACCTCGTAGATCGGCACGGTGTTCGGGTGGGTGAGCTGGCCCGCCGTCTTGGCCTCCGAAAGAAACCGCTGCAAGTTGACGGAGTTTTCGGCGACTTCCTTGGGAAGCACCTTGATGGCCACTTCGCGCTCGATCAGTGAATCGAAACCGCGATACACCAGTCCCATGCCACCCGCGCCGAGCAGCCCGCGAATCTCGTAGCGCCCCATGCGACGGCCGATCCACGATTCGAACTCGGCGTCGCCCGATCCGGTTTCGCTAGCGGCACGTTGAAAAGACGTCTCTGCAGATAAGAACTGGGTCTCGTCCAGCGTCGCATCGTCGGGTCCCGCTTCGCGCGGAGCACCGGGCTGGGCGGGCTTCTCGTCTGGATTGTTAGCGGGCGTCATGGCGAGGGTTCCGGTTCACTTCGGCCGTTGGCGGGCCGGGGGGACAACAACGGCCGGCAAGTGGCCGCCGCGGCTTGCGCGACGTCCGGCATAACCGGATGGAGGAATCCGTAGGACAACTCGCGCGAAAGACTGATTATAACCAGGGCGTCCGCGATGCACGACAGCCGGGTGGCATCCGCGTCCGCCCGTGAGACTATAATCCGACGAAGCTCCGGCGATCAATGTGACTTGAGTGAACACGACACCATGCGCTCGTAGTTTACCGCCACCGGTGGCCGATCGCGACCGAACAGCCCACAACAACGCCGTATTGCCCGACGAATGAATCATACTTCATCGAACGAGCCGCACGTCGGACCCAATGTCTGGACGATGCAAAGTGCGCCCGGACCGCTCACCGTGATCAACGGTCGCGAGTACCTGTACTTCGCCGGAACGTCGTACTTGGGGCTGCAGGGTCATCCGGCCGTGGTCGAGGCAGCGCGCGCGGCGCTTTCGGCGTATGGCATTCATACGTGTACGGGTCGCAACGGGTTCGGTACCTGCCCGCCGGTCGCGGAAGTTGAACAGCGTACGGCCGATTTCCTTCAGGCCGACGAAGCGAGTTACCTGGTCAGCGGCTATGCGAGCAATTTTGCCGTACTGGCCACGCTGTCGCCGCACGTCGAATTGGTCTTTGCTGACGAGCACGCGCATGACTCGCTCCGCGAGGCGATCGGATGTCTTGAACGACTTGAACGTCCGCCGTTTGCGTTTCGACATGGCGACCCGAATCATTTGGCCGAACAACTCCGCCAACACGTCCGGCCCGGGCAACGCCCGCTCGTACTGACCGACGGTGTCTTTGCCGTGAGCGGAGATCTGGCACCTGTGACTTCGTATCTGAACGCACTCGAGCCGTTCGACGGCGCGATGCTCCACGTCGACGACGCGCACGGGGTGGCCGCGCTCGGCAAAGAGGGACGCGGCGCGCTTGAGCTGGCGGGTGTGGACCCGGGGCGCATCAATCGCGATCTGGCGGAAGCCGTTGCCGGTCCGCGCGTGTTTCACTCGACGACGCTCAGTAAGGCCGTGGGCGGCCACGGCGGCGCCGTGGCGGGTAGCGCGGCGTTTATGACACGCCTACGCAGCGCAAGCGGTTGGTACCGGGGTGCAAGTGCTCCGGCCACGCCCGTCGCCGCGGCAACAGCCAAAGCACTCGAGATCGTGACGACAATGCCCGAGCTGCGCCGGCGATTGGCGGACAACGTGACTAGCGTGCGCAATGGTCTGGCGGCCGCCGGATTCGACGTCGAATCTAGTCCATCACCGATTGTGGGTTTTCGCGTCGGCTCAGCGCAGACGATGCAGGGCATTCAGCGCGCACTGATGGAGCGGGGGATCGTGATCGCCCATGCGCGCGACTATGCCGGTGCCGGCGCGGATGGTATGCTGCGCATCGCCGTTTGCGCCTTACACACGCCCGAGATGATTGCACGGCTCCTTGAAACCCTGCAAGACGCGGCAACGGCGCAGCGCGAAACATGACGGCCCGGCGCGCCTCGGCAGCGTAGTACGATGGATGCCGTGATGGTCGTCGCCAGAATTCTCCAGCCAACTCGCGCAACCGCACTCAATCCGCAACCGCCCACCGTGCATGGAAACGTTGATTGCTAGCGACGACGTTTGGCTGCTGTGGTCGGTCATTCTTGCGGGTGTGGCGGTAAGCATTTATCTCGAGCAGACGTACACTTGGGCGGCGAAGCTCAGCGGACCGGTGCTGGCGTTGTGCATCGCGATGGCGCTGGCCAATCTGCGGATCATGCCGGCGCAATCCGGCGTCTACGGCACCGTGCAAGACCGGCTGGTTCCGCTGGCATTGCCCCTGTTGTTGTTGCGGGCGAACGTGTTTCACATCGTGCGGTCGACCGGCTGGCTGTTCGTGGCGTTTCACATTTCGGTCGTGGGCACGGTGGTCGGCGCGCTTGCGGCAGCGGCGATGGTGGGCCGCGCGGTTGATAACGTGCCGCAGGTGGCCGCGATTATGACCGGAAGCTACACGGGAGGCGGGGTCAATTTCTTCGCGGTCGCCCGATCGTACGACATCAGCGAGAACATCACAGGGCCGCTGCTGGTAGCAGACAACTTTATCATGGCCGGCATGTTCGTCACGCTGCTGTTGGTAGCGCGCAGTCGCTGGGCGCGGCGCTGGTATCCCCATCCGGACTCCGCCGACGCGGTCGACAGCCGCAAACTGGCCGCCGAACATTGGCGGGCAAAGGAAATCTCGCTGTTGGATATCGCCGCGTCGATCGCGATCGCGGTGGCGATTGTCACGTGTGCCGAATGGACGGCTTACCTGGCCGGCGAAGCGGTCGAAAGCACGGCACTCGCGCAGCTGCTTGGCAACCGGTTCGTGCACATTACGGCCCTGTCGACGCTGGTGGCAACGCTGCTGCCGGGTCCGCTGGCAAAGATTCGCGGGGCCGAAGAGATCGGCGCCTATTTGCTGTACATCTTTCTGTTTGTGATCGGATTGCCGGCCGATTTGTGGCAGGTGGTGACCAGCGTGCCGCTGCTGTTCGTCTTCTGCCTGGTCATGGCGATTGTCAACGCGGTGGTGACGTTCGGCGTCGGACGACTCCTGAGGATGAACCTGGAACACCTGGCTTTGTCAGTCAATGCCGCTCTGGGCGGACCGCCTTCCGCCGCGGCGATGGCGATCTCGATGGGCTGGTCGAAGCTGGTGCTGCCGGGGCTGCTGATCGGCATCTGGGGCTATGTCATCGGCACGGCCATCGGACTGGCTGTTGGCGAGTTCTTGCAGCGGTGGCCGTAGGGCTGCGAAGTAGACTGATTGCGCGAACGGCGCTATGGCGAGAGTCACGTGTTGATTTCGACGTCGCGGTACGCCAGCTTCAGCTTCATCCGCGTCGCCCAGCCGATGCCCGAGTCGCGCAGCCCCAGAGTCTCCAGCCGATCGAGCGCGCCCAGCAGACCTTCGGCGACCGGCGCGGCCACTTTGGTTCCGCTGAGGTCAAGGTGCCGCAGGCTATCGAACCGATACAGCTCGCGAAGGCCTACGCCCGTGACGCTTGTATTGAGCAGTTCAACACAGTGCACGCCGGCCTGCCGCCGAAGCCGTTCGGCCAGCGGGATGAACGTTGAATCGTCGATGTGCTGGCCCGACAGGCGGACCCTGGCCAGCCGGTCCATCACGGTGGCAAAGTCGGTGCCGATCGTCTGACCCAGCGATTCGACGCTCTCGACTTCCGTTTCGCCACCTAGCGATTTGACCTCGTTGATGATTTCCTGCTGCTCGGCGTACTGCTCGACCCAACCGCTAAGCCACTGCATGCGCCCGGCTTTGAAGCGCGCGTATTCGGTTGCTTGCTCGAAGGCCTCGTGCAAGCGCATGAAGGCCTGAGGGTCGCCGCCGCGGTCGGGATGCGCGTCTTTGGCTTTGTCGATGTAGGCCTGCTTGACGTCGTCGACCGTCACCGGCGGTTTCAAGCCCAGCACCGCCAGAAACTCAAGTGCGGGATCTTTCGGTGAAAAAGGTTGATCGCTGACCATAGTGGTTCTCGTTCCTAGCCGGTTTCGCCGGCCATGCGTCGGACGCGCGCAGCCGATTGCGCGGTTCCTACTGGGTCGACTCGATCAACCGCGGCACATACGACCGATACCGGGCATCAGGAGCCGGTCCCTTATCCGACATAGCGCGGATTCGCTTGTGCAGTGTACTGGCGTGATCGCCGCTGGCGTGCACCGCGTTGAGCGCGAACAGCGAGGCGAAGACGCCATTGTCGCCCCAGTCGCAAGCCGCGCCGAGTGTTTCCAGCGCCTTGGCACGCGATGGACCGTCGCCGAATCGACAGAGCGCTTCGGCAGCAACAACTCGCACGTAGGGCGATGCATCGTCCAGTGCCGCCAGCAGCACGTCGCCAGCGGATTGCACGCTTGGCGCGCCACGGGCCAACAAACCCGTGGACGCCCAGTAGCGAACCGCGCTGTCCTCGTCGCTCAGCTTGTCGATGAGCGGAGAGACGGCTTCTTCGCCGGTGCCTGCCGCCAACTCCGCGGTGGCCATGATGCGCTCAAGGGGATACGACTTCCCGTCGCGCGCCATGTCGTACGGAGCGCGGTCGCCGGAGCGCGCATGGATCTCGCCCTCGGGCAGAAACCCTACGTCGCGAATCGAAACGGCCAGGGCTTGCTGGGCCTTGCGCAGGCGCTGCAGATCGCCCTGATGCGCCGGCGAACCGGCCAGGTTATGCACTTCGTCCGGGTCGTTGTTCAGGTCGTACAACTCTTCGGGCGGCTTGCGGTTCCAAAACGCGTCTTGCGCGTCGTTCAGCTTGCCGCGCGTGTGCAGAGCGTGCCACACCTGGGTGGTGGGCGTTTGAAACATGTATTGCAGGTGTTGCCCACAGATGCGGGGAAGCATGTAGTTGCGAACGTAGACGAATCGCCCGCCGGTGACGCTGCGCACCATGTCAGCGCGCTCGTCCATCCGTCCGCGAAAGCCGTAAATGAACGGCTGTGGCGGCGCCGCGAACCGACCCAGAAACGCGTGACCTTGCATCCAGCTCGGCGGTTCGACGCCGGCCAGGCTCAACACCGTGGGGGCAAAGTCGACAAAGCTGACCAGACGCTCCGACGTGCCGCCGGGTACGTAGTCGGCGGTGCGCAGCTCGCGAAACTTCTCGGGCACATAGACGACCAAAGGGACGTGCAGGCCCGTGTTGTAGGGCCAGCGCTTGTTGCGCGGCATGCCCGAGCCGTGGTCGGCAAAATAAAATACGATCGTGTCGTCGGACAAGCCGGCCGCTTCGAGTTCGTCGAGCAGCGCGCCGGCATCTGCGTCGGCCTGGGTAATGCAATCGTAGTACTGGGCCCAATCCTGGCGCACCTCCGGCGTGTCGGGATGGTAGGCCGGAACGCGCACTTTCGACGGATCGTGGACCTGCTTGTGGGGGCGGGTGCGGATTCGGCTCTCGTGACTCTTGGTCGAATTGAACACCGCAAAGAACGGCTGCCGGTCCGCGCGGTTCTTCCAATGAGCGCCACGGCTCGAATCGTCCCAGACTTTTCCGGGCTGGCTCAGATTGTAGTCCGTCTTGACGTTGTTCGTGCAGTAGTACCCGGCCTCGCGCAGGATCTGCGGAAACATTTGCTTGCCCGACGGATACGCGACCATGCTGCGCATGTGCTGTCCGCCGGTCGACGGGGCATACAGTCCGGCAATCAGCGTGGTGCGGGCCGGTGCGCATACCGGCGCATTGGACCACGCGCGGGCATACGTCACGCCCTTGGCAGCCAGCCGGTCGACGTTGGGCGTGGTGGCGTATTCGTCGCCGTAGCAGCCCATGTGCGGACCGTGGTCTTCGGCGGTGAGCCAGAGAATGTTTGGGCGCGGTTCGTCGGCCAGCGCGCGCTGCGGCAGGAGCGACGATGCCCCGACAAGCACCAGGGCCCACGCCAGGATGCGCGACCAACCAACCGCGCGTGTCCACGTGGGCGAGTCTTGATTGCAGCGGCACTGCTTCATGGTGGTCACCCTCTTCGAGTTGGCCTTACAAACGCACCATCAGGGTTTCGTCGTTTCGTGCGGCGGCAGACAGCCCGCGCAGTTGCTTCGCGCGGCCGCTTTCCGGATCGCTCACAGCCACGTCGTAGCGCCCCTGGGCAAAAACATGCGGCTGAAACGACGATCCGCCAATGCGCAAATTGTAAACCAATTCGCCGGTGGTCTCCTCGAATACTTGCACCAGCGCGTTATCGGCCCCGGTGATTTGCAGGGTCGGCAGGTACCCCTCGGCCGTCCGGGCGTAGTTGTCGTGCACATCGATCGTGACCGGCCATCCGTCGAATTGGGACTCGCGCTGGCCGACGTCGGCCAGCAGCGGCCAGCAGTCAACGGTGATTTGCCGCTTACGCTTGTCGAACCGCACGATGCCCAGCCCCGAGGCCCGGTCCAGCGCGTGCTCAAGCGGGCCGCTACGAAACTCCTTGCGCGGATTGGCCACGGCGTACACCGTGATCGGGTGGTCGAAGTGATCACGGAAGTCGCCCGTATCGTCCGGCCCGCCTGGTGCGCGGTTCTCGCCGGATTGCTCGGGCTCGAACCAGCGAGGATAGAGCGAATTGACCGCCGGGCCGGCAAAGGCCACGGCTGCATCGCGATGCCCGTCGATGCCGTAGTGAACGACGGCGGGCAGGTGCTGGTCGCCGGCCAAATGGAACGCGAACGCTTTGCGGATTTCGCGCAGCGCGTCGTTGCGCGGCGTTTGCGGCCAGCCGTTGGCGTCGTAGTCGGCCACGAGCCGCTGGCGGTCGGCGCCGTGCGTGGTGGCCATCGCGGTGAAGATCGTTTGCGAAATCACGGCCTTCATGTCGGCACCGCGCCAGTCCGTTGCCCAGTGACGCAAGAATTCGATTTGGCGCTGTCCCAATAGCTCGAGCCCCGACACGTCGGCCGTCTTCGGCTCGAAGTTGGGATCGACGACGTGGTCGCCCCGGTCGCCGGTGGGCGGCACTTTGCCCTGGGGACCGCTTTTGAATTGCCGATCAGCCAGGATCGCGAAACTGACGCGGCCGTACGTCAACGGTCCGTAGTACACACTGATGCCGCGCTTCGACGGCGTCTTGTCGGGCGGATCCGGATGGTGCGATGTCTGCGTGCGGTGCACGGCGTTGATCCAGTCGACCGGCATCTGGTAGCCGCCCATCTCCTGTGTGCCGGTGCGCGGCGCGCCGCCCTCGCCCCACATGTTTCCCTGGTACACGTCGTGATCGTCGGGAATCGAGATGCTGGGCCGATCGCGCATCAGCGTGCGCCACGTCCAGCCGTGCAAGAACCACTTGTGGAGCATGTCGAGCACAGCCACGTCGACCGGTTCGCGGCGCACGCCGTAACCGCCGCTGCTCTCGTAGAACTGATCGCCGGTAAAAGCGAGCAAGTCCGGGTCGAGCTTCGCCGTGCTCTCGACACACCAGGTGTTGGGAAACGCCGAGTGCCAGTTGCACGAGATGTCGGCCACCGAGAGCACGTCGCGGTCGCGCGGGTCGCGCCGCACCGTGCCGGTCCACTCGTGGTCGGCGGTCGTGCCATCGGCGCCGCGCAATGGGTAGACCAGTCGATAGGGCGTGTCGACCGAATCGTCCCACGATTCGACGCGAAACGTCGCCGTGCGCGCGAGCGGGTCGATCGGCGCCGTCGCGATCTTGCTCCACTGGCCGTCGCGCTGGGTCTCGAGGCGGACCTGCTGGGCGTCGCTCTTGCCGATGGGCGGCATTTGGGCCGTCATCTTGAGCGTGCCGCCGCTGAGCGTGTATTGGGAAAACAGAATCGGGCCAAACGCTCGCTCGGGATGCGCGACCAGCTTGTCACCTGTTGCGCGCAGGTCGGCGAACCAGAACTTGCCCGTGCCGGCTCCGGAGGCCTGCTTGCGGCGATTGCGTCGTCCACCGGAACGGCCAAAGTTGGCCACAAGCGCTACGTTGCCGACGAGCTGCTCCGGGCGGACATTCTCGCGTCGGACTTCGGCCAGTTGTTTATCCGCGTCTCCGTCGAACACCGAGAGCGTCACGGCGTAGCCGGTGCCCTGCGGCACGGCGTCGAAACGCAGCGTGACCTGTTCGGCCGCGATCGGTTTGCCGGTGCTCGGGGCGGACGCGACCGGGCCAATAAACGGCCGGCCATCGGACGTAAGCCCTGCGTCGAGCCCGGTGCCGAAGATGAGACGGTTGCGGTATTCGTCCAATGGGCCGCGAACTCCGATGCGAAAACCGGCCGAACCGGTCCCGCGGCCAAACGGCTTTCCGCCGAGGCGGCCGAGCCGGACGCTTAGGTGCAGTTCGCCGCGATGCGGGCCCAAGTCGCGCGTCAGCAGGTGAACGTTGCGATCCGGCGCCGCGTTGACACACTCGAGTCGGCCGTCCTGGATGCGCCAATCTTGTAGTGGGTTGGCCCAATAGTCGGGCCCGATCCAAACGCGCTTTGCCGTGGCATCCCACTCGCTGGCGAACGTGACGGCGGTCTCGCCGGCAGTTGCACTTCGGGCATGTTGCGCGGCAAACGCAGCGGCCGTGGTGGCGGTGGCACCTTGACGAACGAACTCGCGGCGGCTTACCGGGTGGGACATGGCACATCGACAAGCGCCTAGAGACGCCGCCGTAATTACTTAACCAGCAGTGCGAGAGTGACGATTACTTCTTCTTGGCAGCCTTTGGGCCGCTGGGGCGCAAGCGCCTCCCGGAGGCCTCGGGCGGGTCCTCTTCGGGCACACCCAATTCCTTGCGCAGTCGGGCCAGGTGCGACTCAAGTTCTTTCAGCGCGACTGCGTACTTTGGCTGATCGTAGACGCTGGTCAGCTCGAGCGGATCCTCATCCGTGTCGAACAGCTCCCAATAGTCCGCGTCCGAACCATAGAACCGGACCAACTTGTAACGGTCGGTCACAACGCCGTAGTGCGGGCGCACGTGGTGCGGTCGTGGGTATTCGTAGTAGTGATAATAGAACGCCTTGCGCCAATCGTCGGGCGTTTGACCGCGGAGCAGCGGAACCAGGCTGCGGCCTTGCATCTCTGCCGGGACCGACTGTCCGGCGATTTCGAGAAAGGTCTCGGCGAAGTCCAGGTTCGAGACGAGATCGTCGTTCACGCTGCCAGGCTTTGTCACGCCCGGCCAGCGCACCAACAGCGGCGTGCGGAGCGACTCTTCGAAGATCCATCGCTTGTCGAACCAGCCGTGTTCGCCCAGGTAGAAGCCCTGATCGGACGTGTAGACCACGATCGTATTGTCGGCCAAGCCTTCGTCGTCGAGAAACTCGAGCAGGCGGCCGATATTCTCGTCGACCGCTTTGACGCAGCCCAAATAGTCGTGCATGTAGCGCTGGTAGCGCCAACGGACGAGCTCCTTGCCGGTGAGGTTCGCCTGGCGAAACTTCTCGTTGCGCGGCTCGTAGTAGGCATCCCACTTCTTTCGCTGCTCGGGCGTGAGCTGCCGGGGAGCGACCAGCTTGACGTCGCGGGGGGTCATCGTTTTTTCGATTGTCATGTCCTGGTCGCGCTCGGCCAGTCCGCGACCCGAATAGTCGTCAAACAGCGTCTCCGGCTCGGGATACTCGCGATCGTTGTCGTGTCCCAGATGGCGCAGTGCCGGCGCCCACTCACGATGCGGTGCTTTGTGTTGGCACATCACCATGAACGGCTTCGACTTGTCGCGCTGCTTGAGCCAGTCGAGCGTGAAGTCGGTGACCAGGTCGGTCGTGTAGCCTTGATGCTGGGTGCGCTCGCCGTTTTTGATCATCGGCGGGTTGTAATAGAAACCCTGGCCCGGCAGGATGTGCCAGTAGTCGAAGCCGGTGGGATCGGTCCTCAGGTGCCACTTGCCGAAGATCGCGGTGTTGTAGCCGGCGCCTTGGAGCAGTTTCGGGAAGGTGGTCTGCGATCCGTCGAAGCTGCTGTTTGAGTTGTTATAAAACCCGTTGCGGTGTGAGTACTTGCCGGTCAGGTTCGTGGCCCGACTCGGTCCGCAGATCGAATTCGGCACCAGGCACCGGTTAAACAACATTCCGTCGCGCGCTAGGCGATCCATGTTTGGCGTGTCGAGCAGCTTGCGCGGGTCGTTGTACGCGCTGAGGGCCTGATAGGCGTGGTCGTCGGAGAAGATGAACAGGATGTTCGGCCGGGCGGCGTCGGCGGCAAGCGTCGGCGACGCAATCGCCCCAATCAGGGACACGCCCAACAGCAGGATCGCGCGGCAAGCGCTCCGCGGCAGTTCAGATCGTCGGTGGCGTGTGGTCGTCGTTTGCATGGTGACTCCTGGTGCCAGTGCGCTAGGCCGAGCGGCCATGTGTCTTCTCGCGCCGGTGCGGACGTGATTTCATCGCGGAGTAGCACTCGGCCGAAAACGCCATTTTAGTTTGCCGAACGGGCGACTGTCGACGGGGCGCCCGTCCGTGCGGTGAGCGTGGCGGCCTGGAAGTCGATCGGGTCGTCGAACTGTTTGCGCTGTTGTACCATGAGCCGTTCGAGGCGCTGGCGCTGCTGCGCGTGGGCCGGATCGTCGGCCAGATTAGTTAGCTCATCCGGGTCGTTGCGCAGGTCGAAAAGTTGCGTGTTCTTCACGCCGTCAGCGTTGTATTGCATCAGCTTCCAACGGTCGTCGCGGACCATCCGCTGGCAATTCTTGTACGCGCCGAACAGCACGTCGCGCACTTTCGCCTGCTTGCCGTCGACGACGCCCAACAAGCTCGAGCCTTCGACGACTTCAGGCACCGGTGCGCCGGCCAATTGGCAGATGGTGGGAAACAGATCGTACAGGTAGACCAGCGCGTCGGACTTACCCTGCTCGATGCCCGGGCCGGCGATAACCAACGGCGGTTTGATGTGCTCATACAGGTTCTGCTTGCCCATGAGTCCATGTCGTCCGCCCACGGCCAGGCCTTGGTCGCTGGAATAGATGACGACGGTGTTGTCGGCGAAGCCACGGCGCTCTAGCTCCGCCATGATCCGGCCGACCTGGTGATCCATGTCCGAGAGCGTGGCGTAGTACTCGGCCAGATGTTGGCGCATGACGTCCTTGGTGCGCGGGATCGGCGCGAGCAACTCGTCGCGCACCTTCAACTCGCCATTGTCGAACGGGTGACGCGGCATGAAGTTTTTCGAGAGCGTCACCTTGTCCGGGTCGTACATCTCCATGAATCGCGGAGGCGCGGTGCGCGGGTCATGCGGCACCGGCGGCGCCAAATAAACGAAAAACGGCTTGCTGCCGTCGTGGGCGCGAAGGAACTTGAGCGCTTCGTCGGCGTGCTCGGTCGCGGAGTTGGGCGTGCGGCCGCGGGTGGAGATGTTCGTGTCGAACTTGGCGTTGCCGAACGTACACGAATTGCCGGCCTTGCCGCAGTGGAACGTAACATAGCCTTGGTTTTTCAACAGCACTGGCAAGAGCGGCACGCCAGGGGGCGCAACCTTCGACCGCGGGTTCTCGGGAATGTGCCACAGCGAACGGCCTGTCATCACCATCGTGCGACTGGGCAAGCAGACCGCCCCGACCATCGAGCCCATGCAGTAGGCATTGGTGAAGTGAAAGCCGCGGCGGACGAGCCGATCCACGTTGGGCGTTTGAATCTCCGGATTGCCCAGGGCCGCGACCGTGTCCCAGCGCTGGTCGTCGGTGAAGATGAACACGATGTTGGGCGGCTGGGGCGCCCGGGCCCATGTTCTGGTGGCCGGTAGCACGATGCCAACGGCAACCAGCGCAAGTCCAAACAGCACGGCGCGGCGGCTCGACAGGCTGGCAACGATGGCTGTGAAAAGCTTTCGGACGAATTGGACGGGCAACGAGGGTGTGGTTGGCATGGCAAGTGACATCTTGATGGATTGCGAGGGCAGCGGCGCTGACTGTGCGGGGCGAACTCCGGCGCGCAGTCGGCGGCGCATCAAATGCCCGGCGCAGCGCGGGAGGCGCATGCCGTGGCGTGTTTCTGCTGCGCGGGCGGTATGTGCCGGCACGGACGATGCTACCCTGCCGTGGAGCCGATCGCAAGAAACCGCCGCAGCACGGTGCGTTCTTGCGCGCAGCGATAACGCGCCGAACGTGCAGCGAGCCGGCCGCGTACGCCCCGAGGTGGGTGAGCGTAGAGCAAGGATGGCGGCAGGGACGTGCGGCTCTTGACGAAGCGAAAGCAACGACAACGCCGCGGTGTCGGGTGCCCAGGGGGCGTGTCGAACAGTACTAGGGCCCGATCGGAGCCCAGACCGGAATCGGCGGCTTCAGGTTGTCTTGGCGAACCTTCTGCCGATTGACGCCGCCGCGGTAGTACTCGTTTTCGCGAATGCCCAGCGGGTTGCACTTCTTGACCGGCGTGTTCGGCTTGGCAACGACCAGAATGGCGTTCTTCTGCCACTCGTCGAGGAACACGCAGATCCGGGTCTTCACATTGCCGCGGATCGGATCGGCCAAGTAGACAAACTCATCGTCGGCCCCTTTGAACACAACGAAGTGCTCGTGCTTGCGCACGGTGACGCCGACGATCACGGGCACCTTACCCTGGGTCAACTCGCGAAACGTGACCTTGGCCATCGTTCCTTGATAACCGGCGAGGTTGGCCAGATCGCGCAGGTCGGTCAGCGTCAGTCCGTTTTCGATTCGGTCCTTCAACTCTTCTTCGGTGAGTTTGAGCTTAGGCAGCAGATCAAGAAACGTGGTTTCGCCAACGTGCTTGTCGCCCCAGTAATACTTAACGATCGTCGCCAGCACCGCCGCGCCGCACGAGTAGTCATACTTCTGCATGACGATCCGGCGCTCTTTGATTTCCTTGTAGCTCCAGACATAGTACCGCATGGTCAGGTCGGGATTGCGGACCGGGGCCCGTTCGCCTTGGGCCTCGGCACGACGCACGCCTCCGGCTGCCACGGCCAGCGCAAGCGCCGTCAGCAACAGATAACGTCGGAGCGGAAATGGCGATGACGCGCCGTGCATGGGCAAGTTGCTCGCGGAATCGATCTGGGCCGGGCCGTGGCAGTGTCGCACGGCCCGACGTGGTCCGAAGGATCAATAGAACGTGATCGTCACGCCAAGCGAGGCTGCCGGCGCAAAGTCGGTCATTCCGATCTGGGCGAACGGCTCGACGATGCGATCGTTGCGGGCGATCGTCGCGGCAAACCGCAGACTCATCGGCTCGACGTTTGTTCCAGCCAGCGCCGTGCGGTCCAAGAGCGTCTGCGAAATGTAGAAGCCGAGGAACGTTGCGCTGAGCGTCACACGGTCGTTGGCCGCGAAGCCCACGCCGAATTGGTAGTTGAGCTGCTCACCCGGCTGAAAGAGCACGCCGTCGAACGGTCGCTCGAACAAGTGCCGGTATCCTACGCCGTAGAAGGCGATGATCGGATCGTAGCGATTGATGAAGAGCAACTGCGCGGAAAACGCCCAGAAGCCCTGTCCCAATGCCGTGCCGGGAATAATGCTTCCGACCGGGGCGTTGAAAACACCCGTCGGCGCCGTCGTCGACAATGTGCTCACAACGTCGGGCAGCAACTCGCCGCCGGACAGTAGGTGGAACGAGGCCCCGGCGGTCAGATCGCCGATGCCGCCGCGGTCGGACGAGACGCTTTCGCCGATGGTCGATAGCTGCGAACCGGAGTACCCGGCCGGTAGCGTAGCGAAGAGCTGAACATTCTTGCTCCACCCGTAGCGAAACGCTAGCGGCGTGAAGACCAGCCGATCGCGGAAGCGGGCCTGCACGACGTCCTCGACGTCGGTTCCGCCATTGAAGATCGGAAGCGGGAAGTCGTCGTCGAACAGCGTGTAGGTAAATCCGGTGTCGAACTGCCAATCGCCCGGATTCAGCAGCACGTCCTGGTCGCGAAGAAACTGCAAGGAATAATTCGTTGGAGCGCGTCCGTACCGCTGCGGCTCACCGTCGTTGTTTTGCTCGCCTTGATTGCCAGCAACGTCGGTGTCGTCGGTGTCGTCGTCCGCCGCCTTCGACTCGTCTCCAAACGGCGAAACGTCTTTGCTGACAGCGGGCTCGGCGTTGGCGTCGGCCGTATAGTAGATGCCCGGATTCGGATCCGGGATCCGAACCGGAGGATCGTCACGGCTGATCAGCCGCACCATCGATTGCGTGCTAGCGCTCGATGGCTCCTCAAGCAGCGCGGAGCGTTCGGGCTCTTCCGATTGGGCCCCCTGCTCCGGAAACATGACGACTGATTCGTCACCCTTGTCCGGGTAAGACACGGGCACGGTCACCGCGGGAACCAATTCCGCGGGCGATAGCTCGGACACCGGCGGAAGACGGCGCACGGGCGCGGGCTCTTCAGCCTGTGCGGCGCGTTGTACGGCAACGACGTACAACAACAGCGCAAGGGCCGCTATGCGTACGGTCGTGCCCACTCGGCCGCCGCCTGCCGCGGCACCGCTCGGATCTCTAGTCATCCTTCTCCCCCTTGCAACCGGGCATCGGGCGCCCAGTGCGTGATCCCCATCGCACACTCGCCGGCCGAACCCAACGGGATTTGGCCCAAACCTGGCAAGCAGTTTCCGCAAGTCACGGCGTTTGGCCGCGGCCCAGGCGGAACTCCCCTGTGCGTATAACTGGATCGACCGCCACGACCGACAGAATAAGAAAGTTCGTTGCAAGCGGCAGAATCCACAGTTGTTACCTATCTTCGCGCGCGTCGTGCGTTCAGGCCCCGCATGCCAGCGGCTGGTTATGAATTGCCGGGTAAGCGACACCCGGGAGGCCTAATCCGGTGGCGTTTGGGCAGATGCGCCACGCAGTCGGCCGAAGGAGACTGAATGGGCACGGCGAGCTGGCGCCCAGTTGCTAGCGGCTGGGGCTGTTAAGCCGTAACGATCGGCTGGAGATGAGCGCATCGGCCGGCAGTAGCGGTTTTGCGAGTCGAAACGACGACGACTCGTCGCATCAATTCGTCCGGTTTTGCGGACGATGATTGTTGCAACGGAAAGCACGGCGGCGACTGGTTCATTGCAGTCGGCGGTGTTTCGGGCGACCTCCAAGCGAGGCCCCGCGCCCGATCACCGCCCGGTCCCATCCCGGGAACCGGCCGTTACACGTTCGTGGTCGTGCTTTGCGACGCAGCAATCACTTCCGAATTCACTTCCACCCGTGTTCACATCGATTGGCGCAGAGGTTCTCTCTGCTGCTCTCCCCGGAGGGACGAGACAATGAAAAGAAGTAGCCTGTGGATCGGCGCGTTGGCTATGGTGCTGGGATGCACGCTGGCCGGCCGTGCGATTGGAGATGACGGCAGCTTTGCCGATCCGTTCGACGCGACGCCGTCACTGGTTCGACTGACTGGGGCAACTGCCTGGAATGCCGATCCGGACGCGCAAGACGACGAGCCGTCGCCGTTCGCCGAAGAGCCGGCGAAACGTCCTAAGCCAGTGGACGGCGCCGTCGGTTCGACCGGTAGTGGCACCTGTACCTGCAACGGCTCTTGCGGCGGGTCGTGTGGCAGCTCGTGCAGCAGCCCATGCAGTGACTCGTGCAGCAGCTCGTGCGACTCCGAACTATCCTGCGGCTGCGACGACTTTTGCTGCTGCGAACCGGAACATTCGCTGATCGCGTCGGTCGAAGCGACATTTTTCTGGCCGCAATTCAACCGCGAGTTCCTGCGGACGACCGTCAACAGCGCAACGGCCAACCTCGATCTTGCGTCGACCGCGGCGCTCAACTCGGTCGACGGCGGCTATCTGGCCGCGCCGCGTTTGACGTTGGGCGTGCAAGGTTGTTGTTGGGGCCTGGTGGGCCGCTATTGGTACGCCTCGCCTTGGGCCAGCAGCTACACGCCGTCGAACCCGGCACTGGCGCCGGCTGGAGTGCGGTTGTTCGACGACTTCCGCGCCTATACGCTGGATCTCGAATTGCAACGACGGTTTTATCTGGGCAGTTGGACCGGATACGGGCTGTTCGGCGTCCGCTATGCGTTCGTCGAGAACGATCGCACGCTGGACGTCACGAATCTAAGCCTGGGCGAAACGATCACCACGTCGAGCTTCGCGGGACAACAGTTTTCCGGCACCGGTATCACGTTCGGCTTTTGGGGCACGCGTCCCATCTGCTGCGACTCCCCGCTGAACTTCTTCGTGGCTAATCGCTACTCGGTACTGTGGGGCAACGGCAACGCCGCCTCGGAGAATACAACCTCGGTGATGAACGACGTCAACGGCTTTGCCACTTCGACCAACGGTGCGTTGGCCGCGGCGCCTGGCGACATGTTCATCGCGGAAGTGCAACTCGGTTTGCAGTGGGAAGCCCAATTGAAGTGCTTCCCGGGTCGGGCCTTTGTTCGCTCGGCCGTCGAATGGCAATACTGGGACACCAACGCCGGCGTGTTCGCCGCGTCCGACGCGGTTGCCTCGGTGGGCGCCGGCGGCAACGCAACCGCCTCTTCCAGCGCCGGCGACATGTTGTTCGACTTGATCGGAGTGAACCTTGGTGCCGGTATCACGTTCTGACCGAGCGGCACCTGATAGCAAGTTAAACGAACGCGGCCCTGCCGCCGAACTGCTCGGCGACAGGGCCGTTTCCTTTTCAAGGGGATCGTGCAAGCTGATCCCCTTCGATTTCAAACGAAATTAACGAGCGCGGGCAAAAGCGCCACCGCCCGAGAAGTTCACGCTGATGCCGCCGTGGCGACCGTAGCGAGTCTTGTTACCGGCGAAGCTGAGGCTACCACCGATGGCGCTCGAGCCGCCACGATAGTGCTCGGAACCAGCTTCGTAGTTGTTGTTAGCGCGGGCGCCGCCGTTGCGGCCACGATAGACCGCAGCGCTGCTGCCCCAGACGTATGCATACGTGCCCTTACCGCGGACGGCCAAACCGGCGTCGTCCGACATGATCTCGACGCCGCCAAAGCCCATGCTATTGAGCGTGGCAGCGGGAACAGCACCAGCGACTTCGCCGGCCGAGACAGTGGCGGAAACGCTGGCGACCAGCGCAATCGCAGCGCAAACAATCAGCAAATTCTTCATCTTCGTTGTCCTTTCAAGGTGGAGTGTCAAACCGCATTCCGCACCCCGAGCGCGAGAGTGCACCGGTAGCGCATTCCCCCGTTGGAGTGGTGCATTCCGCCGTCGATGTGATCGTTCCCTTCTGCATCAGGCGGATGCTGTTTGACGCTGCGCAGCAGTCAAGATGTTTAGACTAGATAGGTTGTGGTAGGTTGTCAACACGCAGAGCGCGTTTTTTCACCATCCAACTCATCCAGTCCACTTTATCTAATAGGCAGTGTTCACAATCCATTGCAAAGCACGCGTTTAGAGAGCCAACAGTGGCGAAGAGTTGCTGTTTCCGAAACAGGACAAGCGCGTAAGTGAGCAACGTCTCACGTCTCCTTGTTGATGCAATCCGTGCAATCGATTTATTGTGACGCACGGATGCCGAGACGCCGAAGCGTTACCCGGCGTATTCCCGGTCCTTTACGAATCCCGGCATCGGCACAGGATACTTGCCGTCGGAATCTGCCTGAATCGGTGCCGGGCCGTCCAGCACTAACTTGTCTACGTCCGGGGCGAACTCGGGTGCGTTGAGTGCTTCCTCGCGCGTGATGACGCGTCCGGTGTGGGCCGCCATGCGACCCATGGCGGTGACGAGGCTGGCCTCGACGCCCCGCTTGACCTCGTTGTAGGGCTGGTCGCGCCGGATCGCCTCGATCAAGTGATTCCACTCGAGTTGATAGGGGCTCTGCTCGGGCTGGGGAAATGCCCAAAGCTGCTTCGCCTTGTCTTCGTTGTGTCCGGCGTAGGTACGGCACTTCGCTGGCGAATGCGCCGACGTGGAAATCACGGCCAATCCCTTGCTACCGTGTGCATAGCTGGCAAATTCGTCGTGGCATCCAGCGATGTTGCGCCCGTCGAGCAACAGCTTGGTACCGTCGCCAAACGTGTACTCGACCGAGTAGTGGTCGAAATTCTGGTCGATGTTGTCACCCCGATAGTGCCGCCCGCCGACCGCCTGCGCACGCACGGGCCAATCGTTCTTCATCCAACAGCATTCGTCGATGTTGTGAATCAGAAAGTCGCTGTAGCAGCCGCCGCTGGCCCAAAGGAAGCTATGAAAGCGTTCGATCTGCCACATCAATTCGTTTTTGTCGGCCGGTTTGGGCGTGGAGAATGCCGAACCGATGGGCGGCGTCATGCGGTAGGCGCGCAGCATGTTAACGTCGCCAATTTCGTCGTTTTGAATCCGGTCGAACAGTTCCTGCCGCGCTTCGCAATGGCGACACATGAGCCCTACGGCCACTTTGATATTCTTGGCCGATGCCTGCTCGGCCAGCTCGAACATCCGCTTCGACGAGCCGCCATCGACCGTGACGGGCTTCTCCATGAAGACGTTGACGCCTTTTTCAATGGCGTACTTGAAGTGGACCCAGCGAAACGCCGGCGGCGTGGCAAAGATGGCCACGTCGCCAGGCCGGAGCGTGTCGATTGCTTTTTGATACGCGTCGAAACCGATAAACTTCCGATCGTTCGGCACGTCCATCCGTTCCGAGTATCGTCCGGCCAGCGCGTTGTGGCTGCCGGCAAGGCGGTGCTCGAATACGTCGGCCATGGCCGTCAACTTGATGACGCCCTGCTGTTCTACCGACAGACAATTCGCGGCCGCGCCCGTGCCACGACCCCCGCAGCCGACCAGCGCCACTTGCACGGTACTGTCGTCGGCGGCGTGCACCGCCGGGACCACCATGGTCGAGATCGCCGTGGCGGCGGCAATCCGCCCGCTCTGCTGCAAGAATTCGCGTCGCGACGTATTTCGTTGGTCGGGCCGGGTCATCGGGGAGGCTCCTGAGTCAGTGAAGGCGGGAATCGCGGGGGCTCGGGCGGGATGCTCGTCCGCAAGCCAGTTTAATTGACCGCAGGGCCCGTATCCAGGCGTCGCCCCGCGGCGGCGAGGAGCGGTTTTCGAGCGGTGCAATAACAGCTTGCCAGGCGGACGCCAGTGCCGGAGCGGCACTCATCGATCGCGCCACACCAGCCACACGACGATGCCGACGATCGCGCCGCCGATGTGCGCCGTGGCCGCGACGTTCGTCAGTTCGTGGGTTTCCAAGTAGACCGTGAGCAACTGGAACCCAAGCCAACCCACCAGCGCGAACCAAGCCGGAAAATAGAACCAGCGAAGGTAGTACCAGTACCAAAACAGCACGCCGATCCTGGCCTGCGGAAACTGAAGCGCGTAGTACACGATGATGCCCGAGATCCCGCCGCTGGCGCCGACACAGGGGACGTGCGAATCGGGATGCATCATGATGAATGCCAGATCTCCGGCCAATGCGGCGCCGACCAACAGCACCAAGTATCGCCCGCGTCCAAGATAGTCTTCGACATTGTCGCCAAACACGAGCAGGAAGTAGGTGTTGCCCAGCAAGTGGATCCATCCCGCGTGGATGAGAAACGACGTGACGAGCGTCAGCCCGTTACCGCGGAACGCGTCGGCCGGGATCAAACCAAACCGCTCGGCCATGCGGGTTTCCTGGCCAAAGCTCAGCAGGAAGACCACGACCAGCGCCGCGGCAATGCCCCACGTGAGCAAGGGCCAACGTTCGATCGGGTCGGCATCGTGCTCGATGGGCAGACCCAGCATGGCGCCAAACCATTTCCACGCTTCCTCCGGAGCCGCGCTGCCGAAGTCTGCTCCACGGTCCTCCAGCTTGTTTAGCTCCAATTGACGCTTAGCAAGCAACTCGGCGGCCTCGGGCGGGATCTCCTTTGCCGTTTTGACCGCGGCCGCCTTGGGAGGCAGTTGCTCGAACTCGTGCGGATCGAACCACAGCAGATGACATCGCCCACACACGTCCAAGTGCAGCGACGGCGCCTGGCTCGTCGGCACATTGACTTCGGACATCGGGTGGCGGCAGGAGGGGCAATCGGCGCCTGTCGGTTCGTCGTCGCCCGCGGCCTGTTGCCACGCAAGTTGTGGATACGGTCGCTCGACTTCGCGTCGCACGATGGCCATTCCAACGGCACGTCCCTGGCACTTGCGGCACTCGAAGAGTACGCCGCGGGGCGCGTTCGTCCGGACCAATCGTTCGTCACACCGAGGACACGAGAGCATGTTTGCACCATTTTCGCGCGCCGTTATGCCACGATCGTCGCGGCGCCAGGTCTAACGGGCCGAGTCGTACACCGGCTGCGCAGCTTCGCAGCAAATCTTAGCAGCAATTGTCCGCCGGGGAGCACGATTCCGCGACACGGACCGAGGCAAGCGAAATCGCCGTCGTCAGCGCTGCCCCAGGGTACCTAAGCGCCGTCGGACGCGCTACTGCGCGCACCTTCGTTTCCGTCCGCCGTGCGTAAAACGTGGTCGGGCACCGAGGCGGCCAGCGCACCCGCGCCGTATGATCGCGGCCCTCCTCAACACGGCGGCACGCGGCCTCGGTGATCGCTAGCAAACGATCGCCAGCGAACTGGTATTGCACGTCATGGCGAGGCGTGTCAATCTTTGCCGCTCGGCCAGGTTTTGGTCGGCCATCGAGCCGGCCCCGCCCGATCCCGCGTTCGAGGCCCGCATGCGCGTTCCGTTTCGCCGATCGTTCGAGATTCTGCGGACCGAGGGTCCGCGGGTGTTCTTCAAGGAACTTGCGCGAACCGGATGGGACCGCGTCAGAATGCGCCTGTTTCGCGCGTACTATGCGCAGCACCTGAACATCCGCCACGCGCAGCGCGAGTGGCAGGCCAAATCGCTCGTGATGCATGCCGGCCCGCGCGAAATGACCATCACCAGCACCACGTACTGCAATCTCAAGTGCGTGATGTGCGAACACGCGATTCCCGGCATGGTCGATCGGGCCCACATGGATGTCGATCTGGTCGGCCGATTGGCCGGACTAATCCCGACGACGGATTGCTTCCAACTCCACGGTCTGGGCGAGCCGCTGATGTCGCCCGCGTTTTGGAAACTGCTGGATGAAATCGGCGCGGCGCACCGCGGAGTGCCGTACATCACCATCAATTCCAACGGTCTGCTGCTCAACGGAGCGACCATCTCGCGGATCCTCGACTCGAAGCTGAAGGAAATCAACATTTCGATCGACGCGGCGAGCGAGGACACCTATGCCAAGATTCGCGGGGGCGATTTTTGCCGGCTGCTAGCCAACGTCGAGGCACTGGTCACGGCACGGCACACCGCCGGGCGCGATGACTTTCGCATTCTGCTCAACATGACGCTGATGCGGGCCAACATTGAGGAGTTGCCCGAGTTTGTGCGCCTGGCCAAACGGCTCGGCGTCGACGGCGTCGCCTTTTGGCAACTAAACGACGGCGAGAACTACGAGCGGCCCGAGTGGGTCGTCGACAAGGGAGATTGGCGCTTTGCATACTGCGATGAAAGCCTGCTGCACTATCCGCGTCTGGCCAACGAGATGATTCGCGCAGCGGTGCGCACAAGCGAAGAGATCCGGATGCCGATCATCGAGAACCACTTCAAGACGCGGCTTGTCGCGGCGGACGACACGGCCGGCGATGCGCCGTATCACCCAAGTGCCGCCGGCGGCGCGGTTGAGCCGGCTGTGGATCAGCAGCCGTCACCCGGCGCGTTCGTCCCGGTCGACTCGCTGGGGTGGAGCGATCGCACCGCGGGCACGGCAGTTGCCGCGCAGCCAGCACCGATCACGACCGGCACGTGCGCATCGCGCAACGAGTGCCCCAGTGACGAACCGGCGGCGACCGCTTCTTCCGAGGCAGCGCCCAAGAGCGCGACGATCGGGCAGTGCGACGCACCCTGGCGGTGGCTGCTTGTGAACGAACGGGGCGATTGCAGCCCATGTTGTTATGCGCAGCAAACGATCGGCAATCTGCGCGACCAGACCGCGGCCGAGATCTGGAATGGGGCGACGATGCAGCAACTGCGCGCCTCGATCGCCAACAGTGAAGTCCACCCGGTGTGCCGCGGGGCATCGTGCAAGTACGTGATGGGCGGACAGTGAGTTTCTGGACCCGCCAACAACCTGCTGGACTCACCGCGCGAACACGCGCAAAGCGGCAGCTTGGCGCCGGACGTCCAACCGCACGCTCGATCGAAAATGGCGTCCGCCCCAGCGTGGAAACCACCCCATCCGCTTGAATTGATGCGATGGCCCGGCGGGTTCCTGCTTTTCAATCGCGCCCCAATCGACGATAAAGGTAGCTGGCGCGCCGTCACGAACGCGGTGACCCAAGGCCCGGTGTCCGGCAACTAAATGTTGAAGATCGCCCCGCCTGCGGGCGCGGAACGCGACGCGACACCTTCGGGCCCCAACCCGACCGCGTGGCCGCCACGCGATTTCGTTCGACTGGATCTGATTGCAAGCGGTGAGCCCGTGGATTTGGTGAAAGCCGTCGACTGGTTGATGCGCTTCCGCGTCCCGCTGCTGCTGGCATGTGTTGTCGCGGGTGTTTTGGCATATGGTCCATCGCGGCGACTTGAGTTCGACCGCAGTGTCGAGGGGCTGTTTCACCAAGACGACCCGCGCCTGGCGAATTACGTCGACGACAAACGTCTGTTCGGCGGCGCCGAAACGACGATCGTCGCCTACACGGACCCTGATCTGCTGACGGTCGAGGGGCTCGCCCGCGTCGAAGCGCTCGACAAGACACTCGCTGCCGTGCCAGGTGTGCAAAGCGTGTTGAGCCTGGCACAGGCCCGTCTGCCCGGGTCGCCGCTCAACCCGAAGTCGCTGCGCGAGCACCTGGTTTCGCAACGTGTCGACGTCGAGGAACTGCGCGACGAATTGTTGGGTGTCGACATGTATCGCGGCCGCGTGCTGTCGACCGACGGAGAAACCACGGTACTGTTGGTCGGCTTGGAGCCGGTCAGTGCCGATTCGCCGTCGCGCGCCGAAACCATTCGCGAGATTCGGGCGATTTGTGACGCGCACGATCCTCCGGCCGTTGTGGCCGGCGGGCCGGTGCTTGTCGAATCGGTTTACACGCAACTTGAAGCCGACGGGTTGACGCTCGGCATCGCGTCGAGCGCCGTCTTGGCGCTGGTCATCGCGTTTCTGTTTCGCAGCGTGCGCTGGATGCTCTTGCCGCTGGCGGTGGTGCAACTGGCCATCTTGTGGACCAAGGCGCTGCTGGTGGTCAGCGGTACGCGGATGAGCATGGTCAGCTCGCCGCTGGTGGCGCTGGTGACCGTAATCGGTGTGGTGACCGTGGTCCACGTTACGATCCGCTTTCGCGAAGAGCGAGACAGCAATTCGCCGTTCGACGCGCTGCGGCAAACGATGATTCACCTGGGGCCCGCGATTTTCTGGACGTGCTTGACGACGGCTGCCGGTTTCGCGTCGCTGTTGGCCAGTCGCATCGTGCCGGTAGGCGGCTTCGGGACGATGATGGCGCTGGGCTCCCTGTTGGTGTTCGTGGCCAGCGTCGGCCTGCTGCCGGCCGGCGTGCTGTTTGGGCCGCTCGGCACCGATCCGGCACGGGCGCCGGGCGAAGGCAAGCTGGCCTCTGGGCTGAACCGGATCGTGCGAATGGTCGAACGTTATCCGAAACGTGTGGCCCTGTTTGGAATCGTGTTTCTGGGCGTGACCGCCGCGGGCATCTTGCGGCTGCAAGTGGCCACCGATTTCGACGAGAACTTTCGCGCGTCGAGTCCGATCGTGCGCTCGTATCGGTTTGTGTCGGAGCGGATGGGCACGATCTCGATGTTCGACGTGCTGATCGATTCGCCGAAAGCCGACGAGCCGGAGAAGTTCGGCGAGTATCTGGACAACGTCCGCGCGCTGCAGCAGGACCTGTCCGAGCAGCCGTCCGTGACTGGCACGATGAGCGTGGTCGACGTGCTCGAATTCGTCAACTCGACGCGCAAGGAGCGTGCCGAACTGATGGAACTGGCTTCCGCCACGGTGTTCGAGCAACTTGGACCGGCGCAACGCTTGGAACTGCTGCGTGCCATGCAGCCGGGCGTGGTTTCCGGGTTTTGGAACAAGGACGAAGCCGTCTCGCGCATCATCGTGCAAACTGGACAAACGCGAGGGGCCGATGCCAAACGTGAGGTCATCGAGTCGATCGAGGCCTTGGCGCAAGAGCGGTTTCCGTCGGCGCGCACCGCAGGCGTCGAAATTCTGTTGGCCTATTCGGTGCAGAGCTTGCTGACCGACCAGTGGACGACGTTCGGCCTGGCTGTCGCGGCGATCTTCGTCATGATGACCATCGCGTTTCGCGACTGGCGGCTCGGCCTGATCGCGATGGTGCCCAACGCAGCGCCGATCTTGATCGTCGTGGGCGTGATGGGCTGGGCCGGATTGAAGGTCAACATGGCCACCGCGATGCTGGCCAGCGTTTCGATGGGGCTGACCGTCGACTTCAGCATTCACTACCTGTACCGCTACCGGCACGAGTTGCGCGCCGGCAAATCGGTCAGCCAGGCCCTGCACGACGCGCACGGCAGCGTCGGGTTGGCCATGGTGCTGGCCAACATCGCGCTGATCGCCGGTTTCTCGACGCTGACCATTTCGGCGTTCATCCCCACCGTCCACTTCGGCATTCTGGTCAGCGTGGCCATGCTGGGTGGGCTGTTGGGCAATCTGACCACGTTGCCATTGTTGCTGCGGCTGCTGCCGGACTGAGCGTCGCCAGCGCTGGCGCTTGTGCTCACGTCGTCGACTGAAAGTAGCCAAACCAGGTGAAGTACGCGCCGACCGTCAGGCAGACCGCCAACACGACGTTCAGAAATCCGGTCTGGCGAACCAAGTGGGCCTTGGCGACGATCATCTTCGGAAACAGGATCAACATCGACGCCTTGACAACGCCGCCCCAACCGATCACCAGCAGCAACACGCCGGCCAGTGTCGACGTGTCGTTGTGCAAACGCAAGATCGCGATGGCGGCCATCATCAGCGCTATTGGAAACAGCGAGAACGCCACGGTCGTGACCTCCTTGTCCAATCCGTCGACCATGGCCTCGAAGTGCGGCCAGTCAATCAGGATCGAAATCCCGCGCAATACCAGCACCGGGCCGATGATCTGGGTAAGAAAGAGCGTTGTCTCCATGCGGGCACCTTATCGACGGGAGGAGGGAGCGGGACAACCGGCCGGCTCAGCCGACGACCGAATCGCTGCCGCGCACGGCAGCAGGGACTAGAGCGGCGCGGGCAAATCGCGGCCCTATGCCAGGATCTCGTCCACAACGCGGCCGGCAACGTCGGTCAGGCGAAAGTCGCGGCCATTAGAACGGTAGGTTAGTCGTTCGTGGTCCATGCCCAGCAGGTGCAGCACGGTCGCGTGCAAGTCGTTGATGCTCACGCGGTCGACGACGGCCTTGTGGCCGATCTCGTCCGTCTCACCGTGGTGCACGCCGCCGGCCGTTCCGCCGCCGGCCAGCCACGTGGTAAACGCGTGCGGGTTGTGATCGCGGCCCGTACCACCTTTTTGCACGATCGGCAGCCGGCCAAACTCACCGCAGCAGAGGACCAGCGTTTCGTCCCATAGCCCGCGCTGCTGCAAGTCGGTCAGCAGGGCGGCGATGGGGGTGTCGGTCTCGCCGGCGAATTGGGTGTGGTTGTCCTTGATGTTCTGATGACCGTCCCAACTCCGCTCGTTTTCCATGCCGCCGGAATAAATCTGCACGAAGCGCACGCCGCGCTCGACCAGACGTCGGGCGGTGAGTACTTGCTTGGCAAAGTGTGCGCACTTGGGATCGTCGATTCCATATAGTTCGTGGATGTGATCCGGTTCGGAGTCGATGTCGAGCGCATCGGGCGCAGCCGCTTGCATGCGATAGGCCAGCTCGAAGCTTTCGATCCGGGCGGCCAGATCGGCTTCGGCGGCCGATGGGTGGTGCTGGTTGAGCGTACGGAGCAAATCAAGCTGTTCGCGCTGCCGCTGGTCGGTCATGTCGGCACGGCGAAACAGGTTGTTGATGGGCGCGCCTTGGGCGTTGAGCGCCGTGCCTTGAAACACACCCGGCAGGAAGCCCGCGCCCCAGTTTTGCGCGTGGCCCTTGGGCAAACCGCGGCCCAGCGTGTCGTACATGACGACGAAGCCGGGCAAGTTGCGGTTCTCGCTTCCCAGACCGTAGGTGATCCACGAGCCCATGCAGGGGAAGCCCATCCGGCTGAAGCCGGTGTTGATTTCGAACAGGGCCGGCGAGTGGTTATTCGTCTTCGTGTAGCAGGAGTGGATGAAGGCCATGCGGTCGACGTGCTGGCCCAGCTTGGGAAAGATCTCCGAGACCCAAGCACCGCTCTGGCCGCGCTGCGTGAACTTGAATGGCGACCGCATCAGCGGCCCGACCTGTTCGGTGAAGAAGCCGGTGTTCTTGTCGAAGCCTTCCAGTTCTTGCCCGTCACGCTTCGCCAGTTCGGGCTTGTAGTCCCAGGTGTCGACCTGACTGGGTCCGCCGTTCTTGAAGATCCAAATGACGCGCTTCGCCTTGGGGGCGAAGTGGGATGTCTTGGGCGCCAGTGGCGCGATCGCCGTGCGCGATGCCGCTTTGGCCGAGCCGGCCAAAAGGCCCTGCGCTTCGAGCAGCGCGGCCAGCGCCAACAGCCCACAGCCGGAACCGGCCGACGCCAAGAAGTCTCGCCGAGATCGAAATCCCGCGGCGGCGACAGGCGCGTGGTGCCGGAGCATATTACGGGCCATGGGAGCCTACTCGATATAGATGAACTCGTTCATGCTGAATAGTACCTGACAGAAGTCGGCCATCGCCAACTCGGTGGCGTCGGCCGTTTCGTCGTCAGCGTACTTTTCGGTTGCCCGCTCCACGAAAGCCAGCGAGGCCGACAGCTCCGTCTCGTCCGGCGGACGTCCCAGGGCCAGCACGAAGCCCTCGCGGACCCGATCACGCGGCGTCGAGCCTTCGGGCAACAGCAGGCGTTTGGCCATAGCGCGGGCGGCGCGGATCGCGTTGGGGCTGTTGAGCATCGCCAGCGCTTGGGGCGCGACGACTGTCGTGGCGCGCTGCGCCAAGCCTTGCAAGGCGTCGGGCGCGTCGAACAACATCATATCCGGGATCAGCTTGCTGCGTTTGACCGTGAAATAAATGCTGCGACGAGGCTGCTCGGGATCCAGCGTGCCCGGGCCGAACATCGTGGTGTCCAACTGGCCTGACACGGCCAACATCGCGTCGCGAATGGCTTCGGCCTCGAGCCGCGTCCGGTTGCGCCGCCAGAGCAAGCGGTTGTCGGGGTCGATTTCCGCTCGCCGCGGATCGGCGGCAACTTCCTGGCGATACACGGAGCTGGTCATCATCAGCCGGTGCAACGGCTTGAGCCGCCAGCCTTCGTCGATCAGGCGTTGCGCCAAGTAGTCGAGCAGTTCAGGATGCGTGGGCGCCTCGCCTGAATGCCCAAAGTCGCTGGGCGTGGCCACCAGGCCACGTCCGAAATGATGCTGCCACAGGCGGTTAACGATCACCCGGGCCAGCAAGTGCCCTGCTCCACCGTCGGTGTCAGTGATCCACTCGGCCAGAGCACGGCGGCGATACGACGTGTGCCAACCCTCGGGCGGATCAAGATGCCAGCGAGCGGTTTCCCCGGGCACGGTTGTCAGGACTTGTAAGAAGCCCGGCTCGGCCGGCCCCAGCTTCTGCTGCAAATCGCCCCGCTTCAGATAGAACGTCTCTTCGAAAAAATCAGCGCCTTGCGTTCGCAAACGGAGCGGCGGGAGACCCTCGCTGGCGATCAGCACCTTGGTCAATTCCGGCTGCGGTGCTTCGGCCGTGTGCGCTTGAACCGCGGCGTCGAGTTGCTGCCAATCGGGATCGTGACGACGGTACCATTCGAACAGCAGGTCGCGCTGCTGGTCGGTTCGTTCGTCCGCGGCGGCGGCAAGGGCCTCGTTAACGGCGAGCACTTCCTTTAGCGCCACTTGCTCGCCGGCCAGCGCGACGGGCTTGGCCGCGAGACTCAGCGAAAGGCGCAATCGGCCCAAGTTGTGGCCCGCGTTGTTTTCGAAGCGGAGGATGATGGTGAGCTTCGCCCCTTGCTTGAGCGCGATGGGGGTTTCGATCTGGAAGGCCGCGGAATGGGCCTTTCCGATTTCGGGCTCGACAGCCCAGGCCGATTTCTTGCGGTCGTCGATCGCCGATGCGACGGGAAGTCCCTCTTGCGAGAACGTGGCCTCGGGCGAGACCAGCTTGACGGGCGCGCCGGTTCCTTCGGTACCGGCCGGGGCGGCCCAAAGCTGGAAGTCGGACAGCGCAAAGTTGCCGTTATCGGCGCGACCCGGACCTTGTTTGGGCAAGGATGGATCCGGCAAGGCGTCGATCCGCAGTGCGGTGACTGGTTGACTACCTGTCACGACGGTGAACGTGTACGTATCGTGCTTGGCGTTTGTTTCGCTGGCCAGGTAGGAGCCGTCGTCTTGCAGCGTGAGCGTCGCGCCGCCTTCGGACGTCGCGCTTTCGGCCTCGAGGATCAGCCAAGGGGGGGCAACCGGCTGGGGGTTGGAAGCCAGCCACTTGTCGAAGCGGGCGGGCAGTTCGTCAGCCTCGAAGTGCGTGCGGGCCTCGACCAGCGGCGCGTGCGCCTGCTCGAACTGCTCGCGGCGGCGTTTGGTTTTCGCGGGATCAAAGTCGAGATCCACTTCGCTGCGCACGGTCGTGGTGAACGTGGACAGCAATCGGTAATAGTCGCCCTGCGGAATCGGATCGAACTTGTGATCGTGGCACCGGGCGCAGCCGATCGTCAGCCCAAGCATCGCTGTGCCGGTCGTGGCAGCCATGTCGTCCAATTCGTCGTAACGCTCCTTCTCGACCTGATTGGCGGTGATCTGTGTCGCATGCGTTCCGGCGGCCAGAAAGCCGGTGGCCATCAGGGCCAGATGGTTGTCCGGCTCATATTCGTCGCCGGCAAGCTGCCAACGCACAAACTGGTCGTACGGCATGTCCTGATTGAGGGCTTGGATCACGAAGTCGCGATAGTGGTACGCCGTGGGCCGGTCGTCGTCCTGTTCGTAGCCGTGACTCTCGGCGAAGCGGGCCACGTCGAGCCAGTGACGTGCCCACCGCTCGCCGTAATGCTGGCTGTCAAGCAACCGGTCGACCAGACTCGCGAATGGGTCGGACGACTCGTCGGCCAAGAACGCGTCGATTTCCTCCGGCGTGGGTGGCAGCCCGATCAAATCGAAATATGCGCGACGGATCAGCCGGCGACGATCGGCCGACGCGCTTGGCCGTCGGCCGGCTGATTCCAATCTGGCCAGAACGAAATGATCGATCGGATTGCGGCACCAGGACGGATCGCCACACGGTGGCACGTCCGCGGATTGCAGCGGACGAAACGACCAAAATTGGCGGTCTTCGTCGCTGACGGTCTTGGTGACCAGCGCTTCGGTCGCGTCGGTCAGCGGCGCGTCGTAGGCCGCGCCCGAAGTGATCCACGTGGCCAGTTGCTCAACGGCGTCGTCATGCAGGCGCGGTGCCTCGGCCGGCATGTGGGGCTCGTCCTCGTGCCGCACGAGTTCGAGCAATCGGCTTTGCTCCGGTTTACCGATGGTGACGACCGGACCCGACGCCCCGCCCTTGATGAGCCCGGCGCGGGTCGTCAAGTCGAACTCGCCGTGCGTCTCATCGCCGCCGTGGCATTGCACACAATGTGTGGTCAGCGTCTGGCGCACGCCCGACTTGAACAACTCCAAGCTGCGAGCCATTTGCTGGGCATGGTCCGGCGGAACCGTTTCGGCCGACGGTTCGTCGGCCGCCGCGCCGCAGGTTGCCGTGAAAACGATCGTAAGAAACAACGCCGCAGCCGCGCGCGGCGACGAAGCATTCGCAGGGCCGGAAGCACCTCCGGCATGACGCCAGTCCATTTCTAGCTCACTCCTTTTCATCCTCGATGCGCGGCCCCCGCAGCCGCGTCTTGCGACTCCATTTCGGACCAGGGGCCACCGGCTGTCAAGGGGCCATGGCGTCCCCCCAAGGGCCACCGAATCCCGGCGGTTTGCGGCATGCCAAGGCGGCGCTTGAACTTCGCTTCACCCGAAACTGCCCAAGGCGATTCCGCGGATTTGCCCGTCGTGGGAGACGGGCCGCGCGATAGGCGGGTTACAATCGATCGCGAAACGAGTCGAGACCATCGACTCGGCGATTCGAACCGTGGACCCGCCGTCAAGGAACCTCCCTATGAAAAGCCACTTGATCACGGCCGTCGTCTCCGCGGCGACCACGATGGGCATCGTTCAAGCCACGCCCGAGCGCGTCGAGCAGTTGGAAGTGGACCGGCTCGTCGTACGCAAGGAACTGATTGTGTCGGACACAGGACAACCCTGGGAAAACAACTTTGAGAATCAAATGGTCCCGCGCGGCATTTACGCGCGGGGCGGCGGGCCCGGCCAATCGGGACTGTGGGTGCGCGGCCGACTGATTCAAAGCGAAGTCGATGATCCGTTCGACGTGCGTTTTCAAAGCGTCAACACGAACGGCGAAATACACCGCGCGCCGGGCCACATCTCCTGGAACTGCTGGCTTGACGGCGCCTGGCGACAGATGGCGCTCATCCAGGGTGAAGGGCTTGAATACAGCGAAGTTCCGGCCGAGGCGTGGTCGGGCGGCAATCACCCAGGTCGGCTGCGGTTTCAATCCTTTCGCCCACACCATGACCAGCCGCTGACCGACGCGATCATCGGACAGGGCATGATGTCGATCGGCGGCGGTGGGTATGGCGGCGGCGGACTGCCCTACCCAAGCGAAGTCTTACAGCTCTGGGGCGGCGGACTGACGCAGACGTCGGTAGCAACGCCGAGCGCGCCGCGCGTGCTCGGTGATCGTGGCGGCCAAGCACATGCTTATGCCATCGTGGCGATTGGCCCACAAGGAGCACGATCCGAACCGTCGGAGACAGCCAACGCCAACGGCAATTCCACGCTCGAGTGGGACAGCACGCCGGGGGCCGACAGCTACCTGGTGCTGCGTGACGGAAAAGTCGTCGCCGGTCCGCTGCGGATCGAGGGATCGCAAAAAACATGGGCCGACGACGGCGGAGTAGACCGGCCGGGCCGATGAAGGGCCGCCGCTGACCGAGTCACAACGTCCGCGCTAGAGATTGTATTCGCGGCGAAAGTGGTCAATGTCCTCCGTGGTGCCCATCACGATCAACGTGTCGCCAGCCTGAAATGTCAACTCATTGCCGGGGTTGAAGTGCATGGCGCCGGACTTCTGCTTGACGGCCACCACGAGCAATCCGTGTCCGCGGCGCGTTCCGATGTCGATGGTCGTCTTGCCGATTAGCGAACTGGACGGAACAAGCTGGATCTCGTCGACCTCGATGTCCAACTTGTTTTGTCCAGAGACAAGCTCGACGAACTCAACGGTCGATGGATGGGTGATTATCGACGCGATGCGATGGGCGCCGATGGCGGCCGGCAGCACAACCCGATCGGCGCCAGCCTGCATCAACTTCTTTTCCGTGCTGGGCAACTCGCCCCGCGAGATGATTTGCAAACTGCGGTTCAGATTCCGGGCCGTGAGCGTGATGAAGACGTTCGATGCATCGCTGGGCAGCGCGGTCACGAGCGACGTGGCGCGTTCCACGCCGGCGTCGCGCAGCGTTTCCTCTTCGGTGGCATCGCCGGAGAGCACTAGGTACTCAAGGTCGCGTGCGTCGCCGACGGCTTCGGTGTCCGTATCGATCACCACGAAGGAACGGCCGCGTGCTTTTAGCTCAGCGGCCAGGATCCGGCCGATGCGGCCGAAGCCGCAAAGCACCGTGTGGTTGTCGAGCTGCTGAATGGCCCTGGTGATACGCCCCAGGTTCAAGGCCCGTTCGATTTCTCCTTCGACCATCATTTGGACAAACCCTCCCAAGGAGATGCCGGCCGCGGAGATGCCGACGATGATGACGCCCAGCGTTAGCAGTTGCTGCCCTGGGCTGAGATTGCTTGCTTCTCCGTAGCCCACGGTCGAAATCGTGATCACGACCATGTAGATGGCGTCCAGCCAGTCGCGCCCGGCGAGGCGGTACCCGATGGTTGCGGTCACGATGACCACAGCCAACACGATCGCGCCGGTGCGTATGCGCTGGAGCGAGGATCTCATGTGTGATAGTCAGCGTTTAGCCGGATGTATTCGGCCGTTAGATCAGTGGTCCAAAACCGCACACTGGCGTCCCCCTCCCGAAACCGAAGGGCAATGTGCGTGTCTCGATTGCCGCGGATCGACGCGGAGACCTGTGCCGCGTCGAATTCGACGGGACGCCCCTGTTCGTACAGCACGAAATCGTTGATCGACAAGTCGACCCCGTCCGGATCGAACGCGACACCCGCGTATCCCGCCGCCGAAACGATGCGACCCCAATTGGGATCGCCGCCGGTGACGGCTGTTTTCACCAGCGGGCTATCGGCCACGGTGCGGGCAATCTTGCGCGCATCGGCCACGCTCTGACAACCCGTGACGTCCAGCGTGATCAGGTGCGTGGCGCCTTCTCCGTCGGCCGGAATCGACCGCGCCAACTCGATACACACTTCGCGCAGCGCCGCGGCAAAGGTGCTTAGGTCGTCGCCGCAAAGCGGCGAGCCGCCGGCCGCTCCGTTGGCCACCAGCAGCACAGTATCGTTAGTGCTCATGTGCCCGTCGACGTGGATGCAATTGAACGAAACGTCGACGACCTGACTCAGGGCCGCCTGGGCATCGGCCGGTTCGAGTGGAGCGTCGGTCAGCACGACGGCCAACATGGTTGCCATGTTGGGCCCGATCATCGCCGCCCCCTTGGCCATTCCGGTGATTCGCACGTCGCGCCCCCCCACGTTCAGCTCGCGGGTTGAAAGCTTGTGGACCGTGTCGGTCGTCAACATGCCGCGGGCCGCGTTGATCATGGCTTGCTGATCATCGCCAAGCTGTTCGGCTGCTTCGCGGATGCCCGCCAGAATCTTGTCCATTGGCAGAAACGTGCCGATGATGCCGGTCGACAGGACAAGGCACTGCTTTTCGGCGGCGTTGGCAACGACCGCGGCGGCTCGCGCCATCGATTGGGCATCGTCATTGCCGCGTTGGCCCGTACAGGCATTGGCATTGCCCGAGTTGATTACGACCGTTCGCACGTCGGCCGCGGGCGTGAGCGCGCGGTTCCAAATCACCGAGGCGGCGATAACCTGATTCGTGGTGTAGACGCCGGCGGCGGCGGCAGGCCGATCGGAAATAATCAGCGTCAGGTCTTGTTTGGCGGCGCTTCGCTTGATGCCACAATGAACGCCGGCGACGCGAAAGCCTTGTGGAATGCTCATGCTCTAAGACTCGCAGACAAGGCTCGGTTGGCCGGTGGTGATGGGCAGAGTTGGGGATGTATTCACGGGCGAATTGCGGGCGGCAGTCGCGCGACCTTCCGCATGGCCAAACACGTTACAGGGCCGTCGACTCGGCAAGTCCGTGCATCAGGTTGAAGTTTTGCACAGCCGCGCCGCTGGCACCCTTGATCAGGTTGTCGAGACAACTAATCGTGATAAGCCGGCCGCGAACCATGCGGACGGTGATGTCGCAGAAGTTCGTACCCCAGGTATCCTTGGTGCCTGGCAGATGATTGACGACGCGCACGAACGGCTCGTCCGCGTAAAACTCGCGAATCGTGGCCAGGGCCTTCTCCTCGGTTACGTCGCCAATCGGCTGCGTGTAGCAAGTCGACAGAATGCCACGATCCATCGGAATCAGATGCGGCGTGAAGATCACCTCGACGCCCCGATCGGTCGCTAGACTCAACACCTGCTCGATCTCGGGCGTGTGCCGATGCCGGCCGACGTTGTAGGCCGAGACGCTCTCGTTGGCTTCAGGAAAGTGCGTGGTCAGCTTCGGCGTGCGGCCGGCGCCAGATACGCCGCTCTTGCTGTCCACGATGATTTCGCGCGGCGCCACCAGCCCTCGGGCCAATAGCGGGGCCAAAGCCAATATGGCCGACGTGGGGTAACAGCCTGGATTGGCGACCAGCGCGGCATCGCGTATGCGCTGGCGAAACAGCTCGGGCAGGCCATAGACCGTTTCTCCCAATCGGGCCGGGTCGGCATGCTTTTGACCGTACCAATCGGCGTACGACTCGGCGCTGTTGAGTCGATAATCGGCACTCAAATCGATCACCCGCATGCCCGCATCGAGCAACTTGGGCACGAACGCCGACGTGACGCCATGCGGCAGGCAGCTAAACGCAACGTCGGCTTGTGCGCCAATCTCGGCTGGTTGCAGGTCGGTCATTTGCAGGTCGATCCGCCCGGCCAACTGCGGGTGGACCGTGGCGACGTGCGGACGATCCTCGCTGCGGCTGGTCAGCGTCGTGATTTCGACGTCCGGATGGCGCAACAGCAGCTTGAGCAGCTCGAGCGCTGTGTAGCCGGTGGCACCGATGATGGCAACGCGAATCATGACTCGTTCTTCTGACGAATGGGCGGACAATCGGCCCTATTTTGGCGAAGCGACAGTATATCGCAACACGTTCGAATCCGCTATGCCGCAGGGTGTTGCGCCGCGCTGTGTAGACGCAGGACGCGCCGCGGGGTCGATGGGTTCGCGGCGGGCACACACCAAGCGTGCGAAGCCGCGCGGTCAGTCGCGCCAGCCGGTCGCCTCGATCCGGCGAAACTCGCCCTGGATGTCCGTGCCTTCGTAGAAACTCAGCCACCCTGCGACGCGAACGGTCTTGCCAGGCGGGCAATCGGGAAAGATCGGATCGGAGTGCAGGCAGGGGCACGGCGCGTTGCCCCACGGCCGATGGCAAGGCGTCCAAGCGGTGATCACCCAACGCTGCCCGTCGTCGGAGCGGCACGCCGCGTAGGGCTCGTCGAAGACCTTGTTGTCGTTGGTCTGACTCTCGAATCCGGCGGCGCCCTTGAACATGACGCAGTTCTGCACGCGCAGGTCGCTCAGCGGCTCTGCCGTACCGTTGGTCAGCGACATGGCCATGCGGACCGCGTCGGCCTTGGGGACGACTTCCGTGCGAAAGCGAATCCCGTTGGGCAACGTCCGCTCAAGTACAAGCGTCTGGTCCGGACCCGTCTTCCATTCCAGCGGTTCCAGTTCGATGCCGACTTTTGTCCAGACGGTGGGTACGTGCGTATGCGCCAGATAGGTCAGTCCCAAGTTCGACCAAATTGCCTCGGGCACATCCGCCACCACGTAGCTGTCCGGATCCCACGGCGTGAAGACGCTGACCTTGGTTTCGCGCTGCGGACGCACCGCGCCGTCCAAGAAACCGATGCGCGGATGACGTCCGCCCGGATAGGGCAGCACAACAAGCGGGTTGCCGGGCTCGCGGCGGGGACGATCGCCGGACCGGATTTTGAACCGAGCCAGCGCGCGCTTGATCTCGGCCGTCTGCATTCCAGTGGCGGCCTGCACCTCGTCGAGCGAAAAACGATGGTAGGCGACCATGTTGGTCAACCACTGGCGCAATTGTTCGTCGTCGGTCGGCCGGCGGTAGTTTGGCTTGTCGTCGGCGGCTGGTTCTTCGGCATAACCAGTCATCGTCGCGCTCAGAGCAGCGCACAGCCCGAAGCTGGCCAGTGCAATAACGTGAAGGAAGCGGCCCATCGAGATTCTCCCGCGCGTGTTCTGCACGATCGGCACTCCAGACGTTGACGCGCGACGCGCTACTTGTTGCCAAACGCGTAGAGCGCCTTGTCGGTCCGAATGTACACCCAACCGTCGTGTAGCACGGGCGACGCGAAGATCCGCTCGCCAAAATCGCGCGACGAAACAATCGCCAGCGGGTCGTCGAGCGCGAAGACCGTCACCACGCCGCCCTTGCTGGCGGTATAGATCTTGTTGTCTCCCCCGGCCGGCGAAGCATAGCAGTTGCCGCCGCCGCGGGCCCGCATTTGCTTGACCAGCTCGCCGGTAGCCGCGTCCAGCAGGGTCACAATGCCACCGTCCTTGGCGAGGAACACGTGGCCGCGATAGACGAGCGGACTGGGAACGTACGACAGGCCACGGCGATATTCCCAGACAACTTCCGGCTGCCCGCCCGGCTCATCGGGCCGCAGCGCGACCAAGACGTTTTGAGCCAGCTCGAAGATTCGGGCGTACTTGTTCCATTCGGCCTCGTCGAGCGATTGGCTGTCGTTCAGGTCGATCCGGTAGAACCGCGTCTGCACGGGGCCGGCGGGCACTTCGCTCTTGCCGATCTCGCCGTCGCCGTCCTTGTCCCACATCGCGATGGCTTGCGACCAGGGTTCCATCGCGATCCGGGCGTCGGTATCTCCGCCCGGCGACCAAGTACAGACGTAGAGCGCGCCGTCGACCGCCGCAGGTGTCGGGTTCACGATGCGCGCGAATCCGTCGCGCGACCAGAGCGGACTGCCGTCACTGGGATCGTATGCCACAAGCTGGAGCGCCCCGGCCATCACGATCTGATCCCGACCGTCGAGCTTCCAGACGACCGGTGTCGCATAACTGCGCGTGAAGCCGTCACGCGGAGTTTTCCAAACCGTCTTGCCGGACTTGGCGGCGATCGCAATCAGAAAACTGTCAAGATCGTGGTCTTCGCAAAGGATTAGTTTTCCGTCGACAAGGATTGGAGAACTGGACGAACCAAACTCGTCGCGGAACGGGCCCATTCGATGCGTCCAAACCGGATCGCCGTCGAGCGTGTACGCGACGAGCCCATAGCTTCCAAAGAATGAGTAGACGCGCTGCCCGTCGTTGGCGCACGTGCAAGAAGCGGCGCTGCCTTCGGGATGCAGCCGTTCGAGTTCGTCGGCCTGGACCGTCTGCTTCCAGAGAACGTCTCCGCTGGCCCGATCCAGACAAACGGTGGACAGATCGTTGCCGTCGCGTGTCGTCAGGTAGATTCGCTCGCCGACAATCAGCGGCGTGGAGTGCCCCTCCTGCAGTTCGGTCTTCCACACCAAATGCTCGTCGGTCAGTTCGGCGGGAAGCGGCTGATCGTCGGCCGCCGCGCGGCCGTGGTCGCGGCGAAAGTAGTTGGGTTCTTGGGCCGAAGCGTAAATCGTCGCGACGATCGCAATCCAGGGGCCGCAAGCGACGATCAGACGCGGGAGCATTCGGTGCATTGCCATCGTCTCGGGTTCCTCAAACTCGGTTGGTCACCGTGGGGCGAAGTCCGACAAGCGTGCGGCACGTCGCCTATCAAGCGAGCCAGTCGGCCGGCTTAGTGCGCCGCCAAATCCTGTGCGGCGTTAATCAAAGAGCCGGGGATCGGGCCCAAGCCAAGCAGCTGCAGCGCCAGATTGCCGCCGTCGCCGTTGCGAATTGGTTGTCGATTCGCGCCGACATAGTCCTGGCGCGTCGATTTCGGGTCGCTGCGCGTCTGCTCGTTTAGCGCGTACAGGTCCTTGCCCTTGGCCACGCCGGCACCCCAGACATAGAAGGGAATCGTGTAGTTGAGCGGATTGCTGTTCACGCCGTGATTCTTGCCCGTGCCGCCATGATCGGCCGACAGCACGATGGCGGTTTGGTCCTTGAACCGCTCGTCGGTCGTGACCAGTTCGAGGATGCGGCCGAGTTGACGGTCGACCTGTTTCAAAGCGTTGTTGTATGCCGGACTGCCCCAACCGGTGGCGTGACCCGCTGTGTCGGTGTCGCGAAAATGAACAAAGCAGTAGTGGATGGGCTGTTCGTCCATTGCCTTGAGGAATTCCTTCGTCATGATCGGCGTCAGGCTGGACTGGTAGTAGACGTCGATCTTATCGCGGCCGTTGTCCTCTCCATCGGTGTCGGGCGCGCCGGTTCGCTCGTTGTAGGAAAGGTCGTAGAGCACGAACTTGCTCTTGGAAACAAACATCCCGGTGCGCAGTCCGTGATCGTGCGCGACGTCGAACGCGCTTTTGATGTAGTCTCGCCGCTCCGTGTGCAGAGTACGATCCTCTGGATCGCTGTTGTGTCGCCACATGTGACCGGAAATGGCCGACGGCTCAGCCTCTTTGTCCATCACCGGGCGGCAGGTGACCATGCACGTGTGGTTGGGCAGCGTGTTGGTGTAGTCGAAGTCGGTCCGGGCGTTGTGGGTCCACGCACCTTCGGCTTGCAGACGGGCAAACGTGGGCACCTCGCCCGCCTTGAGCAGTTCGTTCAGGTGCGTCGGATTGAGCCCGTCAACGCTGATGTGGATGACGTACTTTGCGGGTGGCTCTGCGGCCGCGGCCAACGGCGCAACCGTGGCGATCAGCACGAGCAACAGACAGGCAATCCGGCGGGAGACGGACATCGCGATTCCTCAATCAGGCCAGGTTTGATCGTGGGAACATGGTGGGAGGGCGTTGTTATGCACGGAACTGGGATTCGCCGCGCGGCACAGGTGGCGGCGAACGCCTCCCATCAATCGTAACCTGCCGCGCGCCGTCAGGTCCATACGCTCGGTCGGTGCGGCCGCCTGGCACACGAAACCTAAACATTCGCCGGCACGGCCCAATGCCCGCCCTCGCGATACTTGCGGCGCACCAGCGCGGCAGCGTCCGGGTTGTTGGTAACGCGTTCGGCCTCGGGGTCGAATTCGAGCTGGCCCCGCACGCGCGTGGCGATGTTGCCCAAGTGGCACAACGTCGTGGCCAGATGGTTGATTTCGATGTCGGCGTGCGGCCGTTCGCCGGACTTGATACAGGCGATGAAGTTGGCGTGATGGCCAGCCAGATCCGGTGAGCCGCCGGTCACTTCCTCGATCAGCTTGTTGCGCTTGCCGTACAGGCGATACCCGTCCTTCTTGCCAAAGATCATCATCCCCTCGGTCCCATAGAACGCGTTGCCGTTCTCGAATCCTTCCTGGACGTACGGCGACCAGATGCGCTGCTCGAAGATCAATTGTCGCTTCGAGCCGACCTTGCCGTCTCCGGGATACTCGAACGCAACCGTTTGCGTATCGGCATGCTGCTGATCGTCGTCGAAGAAGTACTTTCCGCCCATCGCCACGACCGACGAGGGATGCGTGTCGACGCCGAGCCCCCAGACAGCAATGTCGATATCGTGAACGCCGTCGTTACCCATGTCGCCACAGCCGAAGTTGTACCACCAGCGCCAGATGCTCGGCAGCATGTTCGACTGATAGGGAACCATCTCGGCCGGCCCGACCCATAGATCGTAGTCGAGGGTCGATGGCGGATCGCTGGGCTTTTTCTTGCCGATCGAGCCGCGGAGTTGACTGTTCCAGGCCTTGGCCACGAGCACGTCGCCGATGGCGCCTTCGCGGAGCCGTTTGACGGCCTTTTGCGCGTGATCACTACTGCGCGTTTGCGTGCCGACTTGCACGATCCGCTTGTTGCGCCGCGCCGCCTCGATCATCAGCCGGCCTTCGCGAATGTTGTGCGAGCAGGGCTTTTCGACGTAGACATGCTTGCCGGCGTCGCAGGCCAGGATCGTGGCCGGTCCGTGCCAGTGGTCGGGCGTGGCGATCCATACCGCGTCGACCGCCTTGTCGTCGAACACCTGGCGCATGTCCTTGACCGTTTTTGGAGTTGGCGCGCCGTGCCCTTCGGCCAGCGTGGCAGCGCGTGCCAGACGGTCTTCGTCGACGTCGCACAAATACGCCAGATGTACCGCCTTGTTACCCGCCAGTTGTCTAACGTGGCTGCTGCCCATTCCGCCAGGTCCGATCACGGCGACCTTCAACTGCTCGTTTGCCGCGACCGCTTTCGTCGCTGGCGCCAGGGCCAAGGTGGCGGCCGCGGCACCGGTTCCGGTGCGCTTCAAAAACTCGCGTCGATTCGGATTGTTCATGACGGACCTCGTTTGGGGGTGGGTTTGGTCGTTGGAATGTCGCGGACGCGCCGCGGTTCGTGCGCAATTGTGTGCGCCGACGAACCACGTGGCGGGCGGCGATTACTCGAGCAGGTATTTCTTGACGAACAGGATCGTGGCGTAGAACTGGAAGTCGGCGTTTTGCCGCTTGGCGAAACCGTGCCCTTCGTCTTCGGCCATCAGATACCAGACCGGAGTTTGATTGCGGCGCATGGTCTCGATGATTTGCTCCGACTCAGACAGCGGTACGCGGGGATCGTTCTTGCCCTGCACAACGAACAGCGGTTTCTTGATTTGATCGGCGTGGTTCAACGGAGCGATCTTGTTGAGAAACTCACGCATCTTCGGATCGCGCTCGTCGCCGTACTCGACGCGGCGCAGATCGCGGCGGTAGTCCTCGGTGTTTTCCAGGAACGTGACCAGGTTCGAGATGCCCACCACATCGAGGGCACAACGAATTCGGTCGCTATATCGCGTGGCCACTGCCAGCGTCATGTGCCCTCCGTAGCTGCCTCCGGTGACCATGATGCGGTCGGCGTCCAAGTCGTCGCGCGTTGCGATCCAGTCGAACAGGGCCTCGATGTCTTTATAGGTGCCTTCGCGCAAGAAGCCGTTGTCGAGCTGCAAGTACGACTTGCCATAGCCGGCCGAGCCGCGCACGTTCGGAAACACCAGCGCGACGCCCAATTCGTTCAAATAGTAGTTGCGGCGCCCCTGAAAGCCGGGCCGCGACTGGCTCTCGGGCCCGCCGTGAATCACGACGATCACCGGCCGCTTGCCCTTGAACCGCGACGGGGGCGGGTAGAGAAAGCCACTGATCTCGCGATCGTCGAACGATTTCCACTTGATCAGTTCCGGCTCAGAAAACGATTCGGTGTCGAGTCCGCCGGTCTCGCTGCGCGTCCAGCGATCGACGTTGCCGTTGGTAATGTCCAGCGAATAGATGTCGGCCGACGAGCGGGCCGAGGTCATCACAAAGCCCAGATCGCGATTGTTCGCGTGCCACACCAGCCCGCCGATCAGTGCCGTGGGCAACTCCGGCACGGGCAGCTCGCGGCGGGTGGCCGTGTCAAGCAAGTGCAGCCGGCCGATGCCATTCTCGTTGGTCACGAAGGCGATGTGGCGGCCGTCGTCCGAAAGCTCGGCCGATTCGACGTCCCAGGGGATGTCGCCGGAGAGGACGGTCTCTTTGCGCGTGGCCAGGTCGACGTGGACCAGCCGCATGAATTCCGAGTCCTGGTCGGTGGTGACATAGATTCCTTTGCCGTCGGCCGTAAACGCGATCGGGAAGTAGGCGATCTTTTCGGCGCTCTGCTCGGGCGAGATCTGGGTCTTTTCGCCGGTGGCCACGTCAAACAGCCAGACGTGGCTCTGGTTGATCGAGATGTACTCGGCGGCCAGCAGCTTCTTATCGTCGGGTGACCAAGCGGCCGCGAACCATCCCCCGCCCGAATTCTTCGACAGCACTTTGTCCGTGCTCGGCTCGGCCGGATTCATGGTATAGAAATCAACGTCGGCCCCGTTGCGGCGCGTCGACCGAAAGACGATCCGATCGCCGGCGGTTGACCAGACCGGACCGGTGTTGCGCGACTTGCCGTCGGTGAGCAACTGCCACTGGCCCTTGCCCAGGTCGAAACGGAAAAGCTGATAGAACTCGCTGCCGCCGTAGTCCTTCGAGAAGACGAAATAGTCGCCGTCGGTCGGATGGTACGAGGCACCGCCGACTCGATCCTCAAAAAACGTGATTTGCGTACGCGCCCCGCCTGGCGCGGCGACGTGGTGTACCTGGTTGGTGTTGCCGAAGCGCGTGGAGATCAGCATCTCGCGCTTCGTGGGATGCCAATCCGAGATTCCGGCTGAGCGAATGTCGGTGTACCGCCGGGCGGCGTCGGCCAGTTCCTGTGGAATCGGCGGGATGCCTTCGACGACCAGGTTATCGCCCGGCGTGATCACTTGGAATTCGTCGGCCGGTTCAGCCGCCAACACGTTGCCCGAGAGAACCAGGCCGAAACAGAAAAGGCTCAAGCAGCACGCTATGCAGAAGCGTCGCATCGTGGTCGTCCTCTGAAGGTAGGTCGCGCCAATCGGTTCGCGCTGGCACGCAGGGTGGGGACTGCCATTGGGCCCTTTGAGCTTAAAGCGACCGGTGGGCCGATGCAATGGTCCGATTGCGCTGATCGATCGACCGTTGGTTCACGTCGCGTCGGCGCATGCGGCGTGCCACCTGGCGCGACGCGGCGCGTTGCGGAGCGACGGATCGTGGCCCAATCGCCGCATTTTACAACCCACTGCGGCGCAACTATGTTAAGTCGAGCGGCGCGCCGTATCGAAACTGACAGGGAATAGATCGATGAAACAACTTGGCATTCTATTGGGTGTCTGCGCGCTCTGCGTGGCCAGTGCGTGCGCGGCGGCCGACTTTCAGGTCGGCTTTGCCAAGCGCGACATCACGCCGCAAAAACCGACGCCGATGTGGGGCTACGGCGCCCGACATGCCGCGCTGTCGCAGGGCGTGTTGGATCCGCTACTGGCCAAGGCGATTGTGATCCAGGTCGGCGACGACCGCTTGGCGCTGGTCGGGCTGGACATTGGTCGCGGGCCAACGGCCGACATGATGCACCAGATTCGCACCGAGGTGAAGAAGCAGGCCGGCGTCGGCCACGTCATGATCTGCGGCAGTCACTCTCATCACGGTCCGGTCATCGAATTGACCGATCGAGAAGGTTTCGGCCGAGGCACGTTCGACGACGCCGTTGCGTACAGCAAACGCCTGCCCGAGTTGCTCATCGAAGCCATCGTGGAAGCCGCCGGCAACGTGCAACCGGCGCGGATCGGCGTGGCCAAGGTCGAATTGGAACTGAATCGCAATCGCCATACGAAGCAACGGCCCAAGCCAACCGATCCGGAATTGGCCGTGATTCGCTTCGACGGAGAGGATGGCAAACCGCTGGCCGTGTTGGTCAACTACGCGGCCCATCCGGTGACGCTGCCCGGCGAAGTCCTGAAGTTCTCGCCCGACTACCCGGGCGCCTTGCAAGCGCAGGTCGAGGACGCGTTGGACACGAACTGCGTTTTCATCCAAGGTGCCTCGGGCGACATGAGCCCCAATCGCGGCAAGCTCGACACGAAGGACTATGGGAAACTGTTGGGCGATCACGCGGTGGCGCTCGCGCAGTCGATCGAAACCAAGGTGCCCGAAAAACCGTCGATCAAGGCCAAGGTCGATCAGTTTCAGTTCGAAAGCCGGCTCGACTTTGGCAATCCGATTCTGGTGATGACGTTCCAACGAGCGTTCTTTCCCGAGTTGGTCCGCAACTTCGTGCGCGAGTTCCAAGACGGCGTAAAACCGGAGATGACCACCGTGCTGCTCAACGGTGACTTAGCGCTGGTCGGCGGCTCGGGCGAGTTCTTTTGCAATCACTCGAATCGGTTAAAGCAGCGGGCCTATGTGCCGAATTTGCTGTTCTTCGGCTACTGCAACGGGCACCACATGTATTTCCCAACCATCGAAGCGGCCAGCGAAGGCGGCTATGGCGGCGACGCCAGCATTTCGCCAGTGGCCATCGGCGGCGGCGAGATCATGATGAACCAGGCGCTGGTGAATCTCTATCGCATGCTGGGGAAGTTTCCGCCGGAAGCCGGCGAGTAGCCCGAAGGCTGTGGTAGACGAAGAACAGGACGTGACTTCGACGGTAAGGGAGAAGCGAGCGGCATCGGCAGTGAACGTCGGCGCCATTGTCAGGCCGACCGCGTGCCCACGTCGCGAGCAGCCGAGCTTGTTGACGCTATGATGCGCGATTCCGCGAGACTTACCGCGCTGGGCCGTGCCCTGCGCACGCGACGTTCTGCAAAAGCGGCTGAATTGATTGGCATCTTCGGAGTCGCGTTTCTGATCGTCTGGGCGGGCAGTCCATGGGTCGATGGCGATCCGTTGCGACGGCAGGCCGTGGCGTGGGTCGCCAATCTTGCCATGCTTGGATGGGTATGGGCAGGACTGCGATTGCGCGGTCAGGGCTGTGCGGACATTGGGTTACCGTTTCGGTTTGGTTCGCGCCGCGCGATCTTGCGTGGTGCATGGCAGTCCGTGTTGGTTTTCACTGTCGCCGTTGTGGCGTTCGGCTTGGGCGCGGTTTTGATGCAAAACATCGTCGGTCAACCTGATGGGCCCGACTTCAGCGGATACGACTACCTTCGTGACAACTTGATCGTGTTTTTGGGGGCGCTGGCGAGCGTCTATTTCATCTCGTCCTTTGGCGAGGAAGTGATCTATCGTGGCTTTTTGGTCAATCGTATCGCCGAGCTCGGTGGCCAGACGCGGGCCGCCTGGTGCGTTGCCGTCGTGCTCAGCGCTGTCGTGTTCGGCTACGTGCACTCGCCTTGGGGACTGGCTGGAATGATTCAGACCGGCTGCATGGGATTGGCCCTGGGCATTTGTTATCTGGCCGTGCGACGCAATCTGTGGGTCAACGTTCTGGCGCACGTTTATCTCGATACGCTGTTGCTGGCTCCGATCTATTTCGGTGGCACGCAACCCGAGTGACGTGTCTAGCGCGATGGCCGAATCCTGGTGTGCGCCTACGAACCGCGTTTCGAGCGCAGCGGCAAATCGAAGTACCGCACAGCGCGGCTGTCCGCGTCCGTGTCCTCGTCGGACAGATCGATTAGCAGACAGTCGCCGAACAGTTCGGCCGTTTCGATCGCGCCGGTCGGCGTGGTGACGAGAAACTCGGCCGGGTGCACGAAAACGATGTAGACGCCGTTTTCGCGCGAGCGTGCTTGAAGAATCGGATCGTTCTTGCCCGGGCCGAACATCCCGCCCGACGGACAGATCAAGAAGTCCGCCCCACGGGCACAGAACCGGCCGACGATGTCCGGCTCGGTACGATCCGCGCAAATCATGACACCCACCTTGCCGTACGGCGTTTTCCAGACGCGCGACTGGTTGCCCGGTGTGTTGCGGACCAGTTCGTGCTGAAGCTTTTGCTTGCGATACTTTCCGACGAGCTTTCCGTCGGGTGCAAGCACTACGGCCGTGTTGTACCGATCTTCGCCGTCGGCTTCGAGCATGCCGGCAATGAGATGAATGTTGAGCTCGTCGGCCAGGGCGGCCAGTCGGCGGAAAAACGGCCCGCCGGGGATCGGCTCACCCAGGGCTCGATAGATGTCGAGCGGAATCGACTTGTCGGCGATGGCGTAACCGTCGAGAAAGCATTCAGTCGTGCAGACGATTTGCGCGCCGCCGGCTGCGGCCTGGCGAATCAGTGGTTCGGCCCGGCGACAATTCGCGGGTTTGTCGCCGCGGATCCACTTGAGCACGATGCCGGCCACGCGGACCGTTGCGGCGGCGGACTTGTTGTCCGGCGATTCACCAGCAGATGGTTGGGCGTCGGTAGGAGCGTCGGCAGGCGCGCTATTTTGAGACGCTGGTTCGACCGCGTGTGCCGGCCGCCACACCCGGGCCGCGCCAATCGCAAGAGTAGCTAGTGCCGCGCATGAAAGGATACGGAGCGTTTTTCGCATCGCTCGGGCTCCCGGGAATTCCGCGGGTATAAGCGGCGGTGCGCCGCAGGAAGCTGTTGCACGTCGCCCGCTGAGCGAAATCCTAACCCCAGCGGGGCGGCGGCGAAAGTCGTGACGGGCGGCACGGTATTCTCCCGGCGCGCCACGTTTTGCCTGGGACCGACTCGCGGGCTACAATCCAATTGTCGTACGTGCGGCCGGCCCCCAACGCGTCGCAGGAACTTGGCAAGTCGTCTCATATCGTGGAAAGGGGTCCTTTTATGCGTAGCCGTGCAACGATCGCGCGCTGCTGGAGTTTGATTGCCGTCTTGGTCCTGGTAGCGGTCGGCGTTTCGTCGGCGCAGGCGGCGTCGCCGCCTCGTTGGAAGTTCGCACCCGGCAAGTCGCTCAACTATGTGCTGGAGCGCAGCGTTGACGGAAAGATGGCGCTGGCCGGCAACGAGTTTGGTATCAAAATGGGCATGACGTTTGACACGACGTGGAAGTGCACCGGCGTAAACGACGACGGAACGGCAAACCTCGAACAAACGATCGATCGAATTCAAATCGGCATGAATTCGCCGCTGGCCGGCCAGATTAGCTACGACTCGAGCACCAGCGAAGTGCCCGAGGGTCCGCTCGGCGCATTCATGGGTCCGATGATCACCGGCATGCTGCACCAGTCATTCAAGCTGAAAGTCTCGCCGACCGGCGAAGTCAGCGACATTCAACTGCCGGAGAAACTGGTCGCAGCGTTCGCCAAGCAGGCGGAAGTCAGCCAGAATCGCCGCGGAGGATTGGGTATTGGCGGCAATGCATTCGACGAGAAGGGTATCAAGCAATTGATCGAGCAAGCCGTGCTGCCGCTGCCCGAGAGCGACGACGCCGACGAAACCTGGTCGCAGGAGTTCGAGAACGAGATTCCCGGCCTGGGCATTGAGTTCGCGGAGACAACGTATTCATTGGCCGGTAACGAGACGGTCGACGGCAAGGCGCTGGTGAAGATCGCCGCCGAGACGGAAGTGCTGTTCGAGCCGGCCGAAGAGCCCCGGGCCGAGATGGAAATCGTCGAACAGAGCAGCTCGGCAACCGCCCTGTTCGACGCGGAAGCCGGCCACCTGGTCCGAACCGACGGAAAACAAGTCGCCGTTAAGGAGATTTCCGGCCAGCAGGAGGTCTCGCAGAACCTGACCGAATCGTTCAAAATGTATTTGGGCACCAGCCCGGCGAGCAGCGACAAGAGTGATACGAAAGAGCCGGACAATAAATAGCCGGCTTGCGCGGCTCGCCGCAATGCGCACGGTCTGTGGCGTCGCATCGTTTCCCCCAACCGACGATGCGGCGCAAATTGGCAGCCGAGCGGCGCGTGCGTCGTGCCAGGCACTTCGCGAGCAGCAGCTCGCAGGTCGCGCGAACGAGTGCGACTAAAACGCGAGTGCCCCGAGAGTCTTACGGCTCTCGGGGCACTCCACTTGCCCCCACCCCCCAGGTGGGTTTCCGCTTGGCTTGTGGCGACGTTCGATTGTCTTGCGACAATCACCGTTCGCACGCTTGTCTCACGCCGAATGTTTCACGGCGCTTATTTCACACTGTCGGGCCGCTACTTCTGTGCGACCGTTTCGGCCTTGCCCGCCATCAACTGCGCGATTTCTTCGAGCAGCTTGACGGCTTCCGGCGGAAACGCGCCGGCTTCGGCACTCCAGAAATTGATCGTCGAGCGCTTGCCCTTGTACATCACGGGCACGTGCATGCTCGAACGAATGTCCTTGGATGCCATGCCGGCCATCACCGAGCCGGTTGCGCCGGCCATGGTCTGGTGGGCAACGGTCTTGTCGCTCAGGGCGTAGTCGGCCAGCGACTGGCCCTTGACGCGAATGACGGTCGACTTGCTGCGAAGCGACGTCTTCAGTCCGAGTCGCTCCATTAACATTTGCAGCCGCAGCCGATTCTTGCTGACGCTGGTGACACATACCCGATCGACCTGCGGAACCAGATCGAACAACTGATAGGCGAACTGCTCGAAGGCCTTCTCGTTCTTGAGCGCCTCGCTGGCCATGGCCTTCGTCTGGTCGTCGATCGTGATGGTGTCGACGCTGGCGAGAAAATCTTTCACGCGTAACGAATTTGCGGTGGCCGGCTTCGTCAGGTCCTGGTTGACCAGGGCCATCTCGAACCAACCGAACATCATTTCTTCCCAGGTCTGCTCGCCCCAGGAGACTTCTTTCGTCGGGTCCGGGTTGTTGTAGTTATCTTCCGAGTTGTCATAGTGCGCGACGCAGTACAACTTTGAGCCGCGCGGAACTTGCTTCGGTTCGGCCAACATGTACGTGGTCTGCCAACCAAAGTCGTAATTGGGCACCCACAGCACGGTCTCGCGCTTGCCGGCTGGATAAATCAGGTCGTAGGGGAAGTCCTTGCCGCGAACGTGCGTATGTGGCGAGACGCTCAGCAACAGCGAGTCCTTGCGAAAAATGTACTCAGCTTCCACCTCGTAATTGGGATCGTGCGGTGGGATCTTGAACGTGAAGTTGCCGGCGTTCTGCACGGCGACTTCCTTCCGCACCGTCTTGGGATCCGCCCAGACGAAGCCCACCGAGCTGAGGTCGGACTGGGCCGTGCCGTTGGGCGTGTAGTGCATCTGGAACGTGATCACGCTGCCCGCCGGCACGAACAATGCCACGCCTTCGGGATAGTCCTGCGGCGGCATTCCGGGGGCATAGCCGGCGATTCCGCCGCGGGCGGCGCCTTGAGCCGAGCCGCCTTTGGGATGCACAAAAGCGATGATGTGGTGCACCACCGCGCGATTGCCGGGACGTG
>ERZ869936.130-NODE-130-length-98579-cov-9.210274_pt1 | contig 98579 bp, 79 predicted proteins | sample MGYA00520876_ERZ869936 | MGnify/ENA primary metagenome ERZ869936 (study PRJEB32218, sample SAMN09650985) | biofilter metagenome | isolation source: enrty point of leading RO module | place: Saudi Arabia: Thuwal, RO plant located on Red Sea | collected 2016-02-17 ...
CGCAACCGGGGTCACAGCAGTGGTCATCGCAACCACAACCTGGATCACAGCAGCAGTTGCGGCTCTTTCGCTTGAACAAATCGCACAAGCCGCCTCGCTTCTTGCAGCAGCAACCGGAGTTGCAGCAGCCATTGTCGCAGCATCCGTTGTTGCAGCAGCAGTTATCGCCACAGCAAGGATCGGCACAGCCGCAACCTGGATCGCAGCATCCGCAACCTGGGTCACAGCAGTGGTCATCGCAACCACAACCTGGATCACAGCAGCAATTGTTGCTCTTACGCTTGAACAAACGGTGCAGCAAGCATTCCTTCTTGCAGCAGCAACCGGAGTTGCAGCAACCACTGTCACAGCAACCGTTGTCGCAGCAGCCTTTGCCACAGCAACCATTGCCACATCCGCAGCAAGGATCGGCACAGCCGCAACCTGGATCGCAGCATCCGCAACCGGGGTCACAGCAGTGGTCATCGCAACCACAACCTGGATCACAGCAGCAGTTGCGGCTCTTTCGCTTGAACAAATCGCACAAGCCGCCTCGCTTCTTGCAGCAGCAACCGGAGTTGCAGCAGCCATTGTCGCAGCATCCGTTGTTGCAGCAGCAGTTATCGCCACAGCAAGGATCGGCACAGCCGCAACCTGGATCGCAGCATCCGCAACCTGGGTCACAGCAGCCACATGATTTCTCACAACAATTCTGCGATGCGCAGTTATCGCAACCGCAGCCACATCCCAGCATGACGTCGAGCAGGCCATAGCCGAAGCCTTGGCTAGCGAGACATACGCTGAAAACGAGCGCTCCCAACATGTTCCATCTCATTGAATGACATCTCCTATGCGTAGGGGACGTGCGTGCAAACGCGCCTGACATATTCGATCCTGCTGAGTTCGCCACACCCTCCCTGGGTTAGTCGTTGCGACTTTGGCGTGGGCGTTGGCCCGTGTGCGGTAAGTAGGCGGGAGTGTGAGGTGACCCTGCTGGGTCGGGGGGGTCGAGGTGGGTCGTTACGGTGGGTCCCCACGGTCAGGCATCTACACTAGTCGAGCCAATCCTTGACTCGAAAAAACAGACCGGTGCAGACGCTTCCAACTATGGTGTGTCGGCGAACAATTCTCTGGGTTTTGTCCCCGACATCAACACGTATCGGCGAGCTATCATGGTACCCTTGAGAAGACCGAAGTAATTTTCACGAACTGAGTTAGAACAAGTATTAGGTAAACTTTACCGTCCAAGGAGACCTTCTCGAAGGTATCGATTTTGCCTTGCCTGAACAGTGTCCTAGGGGCACCTTGGAAGATTGCAGAAATCTGTTATTTTAAGGGATGTGAGCTACGAGAAGGGCTTTGCAGGTGGATGCTAAGCTGTTTCTTTTAGGCCGAATGCGTATACTTTTCGAAATCGTTAAGGTTTCCCAAGGTGTCAAACTCTTGTGGTAGCGTTCAATCGCTCACAACGATTTATCCTCCGCCAGATGCCCTCCCTTTAATACCCTCCGTCTATCGCTTCCCGAGCAATGCACGATCATTCACCCGTGTGTGTGGGGCGCGAACAACAATCAATTTCTCTATGAAACAATCCCGGTGGACCCCTCTTGAGCTCTGTTCTTGGTTGACCTTTTGCACCATACTCTTTTTAGTTTCAATTGCGAATGCGGGGCAATTATTGGCCGCTGATCCACTCGATTGGCCTGCCTGGCGTGGTCCGCAGCAGAATAATTCCTCCACGGAGAAGGGACTTATCGAGTCCTGGGATCCTGCGGGAGGGCCTGGGAGCAACTTGCTCTGGAAGAATACTGAATTGGGTGGCCGTTCAACACCCATCGTTATGAATGGGCTGCTTTATACCCTGGTCCGCGATCAACCAGGTACAGAGATCGAAGCTGAGAAAGTCGTTTGTGTGGACGCTGCTACCGGTGAGAAGAAGTGGGAGCACCGGATTAACCTCTATTTATGTGAGGTGCCTGATACCCGGGTTGGCTGGTCCTGCTGTGTCGGGGACCCAGAGACGGGACGCATTTATGTTCAGAGCGTATGCGGGTATTTTTGCTGTCTCGAAGGGAAGTCAGGGGAATTGGTTTGGAATCGCAGTCTGCTTGAAGAATTTGGATTGATCAACACCTATGGTGGCCGCACAAACGTCCCTGTGATCTTTGAAGATCAGGTTCTTATTAGCGCCGTACTCGTGGGATGGGGGGATGCTCCGAAATACGGGTTTCTCGCCCGCCCCGCCCACCGGTTTATGAGTTTCGATAAGGCGACCGGTGAAATTCGCTGGATAAATGGAACAGGCATTTCACCTTATGACACTACTTACAGCACACCCGTGGTGACCGTTCTTGGTGGTCAAGCTGCCTTGGTATTTGGATCCGGTGATGGTGAGGTGTGGGCGCTTCAGCCCCGTACGGGGCAACCCATTTGGCAGTATCCCCTTTCGCGTCGCGGCTTAAATGTCTCACCGCTAGTCGATGGTGATACGGTTTACTATTCGCAAAGCGAAGAGAATATTGTTGGCAACACTATGGGGGCACTGGTGGCAATCCCAGGGGACCTGTCAGGAGACTTGACTGGTAAAGAAAAATGGTTTGTTCCTCAGATTATGTCTGGAAAGAGTTCGCCGGTGATGGTCGATGGCAGGCTCTGGACTGTCGATGATCGAGCGAAGCTATATGTTTTCGATCCTGAGACTGGCGAGCAGATCGACAAACAGGCCCTTGGTACTGCGATGCGCAGCACACCGCTTGTTGCCGATGGGAAGGTTTACACCTGTACCAATGCCGGCAGGTGGTACATTCTCAAGCCAACTGCTGATGGTGTAGAGATCATTCATAAGCTCCGTCTCGGAGAAGATAATGACGGTTCGCCGATTGTGTCTCACGGTCGTATCTATCTGCCGACTTCGGATGCGATTTATTGTATTGGTGATCCCGAAGTAGAGCCCTCGGCGGATCCATTACCTTCTCAACCCGAAGAAACCGCTGTTGACGACGATCCTGAACCTGCTCTAGTCCAAGTGGTACCTTACGACGTGCTTCTGGCCCCCGGTGGCAACCAGTCGTACAAAGTTCGGCTCTACAATTCACGTGGACAATTTCTACGCGACGTCGCTGCAGAGGATGTGAGGTTTGGCGTTGATGGACCCGGCATGGTTACTTCTGAAGGTGTCTACACCGCTCCTAATTCAAAGGATCATCAAGTCGCCCTCGTGACCTGCAAAGTGGGTGAGCTCACTGGTACAGCGCGCATTCGCATTGTCCCTCCCCTGCCCTGGGCTTTTGATTTTGATAGCGATGAGGATGTGCCTCTCACCTGGATCGGTGGGCGTGTGCGATATGTGCTGCGGGACGAAGATGGAGAGCGATTTGCCGTAAAGCGCGATGTATTGCCGACTCCGAACGACCCTAACAATAAGTTAGGAACGCGTAGTCAGCTTTCAATGGGACCGGTCGAAATGACGGACTATACGATCCAGGCTGATTTTGCACTCGACGAGCAGGATGGCAAGTTGCCAGATTTTGGATTGACCAACAGTCGCTATTCCATGACGGTGCGACCCATGAACAACGAATTGCGTATCTACAGTTGGATACCCAGTGATTTTCGTACGTTTGCCTCTGCGGAGTTCAACCCGGAAGCTCGTAAGTGGTATACAATGAAAATGCGTGTAGACCCGGCTAAAGATAAGGCCATCGTGAGGGGCAAACTCTGGCCACGCGGCGAAGCTGAACCAGAAAGTTGGACCATTCAAATGGAAGATACGGCACCACATCAGTTCGGTAGTCCTGGCTTATTTGGCAAGGCGGAAGTCGCAGAGATTTTTGTCGACAATATCAAGGTTTATCCCAATCAATAGGGAATCGTAATGAAGAAGTTTAGGAAAGTTACCTGGTTCATTGTGGCGGCGGCCTTGGGTTGGTGGACCAGTGCGGGCTTGGAATACTTGGCAACTCATGCAGCACAAGAATCTGGCACCGGGCATCGAACGATCGATTGGCCCCAGTGGGGAGGCTCGTCCACCCGCAACAACACGCCAATCGGCCAAAATATTCCCACCGAATGGAACGTCGGCAAATTCGACTACATCACCGGTGAATGGGATCCTTCCGCGGCGAAGAACATTAAATGGGTTGCTCGACTTGGTTCACAAACCTACGGCAATGCAGTGGTGGCCGATGGTCAGGTTTATGTCGGCACGAACAACAGTGGAGGTTGGATAGAGCGGTATCCTAGCGATGTAGATCTTGGCTGCCTGATCGCTTTTGACATCAAGGACGGCAAGTTTCTCTGGCAACACAGCAGCGAGAAGCTCCCCACGGGACGCGTACACGATTGGCCCCTGCAAGGAATTTGCTGTGCTCCCCTAGTTGAAGGCGATCGTCTCTGGTTTGTGACGAGTCGTGGTGAGGTTCGCTGCCTAGATACTCAAGGGTTTTACGATGGCGAGAATGATGGTCCTTACGCCGAGGAAGAGAATTTGCTCAAAGAATCAAATAAGCCCTACAAGCTTGAGCATGAGGCAGATGTCGTATGGGTTTTCGACATGATGAAGGAACTGGGAATCTCGCAGCACAACATGTGCAGTTGCTCAGTGACCGCTGCGGGGGATCTTCTGTTTGTGAATACTTCCAACGGCGTTGACGTCGAACACAACTACATCCCCGCCCCCGATGCCCCCAGCTTTTTTGCGATGGATAAGAACACGGGAAAAGTGCTGTGGACTGACAATTCCCCGGGCTTGAATATCCTTCATGGGCAATGGTCCTCACCAACTTACTTTGAGCTAGACGGACAAGCTCAGGTGATTTTTGCGGGCGGCGATGGCTGGGTCTACAGCTTCGATCCGAAAGGCGATGGCGCGGGCAATGCAAAACTACTTTGGAGGTTCGACGCGAACCCCAAGACTTCTAAGTGGGAACTGGGAGGTCGTGGGACACGCAACAACATTATCGCCACCCCAGTGTTTCATAACGATCGCATCTATGTAGCCGTCGGCCAGGATCCTGAGCACGGGGAAGGGATCGGTCACTTGTGGTGTATTGATCCCACCAAACGGGGGAATGTGAGTCCCGAGCTGGCATTCAATTCGGCCAATCCCAAAGAGGAGATTCCTCACAAGCGAGTTCAAGCGGTCATTCCCGAAGAGGGAGACCTCACTCGCCCCAATCCGAACTCCGCCGCAATTTGGCACTACAGCGAAGTGGATACGAATGGCAACGATAAAATCGAGTTCGAAGAAACGATGCACCGTAGTTGCGGCACGGTCGCCATTCGTGATGGGATTTTGTACATCGCCGACTTTAGCGGGCTATTTCACTGCCTCGACGCAGAGACTGGCAAAGTGAACTGGACCTACGACATGCTCTCGGCTGCCTGGGGATCCCCGTTGATTATCGAAGACAAGGTTTACATCGGTGACGAAGATGGCGAAGTGGCCGTCTTTCGGCATTCGGCTGAACCCGAAGTCGCCATGGAAGACGGTGAGCCTTACTACGGCACTCAGGACATGGGTAACAGTGTTTACAGTACCCCCATCGTGGCGGACGATGTGCTCTACATCAGCAACCGCACCCATTTATTCGCGATCACACCAGAAGGCAAGTGAAAGAGCAGTTAGCGGACAGCGTTTAGCCGTTAGCAGTTGAGATAATCTTTAGCCAATAGCTAATTGCTACAAAGGAAGTTTGTAATGAGCAAGCGCGTACTCGATGTAGGAAATTGCGGGCCAGATTTTTCCTCGATCAAGCGGTTTCTGACCGACTCCTTTGATTGCACGGTCGAACAGGCTCATGGACCGGAGGACACTCTTTCCGCTCTGCGGGCTGGAAGCTTCGATCTGGTGCTGATCAACCGCAAGCTGGACCGTGATTATTCTGACGGAATTGAAATTCTTCGGCAGATTAAGAGTGATCCCGAGTTGAAGAACACCCCCGTGATGCTGGTGACCAACTATGCTGAGCATCAAGACGCAGCCGTCGAGGCGGGGGCACAACGCGGCTTTGGAAAGCTGGAGTTGGGCAAACCCGAAACGCTGAAGAAACTCGAGCCGATTCTGGGCTAAAGAGTCTTAGCCGTACCGCAACGCGGCACATGGTTAAGGGCAAAGAATAATCAGGCCTCGATCGCCTCTTTGACCGGCATGACGAAATGGGGCGATTTGCCATTCTTGGTCAAGTCAGCAGCCTTGGCGTCGGCTTTCTTCCGCTCATTAAACTCGAAGAGGGCGACTCGGCGGAGCGACTGGTTGAATACCCCCCAGAATGCCTTCAGACGAACCACCTTTTTAGAGCTGCGACGGGGCTTGGCGGCCGCCTTTTTCTTTTTGACGACGGCTTTCTTCGTAGCAGCCCCCTTCTTCACTGCGGCCTTTTTCTTCACTACCTTTTTCTTCTTGACCGGAGCGGTCTTGGCCGAAGCACTCTTGCCTTTAGCGGTCTTTTTTTTGGCTGTTGCGACCTTCTTGGTTGCTACCTTTTTCTTCTTGGCGGTCTTCTTGGGAGGGGCGGATTTTTTCTTGGCAGGAGCCTTTTTCCGGACGCTCTTCTTGGCAGTCTTCTTACCCATAGTGCCGACCCAACGTGGGACACCCGTTGACAGGAAGGGGGACAATTAAAAGTCCACAATTTATCCGATTTCCGTCGGTTTGCCTACTGCCCCCACCAACTAAGCTCGATGGCCGGGAAAGGTGCCCAGCGAGATGCGAGATCGCTACCAGCAGTTTTCCGGCATTCAGTATCCAAATGCCCTGTGACCTCTGTTAGATTTCGATACGGGATTAGGGCATTTTCCCGCTGCGGAAAACAGCCCCTACAACCAGCCAGAAGTACCTGTCTTATGGAACTGATTTCTTCGCTTGAGTCACAGTTCGATGCCCAACCTTTTGGAGCGGGCAATCAGGCCTGGCTGGAAGTACACCATAGGGCGGAGAGACCGCGCGTAACTCCTGGCGTCGGCTTTTTCCCGGGCCCAGAGAAAAGTACTATCCACAAGGCTGCGGGGAAGTTTTCCCTCGTCCACTTTGATCACAACCTTGTCGATGAACGCCTTGTCACCAGGGGTGACCGCTTTGAGTCCAACCGTGAGTTGTTTTTTCAGCGTGAGCTGCCGCCCCTGTCGGGAGTTTGCGCTGCTCGATTGTTGGGCACTGGTCGGCAAGATACAAAAGCACAAGAGGGCAACAACCAGCGCTGCTCCCAGAGAACAGGTATCATCACGCAGCCAACTTGTGGAAGAAATTCGCATCAGGCGAAGTTGGTTCAGTAGCATTTTGTACCTCGCATGCGGCCGATGAACCATGAGACAAGAAGAGTCGTTTAAGAGTAGGCAGAAGCTATTTTGCAGGCATCTTGTAGTAAGCTCGCCTGGAGAGGGCAAGTGCAATTATAGTGGACACTCCAGATGCCAGCAGGTGATTTAAGCATCCTCAGGCATGCAATTTGCCCTAGATTTTTAGATGACGATCGGTTGACGTCGGGCGATCGATTTTCGAACTTTGGTATGGAGTTTGCTGTCTGAAGGTTCTCGGAGAATTTTCCCCACACCCCTCTTTTTCGGAGTAGAATTAATCTGTATAAGTCATCCCTCGCAGGGCATTTCTGCTGAAGAGTGCCCTCGCGAGGAACCGATTTCCCATTAGCACATCACACACAACCCTCCGCAGTATGCGGGGATTAAGGAGCCAAACTTCTCGGTCACAATTCCGTCGGGAGGACCAATTTTTTGGATAGGCCCGCGTCAACTAGTGGCAGTGCGCAGCACTGTCCGATCGCGCGTCTTTCTTCCAGCGACTCCACACCGTCGCAATTCGGCCGGGAGTTTGATATTAGAAAAGGCTGGGGTCACGCATCAAGCGGACCCCGGCCTTTTTCTGTAGATATCGGAGAGGACGACGATTGCTCACGCCACCCATTTGATAGCCAGTCCCAGTTGATTTGACCAGATCGTGAAATCGTCGTCATCCACATCGCCATCCTGGTCCGCGTCGCCGTGTTCAAAAGAAGCATAGGGGAGCCCGTAATTCTCCAGCCAGATGTCGTAGTCCTGACCGTCGATAAATCCATCTGCATTGAAATCGGCATAATACAGGTGAAATAGATTGATCCCATAATTCTCCTGCCAAAAGGCATTGTCGGCCGAATTCGTGACGCCATCTCCGTTGTAGTCGGCCATCACAAAGGTATGGCTGGGCCCCCCTTGATTGCTTTGCCAGATAAAGAAATCGGTGCCGTTCACATGGTTCGACTGGTTCGCATCACCCGGCAAGATCATGAACACAAAATGAAAGTTTCCTCCTGCCGTACCATTTCCCGAGGGAAACCTGCTCACAGCTGGGTTGGTGGTAAAGATACTGAAGGGATTCGTCCACTCGCCATCAAGCTTTCGGCCCCATTCGTCCTTGACGGCATCGGTGAGCGAGAGCAAGTACGGATTCGCGGTGAACGGGGCATTGAATTTCCAACTATATTCCAGGGTACTGGGGTTGAAGCTGAATCCGCTCGAAGGTGGCACCAAAGCGACGTATGTTCTGAGCCCGGTCAGACCTAAACTATTGCTGGCAATGGTGCCAACTGCTTCACTAAACTGCAAGGAAACCGTATCGGCCCCACCCACCGGCACGGTGCGGAGTTGAATCCCCGAGCCATCGAAGTCCGTATCATCGTTCGGACCATTAAATGAGAAGGGTAAATGGGTGGATTCCGACCCACTAATAGTGACGTTTGTCACTTTCAACAGACCCACTTCGTGGGCGCCGATGTCGATGCGAGGACCGCCGTTGCCATCTCCATCTAGCACCCGCGAAAATCCTGTGCCACGTTGGTCAAATTCCGGCACGCCATTTAAGCCAGCAACCGCGTTGGGGTTACCTTTATCAATTACGAAGCTATTGAACAGCGGGGCATGGGTTTGCGTCGGCCCGCCGTGGAACGCTAGCGGGCTCAACAGGGGATCGATGGGCGTGCTGACGCCAATCTGGTTGCCAGTGATATCAGTAAGGTTCGCCCCGGTGGAAATACCAATGAAACTATAACTGGTCGGGATCGAGTTGGTTGACAGATTGGTAATATCATCGTCGATTTGGTTGCCTTGGGTGAGTCGCAGGTTTTGAGCAACGAAAGTATTCTTGAGTGTCACTGTGATGAGTGTCGGTAAGGGATCGCCGTTCTGGTCGAGGTTGCGGTTCCTCCCTACAAAAATACCACCTCCAACCGCAGCCTCGCCAAATAAACTTAATCCATCTCCATCAACATCCGCGCTATTCTCCACAATGGTTGAGTTCTCGAATGAAACGTCGAGTTGCGTCGAGTTATCATTGACGATTGCAATTCCACCTCCCACACCGTCGCTTTGATTCCCCGATATTGTAGTATTAGAGAACTTGACGCTTCGTGTGGTATTCCCACTATCACTGAGGTTGTAAAGGTAGACACCTCCACCGGCTCCATTATTGGGATCCCCCGTGCCCTGCGACAGATTCCTACTGATATTTCCGGAAATCGTCGTTCCTTCAACCATGAATTGTGCGCCGTTTCGCGTGCCCAAGAGAAGTCCCGATGGACCATCAAGACTCGTGATTCCATCCAAATCTGCCACGTTATCGCTGATCGTGGATTCCTTGATGTTCACGTTCCCGCCCGAATAGATGGAGATTCCCCCGATGTCGTCCTGTGCGTAATTGCCGGTGATGGTGCTGCGCTCGATCGTAATAGTCCCGTCGGAATCAATTCTCCCAGCCGCGAAATTGGATTCGCGCCCTAGCGCCCGGTTCTTGTCAATGACTGAGTCATAGATCCCGACGATGGCAGCGCTAGTCGACTGGGAAATGAACAAACCCGCGTCGTTCGCACTACCTCCACGCGCTTCGTTGCCGGTGATCTGGGAGTTTCTAATTTCCACGCGAACATCATTTCCAGAGGAATGTGATTGAGAAACATAAAGACCATCTCCTTGACCACCGGATGCCACAAAGTTGTCAGTAATTCCCACGTACTCGAGGGACAAATGTCCCACGCCCTGGAAAGCAATTCCTCCACCTCTTCCATTGCTTGCACCAACTTCACCGCTTATGAAGGAGCCGTTTTGCGCAAACACGGCATCTCTAGCCATAGCACGCGCGTCATTCGAGGCATCCACGGATAGGCCACCTCCTTTGTTGCCAGCATCATTGGAGATGAAACTGGACCCGGTATCAATATTCAAGTGGGCACCAGACAACTCCGCGTACATACCGCCGCCGTTAAACACGGCGGTGTTGTTGGAAACGATCGTCGATTCTGAGATGTAAAAGGTATCACTCGTGGGCGAACCGATTGAGCCCGAAACAATCGCCACGCCACCGCCCGTGCTGGCAAAATTATCATCGATAATCGAATTCTCGATCCGCAGCACCTCGCGAGGTGTTGTACCGCCGCCCGCGACCCTAACATACACGGCTCCGCCTCGGTCGGCTTCATTTTCCTCCAATGTGCTGTCGCGGATGACTAGTCGTGCCTCAGATCGGATAGCCCCACCCTCGTTTGCTACATCGCCCCCTGTCAGAGTAAGGCCAATCAGTATCACTTCTGAAGGACTTGAGCCGTTTGAGATGTCCGTAATATTAAAGATGCGAATTCCTTGACCTGTATGAGTCGGCGTCGGATCGTTGGCATCGATGGTTAGGCTATCAAGAGCACTGGCATCAATCGTCAGGGTGGTGCCAGATCGGCTGTACATCATCTGTCCCAGTCCAACACTGAGGCCAATTCTTTGGTTGTTGAGCGACGACGCAAACTTAATCGTATTGTTGCTCCCCACACTGCCATTAATTTGATTCGTGATGGTAGTATTGTCCAAGCCGTTCGTATTGCCTTGCTGTACAACCTCCATCGCTTCGCGGAGAGTCAGTACGCCATCCGTGTTGATGTGCGTATCCCCAAATGAATTGACAGTTAGCACCGCCAGCAGATGGCGATCTTCGAGCGGTTCTATACGCAACGATCGTCGCAAGGGTTTTATTTGAAAACATCCGGGTTTTCTTCTGGTAAACCCAAGTTTCGTAAGAAGTGTATTCCAACCACTGGGAAGGCTGCGCATGTGTAGGTCCCTCTAAGTAATCTGGCGAGATATGTAAGAACAGGAAAAACTGCAAAGATCGACTAAGGTCGAGAACGCCTAATGATTCCCCACGTACCGGCAAGACCGAATAGCATCACGGTGTTTGGTTCTGGAATACTTGCAACACGAAAGCCGGTGACAATAACTGCATTTGTTGGTTGCCATGTAAAGCGACTACTTGACGAGAATGTTGAAGCTGACAAGGTGTCCCAATTCCCTCCACGACGCCCACGCAGCGCGAAGCTATCGTCATTTATTAGGTCGACATCCGTTTCTTCCCATTCATCAACGTTCCCCCCCTGGGCCATCGTGCCATAGGGACTTACTCCTCCAGCATTGAAAATGTCGGCAGGCCCGGCAGAGATATCCTGACGATAAACCGCAGTGTTGGGGCCTGTTCCGCTAGCTACTGCCGTAGGCGGCGCATTGCTCCCCGTAGGATAGTCGTAGTAGACGTCGGCAACCGGATCGTAGTATGCCGCCTTGTACCATTCATCTGCACTGGGGAGCACATATCTTGCCAGTCGGTTGCGAAAGAGATTGTCGGGATTGTAACCCGCGTCGCCCTGTTCCCACAGTTGAAAATTCCCGCCAAGGTCAAACTTGTAAGCCGGGGTATGGCCGCTGCTAATGTTGAGCCAGTTGACAAACCGGGCCGCCTCGAACCAATCGATATTGGTGGCGGGCTTATCGGGACCCCGAGTATCCTTGGTGATCCCCAGGCCTCCCAAGGCATTGGCCTTGTCGATCATCTGTTCCGAGATTTCATACTTCCCTATGCGGTAGTGGTAGTCCACCGCGCCCGGCCCTAGCAGTTCTGTCCGAGGCCCCCCACGGTTGCCCGGACCGATCACGACCCGCCGTGTCGGTTGGCCACTCGGATCGTCCGCGTTCCCCGGATTGCCGATGGGCACAAACTCGATCTCAAACGAGTTCAACCCACTGCCGAACGTGTCGGCGTGGGCCAAAGAAGTGGTAGAAGAAAGAATAAGAACGAATAGCCAGACAAGACAACGTCGCATGCCTCACCTCACTTTCCTGAATGAGCTTAATTTATGTGTGTGTGTGTGTTGTCAAGAAAATTCTTTTCAAATTTTATTCTACCAAACCTGGAAATTCCCGTACTCAAAAAAATATGGGGCATTTGACCCAAAATGGGTAATTCGCGTTAAGTTTCCAACCTGCGATTCCCAACCAGATGAATTGGAAAAGCCCCTTTACAATTCACTCCAGCGAGCTGGGAGCGTCAGCGACCGGAGTAGTTCTCCATCAAACGTCAGAGAACCCAATCAGGACTCGCTTGGCAAGATGATACTCTCAGAGGCAATTGCTATAGCTTCCAAGGTTCACGCATCGAGGGCTTCAGCATCTCATTAACATCAGCGTTGTTGCTTTGCTCTGTGGCTGGATCCCAAGTGAACTCTTTGCCGAGCCGCATGGCGATGTTATTGAGGTGGCAAATGGTGGCCGTCCGATGACCTGCTTCGGCGGGGGCGACGACAGGCGTACCGTGCTTCACGGCTTCGAGAAATTCTCGGCGGTGGGGCTCGTAGTGGTGTGCCGCAGGGACGGTCACGTCAGCCAGGATCGAGGCCGGTTCGGCAGAAAGGGCTCCGCCGTGGACCTCAACGAAAATGCTTCCCTCGGAACCCTCAAATTTCACCCCCCGTTTGCCGGTCGTGCTGCCGAGCATGCGCAGGCCGTCGGCATAGGTGTTCTCGAATTCGAAATCCAGGATTGCATCGAAGAAATCACACTGCAGCGGTTTGCCCGTGGCACGAAATGCTACGGGACCGGTATCGTCGCGACCCAAAATCATCTGAGCCAGATCGATGACATGGGCTCCGCGATCGGTCATTTCACCACCACCGTAGGCGCTGTGAAAACGCCAAAAAAAGTGGCAACGTTTTTCCGTGTAGGGAACGACCGGTGTGTGGCCCAGCCAGAAATCGTAGTCGAGTCCTTCTGGGACCGGCATGGGATCGGGCGCTGTTTTCAGATCAGCGACCGCACGCAGATGTGGCTCATCGGTCGGGAGGAAGATTCGTACGGTTTGCACTTGGCCGATCCTTCCCTCGTTGATCAGTTTGCGGGCAATGGATGGGCCGGGATTAGAACGTTCATGCGAGCCCGTCTGCAGTACCACCTCATTCGCACGAACTGCTTCACAAACGGCTCGCCCTTCAGCAACAGAGTTGGTCAGGGGTTTTTCGCAATAGATGTGCTTACCCGCGTTGGCGGCTGCGACTGCAATCAGACCATGCCAGTGGTCGGGCGTGGCAATCAATACGGCGTCGATATCATCGCGAGCGAGCAATTCGCGAAAATCTGCATAGGTTTTACACTTCGAATCGCCCAAGGCTTCATACGCCGCGTTGAGGTGATTGCGATCGACGTCGCAGAGCGCCACGATCTGAACATCGGGTTCCTCTTTCAATGACCTGAGATGATTCTGGCCCATCCCGCCGACACCGATGAATCCCATAGTGATTCGATCGCTGGGAGCGACTTTATCTTTGCCAAACACCGTAGGAGCCAACAGAAGACTAGCACCCGTCGCAGTCTGAGCGAGAAAGTGTCGTCTTGAATAGGAAGCATAAGAGTCCATGATGAGACCTTTCATCGAAGATCAATATGAAGAAGGAACAGGTACCCAGATCGTAACATTTTTCTGTAATAACTGGCAAATGAATATTGCAAATCAATCCTATTTGGAGAGCTGTTCTATTTCCTGGCACCGGGATGCTATGATAGTGGCTCGCGCTTGGGTAAATTGGCTCAACCCTTGCCGTTAATCAGGGAGACCTTTGATGCGACATTTATGGATTTATGTTCTAGCTTGTCTGGCTGTGTTTTGTGAAACGCTCCACGGCGAGCAGGTTGCCGAAGCCCCGACCTCCTACGGCAAGCCGAGCCCCCTCCCCTTGCCGGGTTCCCTGAGTGTTGCCGAGTATGAAAAGCAACTTTTTGATTTTCTCAACAAGCGAGAGTACAAGGCGCTCGGATGGATAAAAGACAAGCGTGTGCGTGATACAGGGCCGTACTTGAACGGAAAGTATTATGGCACGCACCCGGCAGTCTCTATCTACTATTCTCCCGAGATAATGGAGTGGCTGGTTACGGGGAAGCAGGAGGCTATTCCTGATGGAACGATGATTATTAAGGAGCAGTACGAACCTCCCGCTGCGCGCTACGAAGGATTGGATGACGATGAGTTGTTTGCACACCTGTCGAGTTGGACGGTGATGGTCAAGGATGCCAAGGGATCCCACGATGGTTGGTTTTGGAGCAATCCTGCAAAGGATCAACAGGTGGTCGACAATCATCAGTATCCGTTTGACCACCCGATCTCGGGGTTTGGCATCTACTGTGTGCGTTGTCATGCCTCGGTGCAGACCAAGGGTGCGACGAATGAGTTCACATTTGCGTCTTTGAGAAACATTGCTGGATTTCCCGGCGAGCCATTATTGTTTCGTGTTGACGACTCTTGGCGCAAAGTAACAGACGCTGAAGAGCCGGTGGGTGCCGAAGTGCCAGAGGATGAAAGCAACGCAGGCTTGCTTGTCAGTGTGGATCAGTTAGCATCCAACGCTTCGCACCCTCGATGCAGCAATTCGCCCCACCCTGAACTATGTCAGCCCCACCTGAATCAAGAATTCCTCAAACTGTTTCCCAGTATCACTACTCGACCCCGTGACCAAGTCTTGCACTTTCCGCCGGAGACACACGACTGGGTGGTGCGCCGGCCGGCTCTCGCACAGGAGTCGCAACCATTCATCACATCCAACCAATGTATGAGCTGCCATGCAGGACTGACCGAGCCGTTTGGGCCGACAATGTTCGTGCCCACTAGTGAGAAGGCTGAGTACGGGGCCGACGGGGTGCACTTGTCGCCTTACGGAGAATGGCGGTGGACACCGATGGGCCTGGCAGGCCGTGATCCAATTTTCCATGCACAGCTTGAGAGCGAGATCGAATTGATGCGAAGCGATTTTGCCGATGATCCTCAGGCTGCCCAGCAGCACGTCGACAACCTTGTCGAAGCCTGTCTCACTTGCCATGGTGCAATGGGTAAGCACCAGTTTACCCTCGACCACGGCAACTCAGCGGGACATTTTGGTGTGCAGCACGTCATGCTCGCTTCGACCGATCCAACGGCCAAAAACGAAAAAGATTGGCGCTACGGTTCACTGGCTCGCGACGGCATCAGCTGTACGATCTGCCATCAAATGCAGCCGCGCGAGCAGCCCGCCGACGACCATCGGCACTATCTGGAGTTCTTTCTGGAAACCTCAATTACTGGAAACATCCATGTGGGCAACGCCAACGAACTGCATGGTCCATTTGAAGATAAGGACATCTCGCCGTATTCCATGGAGCACGCTCTTGGCTTCAAGCCGAAATACAACCCATACATAAAGCAGTCCCAGATGTGTGGAACGTGTCATGTGGTCAACTTGCCCATCGTTGACAAGCCGCTGGCTGAGGGTGAGGAGCCCAACGAACTCGTCGCTGCCGAGCAGAATCCCCTCTTTAAGAGGTTCGAACATCATGTGGAACAGGCGACTTACCTGGAATGGCTCAACAGCGAGTTTGAGAACGAGTTCAACCCCGACAATCCTAAGGCCAAAACTTGCCAAGATTGTCACATGGCCCGCGATTATCACAACGATGATTTGGACTTGCACCTGGAAGCAATCGAGACGCGCATAGCTGCGATCCAGGACGATACTTTTCCCGATGCAGAAAACCTAGTCGAACAAAAGGAACTTAAGATTCGCCATCGCAAGGAGGGGTATGCCAGGCACAATTTTCGCGGGCTGAATGTTTTTCTGTTGGAGATGTTCAACCAATTCGACGACATTCTGGGGGTCCGCAAGTATGATTTCATGACCGGCTCGACTCAGGACATACCCCATGCCATTGACGACTTTGTCCATCAAGCCCGCAATGACGTGGCGACGCTTACTGTCGATGCGAAACTTGAGGCTGAACAACTAGTTGCCACAGTCGAAGTACAGAACAAGGTAGGACATCGATTCCCGAGTGGTGTAGGTTTCCGCCGAGCCTTTATTGAATTTCTAGTAATAGAGAAATCAACTGATGGCGAAGAAAAGATTATTTGGTCGTCAGGTTGCACGAATGAATTGGGAGTGATAGTTGATGCGGAGGGCAATCCGCTCGGGTCGGAGTTTTTTGCGGAACACCCAACGGAAAACAAGCAAATTTGTCAGCATCACCACGAGGTAATTACTTCACCAGAGCAAGTTCAGATCTATGAAACTTTGCTGCACAGTGGTAAGCACCGCTACACCACGAGTTTTATTCACGGCTCGGACATTATCAAAGACAACCGTTTGTTACCACGGGGATGGAAGGCAAAGGGGCCTGGGCCTGGACTTAACGGTGAATTTCTCAAAGCGACCCACCCTGGACCCATGGCGAGAAAAGATCCTCGTTACACCGACGGTAGTGGTTCCGACGAAATAGAGTATCGCGTCAAGTTGTCTGAAGACATTGATAGAGAGCGACTCGAAGTGAAAGCGACATTGTATTATCAAGCGATCCCCCCCTATTTCCTGCAAAGCCTGTTCGAGACGGCTCCCAACGGCCCTGCTACGCAGCGATTGCATTACATTTGCAGCAATATCGATTTGAGAGGTACTCCAATCGAAAATTGGAAACTCGAAGTAACTTCAGCGGTGGCAGAGGTAAAGTAGCGACAAATTGACACTGCACATTTCATGTCTGACCCGATAAGATAGTGTGTTTACAGTTAACTACTCTTCACCAGAAGCAGTTGGACGCAAAATGCACTACTCCGATTCGGCAACTTCACTGCTAGATCTTGAGCCCACCGCAAAGCAATTTCTTGAAGACGTCCTCACAGGTATGCGGCAGAAGCCAAAGCAGTTGCCGTGCAAATATTTTTACGATGAGCGGGGCTCGCAACTCTTCGAGCAGATTTGTTTGCTTGACGAGTATTATCTGACTCGCTGCGAAGATTTAATCATTAAAGAGTTTGCCCAAGAGATGGCCAACCAAATTGGTCCGGGAGTTATGCTGGTAGAGTATGGGAGCGGCAGTAGCACCAAGACACGGGCTTTGCTCGATCAGCTTGCCGACCCGGTTGCCTATGTGCCGGTGGATATTTCTCGAGAGCATCTTTCAGCAACGGCTACTCAACTATCGAGGGCATACCCTCATATTGAAATCTTACCCGTTTGTGCAGATTTCACAGAGTGTTTTGACTTGCCAGTCTCGCGTAGGGTTCCGACGCATAGCGCCGTTTTTTTTCCGGGATCGACAATCGGCAATTTTGACCCTTCGGCGGCACGATCCATGTTGGGACAGATTGCCGAACTATGTGGTCGCGGAGGTGGCTTGCTGATTGGGATCGACTTACAGAAAGAAATTCCCACCATCGAGGCGGCTTACAACGACGCCAGGGGTGTAACGGCAGATTTCAACAGAAATCTACTTGAGCGGATTAATCGGGAATTAGTCGGTGATTTTATGGTAAATCAATTTCGGCATCATGCCGTCTACGATGGTCTTGAGAATCGCATCGAGATGTCGCTCGTGAGCCTCATCCAGCAGCGAGTGAACATTGGAGATCAATCATTCGATTTTGAACAGGGAGAGACGATCATCACCGAACACTCGCATAAGTATACGATTGATGGTTTTGCATCCCTGGCTGCACAAGTGGGATTGACGTTGCGGAAATCCTGGACTGATCCGCAACAGCGTTTTGCCGTACTGCATTTGGCACTGCTAGGTTAGGACAGTACATGATCCAATTGCGTCACGTCACTAAGCGTTATGGCTCACATGTGGCCGTGGATGCGATCGATCTAAACTGTCCGCCGGGAAAAACTCAGGTTTTGATTGGCACAAGTGGCTGTGGCAAATCGACTCTGCTGCGAATGATGATTGCTCTGGTGAAACCCGACTCGGGAGAAGTGTTTTTCGACGGTGAACCTCTTGAACAGAAGAATCTAGCAGCAGTAAGACTACGAATCGGGTACATGATACAAGAAGGTGGGCTTTTTCCACATCTATCTGCCCAAGATAATGCGGTGATCATGCCCCGCTATTTGGGTTGGGAGTCTGATCGAACTGATAAACGGCTTCAGGAACTATTAGAATTGACCCAACTTCCCAGCGGTGTCTTGAACCGTTATCCACGCCAACTTTCCGGAGGGCAGCGACAGCGAGTTAGCCTAATGCGCGCGTTAATGCTTGATCCCGATGTGTTGCTGCTCGACGAACCCTTAGGTGATCTCGATCCTATGATCCGGGCCGAATTGCAACAGGACCTTCGCTCGATATTTCGAGAACTCCGGAAAACAGTCGTACTCGTGACGCACGATCTAGGCGAGGCGGGTTATCTAGGTGACACAATTAGTTTGCTCCGCGCCGGAAAAATCGTGCAACAGGGCCCGTTCAACGAGTTGCTGGAAAACCCTGTGGATGAATTTGCTGCAAAGTTTGTCCAAGCCCAACGGCAAGTGTTTATATGAAACGCACCCTGATAATCTGCTTTGTGTTGCTCCTCTTGGCAGTATTTCCCCGCGGTTCGAAGCTTACGGGGCTCAAGATCGGCTCGAAGAAATTTACTGAGTCGGTCATCCTTGGGGAAATTCTGACTCAGCTCGTTCGTTCCTCTGGACAGCGGGCGAGCCATTTATCTGAACTTGGGGGAACTACGTTGGTGTTCGATGCACTCCGCCGTGGTGAAATAGATTTATACCCTGAATACACAGGTACACTTATTGAAGAAATCTTCGCAGATTCTGACGCGATTAATGATGCAGATCTTGCGGTTCTGTTGGAGCAACAAGGAGTTCAAATCAGCCAACCCTTGGGCTTCAACAATAGCTATGCTTTAGCCGTCAGATGGGAGACAGCCGAAAAATATAAGTTGGATACTCTTTCCGATCTTGCGCTCCACGAAGATCTGCGTTTGGGATTTAGCAATGAATTTCTCGATCGCGACGATGGCTGGAAAAACTTACGCATTCGCTATGGTCTGCCACATGAAGAAGTGACCGGATTGGATCACGATTTGGCGTATCGACAGCTCGAGTCAGGTTTCATCGATGTGATGGATGTCTACACGACGGATGCGAGACTTAAAGATCTGGATCTCGTACTATTGAAGGATAATCTCAATTATTTCCCAAGGTATGATGCCGTGGTATTATTTCGCACGGATTTGGTCGAGCGTTTTCCTGCAGTTCCCGCCCTGATTGCACAACTCGAATCTCAAATCACCGCTGAGGATATTCTCCAACTAAATGCCGCAGTCGAATCGGGCGTAGTCCGTGAGCCGCAGGCGGCAGCTGATTTCCTACGAGAGCAATTTTCCTTGAACATCCAAGTGGTAGATCCTTCAGTAGCAAGCCAAATATGGCAACGCACGCTCGAGCACTGCGATCTCGTGCGCCGATCTTTGATCCCGGCGATCTTTATAGCCGTTCCTCTAGGAATTCTGGCAGCCAGACACCCTAGTTTGGGACAGGTGATTCTTGGTGTGGTAGGAATCATCCAGACAATACCTGCCCTGGCATTGCTGGTATTGTTGATTGCTCCGGTGGCCTATCTTGGACTTGGCACTTTGGGGGCAGGCTCTGCCACTGCAGTGGTTGCGTTGTTTCTCTATAGCCTACTACCCATAGTGCGAAACACTGCCACTGGTCTAACATCCATCTCACCGGAATACGCCGAATCGGCAACAGCCTTGGGACTGTCGCCCTTGTTTCGTTTATTACATATTGAACTGCCACTTGCTTCCCCTTCCATCCTGGCTGGCATCAAGACGGCCGCTATCTTGAACGTGGGATTTGCCACCCTGGGGGCCCTGGTAGGTGCCCGGGGGTATGGTCAACCAATCCTCACCGGCATTCGGCTCAACGACATGGGGCTCATCATGCAGGGAGCCATCCCGGCAGCCTGTCTGGCAATCCTCTTGCAAATACTGTTTGAAGTGGGAGAACGATGGTTTATCCCTGCCGGTCTGCAACCTCTTTCCCTGAGGAATCGCGATGTCAATTTCAACTGAACTAGCCGCCAACGTAGCCGATCTCGCCGAAAGGTTCGCTGCTGTCCGCCAGTTTACGGAAAAGCTTTGCGAAACACTTGTCCCTGAAGATTATTGTATTCAGTCCATGACCAATGCCAGCCCAGTCCGCTGGCACCTGGCTCACACAACTTGGTTCTTCGAGACGTTTCTGCTGAAGACCAATCCAGCTTATCGACCCTACGACGATCACTACGAAGTGCTGTTCAACTCATATTACAACTCGGTGGGAGAGCAGTTTCCGCGTCATCTGCGGGGGATGCTGACTAGACCGACGGTCGCAGAAGTCTATGACTATCGGCGTGAAGTGGACAGATTGATTGATGCCTGGTTTCGCGAGGGTCGCATCGAACGAGACCCACGGCTTACCCAAGTCGTGGAACTTGGCATTCACCATGAGCAACAACACCAGGAGTTAATTCTCACGGACCTGAAACATCTGTTTTCGCTGAATCCCCTGCAGCCGACTTATCGTGTTAGCTCGCAACCAGTACAAAAAAATTCTCTTACGAAGACTGACTGGATCGAATTCGACGAAGGGCTCTTCACGATTGGCCATGATGGCGAGGGATTTGCCTACGACAACGAAGCGCCTTTGCATCGAGTTTTCCTAGAACCTTTCGCGCTTGCCAACCGCCCTGTGACAAATGGCGAATTTTTGGAGTTTATTGCAGACAGTGGTTACTCCCGGCCGGAACTCTGGCTCTCAGAAGGTTGGCAAACGGTTCAGGAAAGCAAGTGGCAGCATCCACTTTATTGGTTTAATCAAGGCGGCGTCCGGCATGAGTTTACCTTGGCTGGCCCTCGCACGCTCGATCTAGATGCCCCGGTAACACACGTTAGCTATTTCGAGGCGGACGCCTACTCCCGATGGGCCGGAGCACGCCTCCCGACCGAGGCAGAGTGGGAAGTGGCAGCCGTTAGAAACTTCATTGAGGGAAACTTTGTAGATTCGCTTCTGTCATCCGGTCGAGCGATTCATCCAAGTGGGGATGCTCCGAATCAGGGACCGTTCCAGCACATATTTGGGGATGTATGGGAATGGACCGCGAGCCCCTACACCGCCTATCCAGGTTATCAACCCGCCGCCGGAGCCTTGGGCGAATATAATGGAAAATTCATGTGCAATCAGTTTGTTCTGCGGGGTGGATCGTGTGCGACCTACTCAAACCATATTCGCCCCACGTATCGCAACTTTTTTGCGCCGGAGTCCCGCTGGCAATTTTCGGGATTTCGACTAGCGAGGTAGAGTTTGCTCATGCTTCATAGGAGATTCTGATCGCGGTTAACGGTTTCTTTTTTGATACGTTTCCATGACCCTTGATGGATGAGCGGCGATCAGGCCTTCTTTGCGGAGTTTGTCGACGACGTCTGCCCCGAGGATGCCTTGCACTTTCACGTGAATTTGCGGAGATTGTTCGAAAAGTAAACGCAGCTTTTCAACCGGCCAGGCAAGATATTCAGTGGGGATATTTGTGACGACACGTGCGCTGGCGAGCTGCTCGGTCAGGAATCCCATCTCACCTATGAATTGGTGCGAAACAACCTCCGCAACAGCTCTTCCATCAACCTCCACGGATCCACGCCCATTGGCAATGAGCAAGAGTTCCGTCACGGGCTTGTCCTGTTCCATTAAGACGACCCCTTCTTTAGCCTTCTTCCATTCGGCGATTGAGAGGAGCTTGGTAAATTCCCGAGGTTTGAGCGAACGAAAGATCGTCCGATACAACCGCATCTCTTCTTCCCCTAAGAACACAGGACGACGCTCGAGGATCAAGAGACCGATCTGGAACAGATTCACGGAAATGAATACCGATTGCCAGGCGATCGGTTCGTACAATGGGTTTGTACTACAGCAAAAGTAGTAGGGCAGCAAACAGAACATGGCGGCTACCATCAGTATTCGCAACCACAGCACGTCGCGGACCGAATAGGCGATCACGTAGAGAATGTTTCCCAAATGCAGAAAAGTTGTACTGTCCATGATCTTTCCCTTACGAACTGACGAATCGGATTCGGTCTATTTTTACCTGTCCACGGGCAGAATTCCCAGGGGCGACCATAGTTATTCACAAGATCATGCACAATTGCCGACGCCGGTAAGCCGCGGTTGGACTAAGGAATACCCTCGCCTTCCGGCGAGAGCTATTAGAGAGTAGGCAGATATCACACGGCAAAAAATGCCAAAGCGGTCCAACCGAGAACGGCCAGTGTCGCTGCCTGAAGGGCAACGGGGATTTGCGTAGTGACGTGGTCCATCAAATCGGCGCCGGTGCACATCGAACTGAGAATTGTCGTATCAGAAATCGGCGAGCATTGGTCACCAAATACCCCGCCATTGAGGCAGGCGGCAAAACAGATCGACATGAACAATTCAGGATGGGCAAGATTCTGGTTAATTCCAACTGCATGTGCGAGTGGAAGTACTAGAGGCAACGTAACGGCGAAAGTTGCCCAACTGGTCCCCGTAGAGAAAGCAATCACTACGGCGATCAAGAAGGCGGTGCCCGGCAATAGCCAATGCCATTGGAGTGCTCCCAGGAGCGAAACCAAATAGCGTCCACCGCCAACATCTTGTGAAAGTTGGCCAATGGTAATAGCTAGCAGCAAAATTACGCTGCCGAGGATGACCCCCTTTTGCCCGTCCAGGATGGCAGTGATGACTTGCCGGAGGTTCATGCCTTTGAGCCACGCCATGATTGCCGCCAGCAGTAATGCTGCTCCAAAGGCCCATAGGACTTTTGGCGAACCATACATTTGATAGGTTCCAACCGCGATACCTAGCAATGTAAACAAGGGCAGGACAAAGTCCAGAATATTGGGTGCATACCCTGCCGGGACAAACTTATAGCCGGGATCATCGCCTGCCAGTGGCTCGGCCGTGGGTGAATTCAGTTGCCCCGTTTCACGCGCTCGTTCTCGAGCTGCTTTGAGTTTTGGCGGCATGAGCGGATGTTTGTCTACAGCAATCAAAAAAGTGAAAAGTACGGAGAAAATAGCATAGAAACTTAAGGGGATCGATTGAAAGAAAAAAGCGACTCGATCCGTTTCAGTTGCCAGGTAGGACACGCCGACGACCCCCATGAAGGCTTGTACATAGATAGGCCAGGCATTGAAGGCTAACAGAATCGCGATCGGCGAGGAGGTGGCATCGACGATAAGCGAGAGTTCTTCGTGAGAGACCTTTTCCTCATCTGCAAGTGGTCTGACCGTGGTACCAACCAATACGGCACTAATCGTTCCCCCTTGGAAGAAGATGACGCCCAACATCCATGCCACAAGTTTGGCGGTGCGTGGTCCGCGGACGAAGTGGGCGGCCATGTAATCCGCAAAGGCCTCTGAAGCCCCGGTGGTGGCCCAAATGCCCATCAGTCCTCCGAGCAGCCATAGGTACAACACAAGAATCGTGGCGGCCGTGGGAGTGCCGATCGAAGGGATTAATACAGAGTCGATGACATTGAAATGCCCTATCAACATCGCCCCAACGACTATCCCAGCTAGCAATGCAGAAATCGGCTCCTTGGTCATCCAACACAGGACGATTGCCGTGAGAGCGGGCAAAAACGACCAGAACTTCCAATGTCGATAGGCGAACTGTTGGAAGTACTGTTTTTCTTGAGCACCATCTACCTGCAAAGTTCTAAAAACAAATTGTTCGAGCGACTTGGGGCGACCTGCTTCTTCATGGATCGTGGCCAAGTTTTCGACTATCAGCGGCGAATCAGAAATCGGAATGGCCGTTTCAACAGGTATCTGCTGGCCGTTGAGCGAAACGACGTGGCTGCCACCTTCATCGATCTCGACCTCCAGGGGGGTTAGTTCCACCGTCCAAGTCGCCGGTGTCCATTTGCCTACCAGAATGGCTGCGACAAATGCGATCAAGAAGACCCATAAAGCGGGGCTTTTGAATTGGCTGACACCTGGCGTCATGCGAGTCGAGTCCTTCGTTTTTGATACGAGTGAAATCTGGCAGCACCCATCATAGTGCTTCTTGGTTGGCTCGGAAGATCAGTCTTGGAGAGCTGGACCAGGTTCCCGAAAAACTGGTCTTCGTTCCCTTTGCCTTGCCGGGCACAATCCTTTCCAGGCCGCATTGAAATAAAACGGTTAAGATCGCTACGATCATCGTAGCTCAAGTGCGAAATTATGCTTAGAAAAGGACATGATCATGTCGATAGCCGGACCAGCAGTCGAGACCCAGGAAAAAAAGTTTGGAACATTTGGAGGAGTGTTTACCCCCTGCACACTCACGATTCTCGGCGTGATCATGTTCCTGAGATTCGGGCAGGTAGTCGGGCAGGCAGGATTCTATAGCGCGATAGCGATTGTCTTGGCGTCGAAAGTTATCACGACACTCACTAGTCTGTCACTGTCGGCGATTGCCTCGAATACCCGGGTGCGCGGTGGAGGAGCCTACTACATTATCAGTCGGAGTCTAGGAGTCGAATTTGGTGGTGCGATCGGCATCGTTTTCTTTCTCGCCCAGGCGATTTCGGTTGCCATGTACATCATTGGTTTTACTGAAGCCCTTGTGGGCACTTTTCCGTCACTCACTGCACATTCATTAGCCATAGCGTCGTTTGTCAATCTTTTGACCTTTATCTGTGTCTACATTGGAGCGGGATGGACGATCAAAGTCCAATACGCAATTCTCGCTGTCTTAGGTGCTGCCCTGGCTTCATTTTATGTTGGGACCATTGGCAGCTTTTCTACCAGTGTTTTCAACGACAACCTGTTGCCTCACTATACCGAGGGAGAGAACTTCTTTTCAATTTTTGCACTTTTTTTCCCCGCGGTTACGGGCATCATGGCGGGGGCCAACATGTCGGGGGATCTCAAGAACCCAGCACACTCCATCCCTCGGGGTACATTGGCAGCCGTAGGAGTCACAGCCATCATCTACCTGTCCCAGGCTTTTTTCTTAGCAGGGGTAAGTTCACACGAAGAGTTGACAAATAACAACTTGATTGTTCGCGAAGTCTCCCGCTGGCCCGTGCTCATTACGGCGGGAGTCTTTGCGGCGACGCTTTCGAGTGCATTAGGTTCGATGATGGGGGCACCGCGGATCATGCAAGCTTTTGCGCGGGATGAAGTTTTCTCATCGCTAAATTTTTTCGGCGCTGCAAGCGGAAAAACGAACGAGCCGCGGCGGGCCACTGTGCTCACTTTTTTCATTGCCCAATGTTGTGTCTTATTAGGAGACCTGAATGCGATCGCTCCAATCATTACTATGTTTTTTATGATCACCTATGGTCTATTGAATCTGGCTACCTTTTACGAAGCGGTCACCAAGAACCCCAGCTATCGGCCAACATTTAAGTACTGCCACTGGTCTCTGTCGCTTCTAGGCGCATTGGGATGCCTGGGCGTCATGCTGCTCATTAACTGGCCAGTGGCATTAGGCTCGATTATTGCAATGGCTGCCATTTATGGCTCAATCCAATACCATGAAATTGAGGCGCGGTGGGGTGATCTGCAGGGGGGAGTGTCATTTGAACGTGCTAGACGCGCGCTCTTGCGACTTGAGGAAACAGCCTACCATCCCAAGAATTGGCGCCCCGTCGTACTGGCACTCTCAAGTAGTGCCTGGAATCGTCCTCATTTGGCGATCTATGGCCAATGGCTAACATCAGGCCATGGAGTTCTAACCCTAGCACAAGTCATTTATGGGGATGTGGAGGAGCATGCAGAAAGACGTGACAGCTACGAACGTGCCTTGCGAAAATTCATTGAGAAAGAAGAACTTCAAGCCTTTTCGGCTGTGGTCGTTGAAACGTATTTGTCAGACGGTATCGAATCTCTCGTCCAATGTCATGGCATCGGCGGATTGAAGCCGAATACCGTGCTTATCGGCTGGCCGAAGACAGAAGCCAAGTCGGAGGCATTTTGTGCTACACTGCGCCTGGTGTCGAGGTTAAACCGCAGCATGATCTGTGCTCGACTGCAAATACCTGAGGAGGTTACCGATGGGCAATATGACACTGAAGATCGAGAGGCCATGCTGGATGAGGCCTGGGAAATCCCTGAAGGGACCATTGATGTCTGGTGGCGTGGCAAGAAAAATGGCGCGCTGATGATGCTTCTTGCGCATATGCTGCACCAGAATCCCGAATGGCGGCACAATTCGATCCGTGTTATCAGAATTGTGCCCCACGAGGATGCTGTCCGAGAAGTAAGTGAACACATCTTGCAGTTGGCAGCTACCTCAAGAATACGCGTTGAACCTGTCGTGCTTGTGGCAGATGATATTCCGCGGGCGATTCAGAAAACGTCCAAAAACGCTGCAATTCTAATTCTCGGCTTTGAGGCTCCGGCTGAAGGAGACGAAGCGGCCTTTTGGCGTCGTATGGAGAATATGGTAGGTGATCTACCTCGGGTGCTGTTCGTAGACAGCGCAGGAGGCATGGAACTGGAATCTTAAGATTGGCACAGCACCTATTCTGCAAGAATGAGCCTTGAGGAGTAGCAGAATCTGACTCCCGCTTGAGAGGCTCTAAGGTGTTGTCTGGAATAGAGTTGCGCAAGGTTGGATTGTGACGCGGTCAGAAGGAAAAGGACTTTTTTTCCGGTTTTCAATACCAGATATTGGAATCCAGCGCCTAACCTAGGTATCAAGTCGACTGACGTCAGAGGGATCCGAACGTGCCAGATGGCCAGGCAGAATTTGAAGATCCGGAAGGTTTTGCTGCATATCAGCAAGATCATCGTCGGGATGCCTTTGCGCGCCTTTTTGCCAAGCATGATCGTTGGTTATATGCCTACTTGGTGACACTTCTGGGCAACACCTCCCATGCCGAGGAAGTTTTTCAAGAAGTCTGCGTGGTGTTGTGGCGGGAGTACGAGAAATTCGAGCTTGGAACCGATTTTGTGAAGTGGGTGGCGGTAATTGCCCATAATCAGGTCCGAAGATTTCGACGACAGCGAAAGCTGACTGGATTTCAAGTGAATGACGCCGTATTCGACATGTTAGCTTCTGAGGCGACCGAACGGGTGGATATGTTTGACTATCGTCGCGATGCGTTGCGGCGTTGTTTAACCAAACTTTCTTCTGCAGATCGTTCGCTTGTGCAAGAGTGTTACGAGAGTCACAAAGTTAATTTTAAAGCAACGGCTCTCAAGTTGGGTCGTCCTGAGAATACCGTATACAAGGCGTTGAACCGAATTCGCCGGGTCTTGTACGAGTGCATTAATCGCACTCTGGCCTCAGAAGGCTTACTTTGATTGAAGGTGACATGATCAACAATAGTGACAAGATGAGACTCTTCAATGCATTGGGAGACCTCTGCAACAATCGGCTTGATCCAAGTGACGGTGCATGGTTGGAAATCGTACTCAGCCAAAGTTTAGAAGCTCGCACGATCTACATGGATTATTTGGAACTGGAAGCGTTTCTCGATGCTGAAGTTTTGAGCCTGGCCGATCCATCTCCCTCGCTTAATACGGCGCGATGTTCTAAACCGCTTACCAGTGATAATGTCGCCCTGATTGCATCTTCCAATTTACCTGACGAACGTTTACCGCATCGCAGGTTGCCTTCCTGGGTAATTGCCGTGGCCCTTGCCGGAGTGGCTCTGTTCTCCAGTGCAGCTACGCTTGGTCTTTACTCAGTGGTCAACTATTTGAGCGACCAAGCTGAAGGTTCTCCTGGGCAGGTAATTGCCAGGATTACCGGGACACAGAATAGCTTGTGGCGTAATGAGGCTCAGGGAACCAGTGCTGCTAATCCGATAGGCTATGGTTCTGAACTGGTAGCGGGCCAGGAGCTTATGCTTGAGGAAGGATTGGCCGAGATCACATTCCAAGACGGCGCGACAGTCGTGCTGGAGAGTCCAGCTCGATTTGTGGTGCATGCACCTCACGATGTGCAGCTTGACGAGGGTCGGATGGCAGCTGTCGTTCCTGCCCATTCGAACAGCTTTCGAGTCCATACGCGAAACCTCGATGTTTTTGATGTCGGTACCGAGTTCGGCCTGCTCGCCCAACGGTCTGGTGCCGCTGAACTGCATGTATTTAACGGTGCGCTTAAGGCCGATGTGTTGGATACAAACGGGAAGGCCTTCCGACGGCTAGAACTTAATGCTTCCGAGGCAGCAAGGGTGAATCCGGTCTCTACGACTGTCGCGGAATTTCCTGCCGACAAAGCGGCGTTTGTTTGTAGCTTGGAGCCGACAACTGGGCCACGCGATGGTTTACTGGTTTACGAAGGGTTCGATTATCCCGAAGGTCCTCTCGATGCCCAGAATGGTGGATATGGCTGGGCCGGCCCTTGGTTTGGAATCGCTGCTGACAGCAAGGCGGGACCTGATTCCAATGGCGTGGCCATCGGCAGCCTTACAGCAAAAGGTATCGTACCTCTCGGTAATCGGGCGATGCAGTCGGCACAGCAAAATCGGATCCGCCGCGCACTTGCAACTTCCACGGGGGGGGTGTTCGATGCAGCAGGTCTCGTTGAAGATCAAGATAGTGTCCGCCTTGTGGGTCGTGATGGAACCCACGTCTACATCAGCTTCATCCAGCGGGTCTCGGAGATCTCCAAGAGCGTAGACGAGTTTTATGGATTTGAGTTACATCGAGCCGATGGCAATGCCAATCGCGTCCTATCAATTGGCAATGGAGCCGAGGAGACCGGCTATGGTGCCACTTCCAACTACAATGTCTATGGTTCAGGCAATTTTCCAGCGTTAGGTGAAGAAGATACCGCTGCCAACTTTTATGTGATAAAGATCACTTTCGGTGTACTCAATCACGATATAGTCGAAGTTTATCGAAACCCGGAATCTCTTCGGGATGAGCAGGCTTGCAAGGTCGATGCCGAGCTGCATGGTAACTTTGCCTTTGATCGAATTGGTATTGCCAGTTTTCATGGCTCAAAAATCCACGAAATTGATGAGATTCACGTGGGAACCCATTTTTTGGCCGTGACGGGGCGTTGGGGGGGCAAGCGCGGTCTGCAACGTCAAGGCATGGTGCAGTTGCAACACGGTCGCCCACAGCCAAGCTTATGGGCTAATCTCCTTCCTGGTGACATTCCTATCGCAACGCTAGTGCCTGTTTACTTGAGGTAGAAGATGGAAGTTGAGAGAGTCGCTGGCAGGCGATGCTCGATAAGATTCACGACTTTTTAGGTGGTTTACCGTACGAAACGATGAGAAAACAGTTGTCGAGTTTGGACAACCTTAGGATAATAGAGTAGAGGTGAATTTTTGTTGAGGGGCGGTACTTAAGTCAACTCAACTAACTTTTCGTTTTTTTGTTTCTGTTGCTTTTTTGTTCGTTTGTTTTTTTGGGGAAAAACCCCGGAGGTGGAGTAATGAAACGACTTCTTTGTTTGGCCATCATCTGTTTGATGGCCGCACCCGCATCCGCCGTGACGCTCGATGGCAGCACAACTGGAGATGGGTATTCCTTACGGTCTGTGCAGACTGTGCAGACCCAGTTCGGCGACAATGCCAGTGAATTGAATGCCGCGTGGGCATCAGTCACCGGAGGAAACCTGAATTTGGTTCTGACCGGCAACTTGGAAGGAAACTTCAACAAGTTGAATATTTTCATCGACTCGGTGCCTGGTGGTGAGAATCAAATCACTGCATCTACCGGCAGTGGTGGCAGCAACCCTGGCAACGATGGCTGGGCTAATAAATATGCTGGCTTCATGTTTGATTCTGGCTTTGCTGCTGATTATCTCTTGATTAACCGTAATGGGAATTTTGGTGGTGATCGTTTTGATTTCGACTTCAATAGCGTTGGCAATACGAGCGTAGTTGAGTCGAGTACCAATATTTTCGGTGGTTCCAAAACCGGTACAAACGCAAGTGTGGGTGCTTCAGGTATTGGTGTGTCATTCAATAACAGTAATGCTGCCGGTATCACGGGGGGCACTGGCGCTGCAGATCAGTCTGCCGCGCAGGCAGTTACCACTGGATTGGAGTTTGTCATTCCGTTGGCAGCGATTGGAAATCCCAATCCTGCAGACATTAAGATTAGTGCCATGGTCAATGGCTCTAATCATGACTTTCTTTCCAATCAGTTCCTGCGTGGTCTTGCACCGCCTCAAGGTAATTTGGGTGGTGATGGTAACGCCAACTTCACCGGTAATGTCGGGGGCATAAACCTAAAGAACTTTGCCGGCAATCAGTTTTTTACAGTGATTCCTGAACCCGCCTCACTGGCCTTGGCTGGTATGGCGATGATTGGTCTGGTCCTTGGCCGAGGCCGCAAGAGTTAAAAGTTACGAGCCACGAGTTGCGATTAACGAGTTATTAACTCACCACTCGCAACTCTCGACTCACAACTAATGAAGCCCTTGTTTGTTGGTCAAACGCCGCCTGGCTCGTTTTTGCTTCCCCGCTGGCGTGCAGGCGGCGTTTGCCAACTTTTTCAATACGGACTTTTTACGAATTTCAAAGGAAACTCGTCATGAATGCAATTCGCACCCGCAGGCCCAATGGTTTTACCCTCGTGGAACTCCTGGTGGTCATCGCCATCATCGGTGTTTTGGTAGCACTTTTGCTGCCGGCGGTGCAAGCGGCGCGTGAGGCAGCGCGTCGAATGAGTTGTGCGAATAATTTAAAGAACATAGGTCTAGCGTGTCTAAACTTTGAAGATTCAAACAAACATCTGCCTACAAGCGTCTCTATGTGGGCAGAAGACTTCGATATAAGCGGTAACTGGTTACACGGTTCCGGTCAGCCAAGTGTCAACGATCCCGCTGCGGGTGGCCCGGGTTTTACTGGGAAGGGATGGAATGTTGATATTTTGCCCCAGCTTGAACTCTCAGCAATGCATCAAGCAATTATGCAAGGCCTCGAGACAACAGATGGAATGAGAGCTTTTCAAGTACGTAATATACGAGGCCGAGGAATAGGCATCCCTGAACTTCGCGTATATATGGAACAACAACTTCCCATCTTTTCATGCCCCTCAGACGGCTCGGCTATCCCTAGCGATCAGCAGTGGCATTGGACCGATGCTCTTGTCGCTACAACGAGCTACAAAGGCTGTATCGGCGATTCAGCTGTTACCGACGGACAAAGCAGGGGGGATCCAAACGCTAGCCAGCGCACGGGATTTCCTGGATTTGGTTCAGGGCCTGACTGCCACAATACAGCAGATTGCAATGGATTGATCTTTAGAAATTCAAGCGTAAGGCCTGTCGAACTCAAATCAATCACGGACGGACAAAGCAACACCATCATGGTGGGCGAGAGCATCGTTGAACAGGATTTTCATTCGGCTGCATTTTTCGCTGATGGCAACTGGGCCTCCTGCGGTATACCACTTAATTTCTTTCGACTGGGTTGGCCTCCGGAAGAAATTAAGACGATCGATTGGTTTGACATGCGAGGATTCAAAAGCCTCCATCCTGGTGGTGCTCAGTTCGTCATGGCCGATGGTTCGGTTCATTTCATCCAGGAATCGATCGATGGAAGGGTGTATCGTGGACTGGCGACCCGAGCAGGGGAAGAAGTAGTGTCATTGTCCAACTGATCGCTTCTGGAGTTTCTCGTAAGGCAAATGATGAACGCTAATCTGCCAGTAACTGTTTGTATATTGCTCAACGTAAGTTTGCTTCTCTCGGTGTCCGGCTGTTCCGACACAGCTACTAGAGGTAATGCCACTGTGCAAGGGACTGTTACTATTGATGGTGCTCTGGCTCCTCGCGGGACGGTCACTTTCTATCCGAAAAATAATGGCCCCGTGGCAGTTGGACAGATTTATTCTGATGGAAGCTATGCTTTGCGAGTTGGTTTGGGCAACACATCAAATCCTGACTCAGCAAAAATCGCATCCGGAGAGTATGTCGCAACTGTGATGGTAATGGGTGAATCTCCCGAGGGTGAAACGGTAGCTGAAGGAGGTCCTCCGCTAGCTGGTCCCCGGCTAATTGCAAAGAAGTACACAACTAAAGAAACCTCTGGCCTAACCTTCTCGGTCAAGCCTGGCCGCAATGTATTCGTATTAGATCTTGAAGGAGCAGCAAGCGATCCACTCGAGGAATTAAAACCAGAGTCCATTGAAGATAGTTCTAGTGTTTCTGAGACAGATGCAGAGCAGGCTGAAGAAGAGAAAGTGCCTGCAGTATCAGACGCTGATCCGGATACGGCGGTGGAGCCAGAGTCTACGGATGGTTCCGATGAGAATTCGGATGTCACGGAGAAATCGACCAACCAATGAGAAGTTCATTCACCTCATTTGCTATATGCATTTCTGCAGTATTGCTGCTAACTGGTTGCGGAGGCATTTATGATGCGACCGTTTCAGGTGTCGTAACTCTCGATGGCAATCCTTTACCTCGGGGAACCGTATCCTTTAATCCAGAGATACCGGGGCCATCGTCTTACGGTCAGATCGATAGCTCGGGACGTTATAGCGTTATGACAGGGCGCGAAGAAGGTCTACCGCCGGGGAACTATGTGTTGACGGTGGTGTCAAATGAACCGCCAACTGAGACTGGAAAGAATGGCGGACCTCCGCCAGCTGGTAATCCTATTACGCCTCGGTGGTATCGTTCGCCTTCTACTTCGGGACTTCAATATACCGTCGAAGAGGGCTCCAATGAAATCAATATTGAATTGACAACTCAACCCCCCGCAGGGTGGCAAGATCCGGCCAAGCGGCGACGCTGATTGCCGGCTGATATTTTTGAGAATCGCGAACAGAGCTTCATTGATGTACTTCTCTAGACCATTATGGCCAGTCCTGCTGGTGAACGTGCTATGCGTTTTGGTCATGGCATCAAGCATTGCGGAAGCCCAAGACGTTTCTGCTCCCGCTATGCTCCAAATGTTTGAAGCCAGGTGGGAAACTATTGAGGATCGGCAGGTCGATTTGTTTTACGCTGACTATGGAGCAATGTGGCTACCACCTCCCCAACGAGCAGATACTGGTCCTTTTTCCGTTGGTTACGATTTGTTCGATCGGTTTGACTTGGGCAAGCCACAGAACGAAACACTTTATGGCACAGAGAATGGGTTGAAGTCGCTGATTCGGACGGCTCACAAGGCTGGGGTGAATGTTTACACCGACTTGATTTGGAACCACAACGGCTTTGGTGATTCGCTCGATCCCCCTCTGGTAGCGTTAGGAGGATACCCAGGTTTTGCGATGACTACTCCAGGCGATCCCTACGGCGATTTTCATAATCCGAGTATCAACTTCGACAACAACCCGGTTGAAGGTCAGTTAGCCGGTTTGGTCGATATCGCCCAAGAAAAGAATCACCAGTTCATTCGTCATCCGGTGATGGCAGGGGACCCGAACAATATACCCGCAGGAACAACCTACAACAAACCTGATGCGAACAATGCGCGTTTCTACACCGACCAGGATTTAGGTGGAATAAGTGCGTTCGATCCTGCGTTGAGTCAGAATGTGACTTTATATGATTTCAACACGTCCAATCCACTTGCTGGCGACCCCGTGATGGAGAACGCGACAGGCTTGTTAATGCGCAATGCGCGTTGGATGGTACAGGAAATCGGCGTCGACGGTTTCCGAAGCGATGCCGTCAAGCACATGCCTCCCTGGGTGCTTAATTTTATGGATCAAGCCGTGTTTCGGGCGAACCCGCGACTCAATCATGACGGCACTATCAAGCCAGTTTACTCATTTGGCGAAGTGTTGGACGGCAACCGGGGATTTGTTCAGCAATTTATTCGCCACGACTTGCCGAATCCACTGGCCATTTCGCAATCTAATACCACCGTGGGTGGTAATCGGGATGCTCTGGATTTCCCCCTGTTTTTCGCCCTACGCAGTAATCTGACTGGTAATGGCTTCGCAAACAATTGGCATGGCATTCGTGGCGCAAGCCAAGATTTCCAAGATGATGGGCTTCAGAACGGCAGCCAGGGAGTGTCTTTCGTCGATAGTCACGACCATTTGCCTGGCGGATTTCCTTTCTTGAAAAATGTGGCCTATGCATACACGCTGATGCGCCCCGGCAACGCATTGGTGTATCTCAACGCTAAGGAGTTTGGCGAGAACCGTGATTTTCCCAACGATGGCAAAGACGATGCCTTAGGCGGGTTTTATGGCGAGACCATCACAAAGCTAGTGGAGATTCGAAACTCCCATGGTCGTGGCAACTTCCACGAACGCTGGATCGACGACGCCTTTAATCCGAACGGATTTTCCAATATATACATTTATGAGCGCTCGAATTCAGCCATCGTGGGGCTCAATAGCCGAAATGATAGTTTTGTCGAAACCCGTAATGGAGTTCAAACCAACTTTTCCCCTGGTGTGATCCTCGTGGAACTCACCGGCAATGCGTCAGATCCGGTCGTCGATCCTGGTGGTGTAATTCCTGAGACTGTCAAGGTGAACGGTTCGGGACAGGTGAATATTAGCATTCCCAGTAATGCCTCGCATGGCCGAGGATATGTAATCTATGGCTTGGCCACTCCACAAGGAAGTCTCACGTTGACGAATGTAGCGGGGACGATTGCGGGGGCGACCCCTGCGGCTGCGAACAATGGCACGGCGCGGCTTGGCGATCTTGACGTGATTCGCGCCGATTCCTTTGACGTGCAGCTTAACACCACGCCCGTGAGTTTACTCGATCCTACTACGGGCACGATGGTCCGCGATTTCGACGCCGATGGCGACACCGCCGTAATTCGCCTGAATGACGGTGAAGATCTGAATAACATACCTGGCATTGACCATCCTACTCCAGGAAGCGTGTCATATGGTTTTGAAGAGTTTACCGACACTCGCGTGCCGGGCTTCGGCAACAATGGCGTAGGGAGTTATTCGCAAACGATCGACACTACAGGGCTTTCAGAAGGTAGACATTTTATCACCGTGCGGGCGTTTCGACATCGCGACTCGGGTACTGGTGGCGATGGCGGGCCGGCAGTGTTTACCGATTTTAAACGTGCAATTTATGTGGATCGATTCGCTCCCGAATCGACCGTCGTCAGTTTCGACCCGTTTGCCTCGAGTCCGAACACCTTGCAGAATCGCGACCTCATCGTCAAGTCGAACGATGCTACAGCAAGCAGCATGCATTTGTTTCTTGATCTGCCTGCTGGATTGACGGACGCGGAGGTATTGCAAATGGCCATCAATGGGCAAGGTGAAGCTGGTCGCTACGACGCGGATGCATTTGTATTTGGTTATCACAATGTTGGCACGGGGAACCACGTTGCAACCGTTGTCACTTTCGAACCTTCCTTCGATGGAACACATGGTTTCACAGTCCGACGTACTCCAGGCTTGTTCACTGAAACAGGTGTTGGAGCTGGGTTCGGGGATTTAAACTTCAATGGACAGGTGCGTACTGGAGATCTTGCAGGATTCAATAACGGGTCTTTCGAAGATGTGTTGTATAGTCAGAATGCTTTGTTCAATGCTGCCGCCGATCTTGATGGTAACGGACTGGTCAATAATCTCGACTTGTTCGCGCTGGGACCCGCACTGCACGCCATGGTCGGGATCAGCCCCACAACATTGAATTCGTTTGACGGCGTATTGCTTAGACGGGGTGACATCAATCAGAACGGTGCCACAAATGCTCAAGACGTGGCAGCCTTGTACAGCGCATTTGGTACCACTGACTGGTTGCCCGATCTCGATGTCAACGGAATTGTCGACATTGCCGATGTCCAGACGCTCATCACTGAGATTGCTCAGACAGTCAATGGAGATTTTGATCTCGATGGCGACGTGGATGGTCGCGACTTTGTCATTTGGCAGCGTAATGAAGGAACTACGGTGGGTAGTCGTTACGATTTAGGGGATGCCGATTTGAATGGAGTGATTGATGGCAACGATCTTGCGATATGGCAGCAAGCGTATGGTTCCGTAGATTTGTCTGCTTTGTCAGCAAATGCCCAGGTTGTGCCGGAGCCTTCGGCAGTAGTTTTGGGAGTTATGTTTGGGTTTGTTTTACTTGAGGGTGCCAGGAATCGCACCCCTTGCTAGATGTGATGGAAAGTGTATTTCAGTTTAGTCTCTTAAGTTTGATCTATCTATGAAGAGGGAGAACAACATGAAACGGTATGTATTGTTTATGACAAGCGTGGCATCTCTGTTGGTTGCCGCAATTTCTAATTTCGCCAGCGCACAGCCGGTCCTCGATGGTTCGGCAAAAGCGACCGACGGTTATGGTACTGCACTTTCAGTGCAGAATACACAGACCCAGTTCGGTGACAATAGTTCGCCTGACCTGATTGCTACGGCATCCGGTGGGTCAGAAATTAACCAGGTTTTTGGCGTGGTCGCTAATGGCCGCTTGTACGTGACGATCACGGGCAATCTAGAAACCAACTTTAATAAGATGGAAGTTTTTATCGATTCTGTATCTGGCGGAGTCAATGAAATAGTCGGGTCCTCATTACCTACGGGCGTTGATGCATTTTGCTGTGGTGGCTTCGGTACTACCAGCGGTGCCTTACAACGACAGGACGGTCTGATTTTCGATGCTGGATTTGATGCCGACTATTACCTGACGTTTTCTAACGGAAGTGAAAACCTCGGTGGAAGTAATTTTTATGCCATCAGTGCCCACTATGCCGAACTCGGCAATGGCACCACCGGTGCGGTGGTAGCAGCGGGAATGCAACTTGCACCCAAAGGCTTACCAAATGTCCTGCGCGGTCCCGTTGGTCCTGATTTCAACAACAGTTTTAATGTTGATGGCCGAGACTTCTTAATCTGGCAGCGTGGTTTTGGGATTGGAACGACAAAACCTCAAGGTGATGCTGATGGGAACGGAATGGTCAACGGCGCCGATTTGGCTCTTTGGCAAAATCGATACAATACAGCTCGACAGTTCAGTGATGGGTTTTTCGTGCCAACCCATGATGCATTTTTGAATGGGCTAACCAGTGAAAAACTTGTTGGGCCAGCTTTACCTGGACTTTTACCAGGACAGTTAATTGATCGGAACTATGCCCTCGGTGCTGGTGGATGTACTGCGGACACCACCGACGGTGGTGCTGGTTGCATCGCACGTGAGCTTGAGTTTGTTTTGCCAGTTGACTCCAATGATCCCACGAATACGAAGAACCATCGCAATTTCAATAACACGATTGATTTGCAAATGGCTTTCGACAACAGCAACATAGCTGGGGTCGAAGGAGGAAGTGGCATGGTCGTTTCAGGTGATCCGCAGAATGTTATTACGGGACTCGAGTTTTCGATTCCATTGTCGGCAATTGGCAATCCAACTGGCGATATTAGACTGCTTGCTTACATTAACGGTACGGCACATGACTTCTCATCAAACCAGTACTCGGGCGTGGGTGTTTTGCAAGGTAATTTTGGTGGATTGTTCCCTGACTTGGACTTTGAGGCTGCTGGGGATCAGTTCGTCACCATTACGCAACCTCCGCTCGTGGCTACATCGGCTGCGGTGCCCGAGCCTTCTGCCTTAGTATTACTGACACTTGCCGCATCAGCATTAGTCAGTTGTCGCCGTCGGTAAGTTTAGCAAATGGAAGTCGACAAGCTGGCTGCTCGGTACTCCCGCAGCAGCCAGCATTTCAACTCGTAAACGGACCGCCACACGGTCCGGTAACCAACCCGGATGGCATGGCCGCCGGCTGAGAAGAGCGTTTGTATCAACGAATTGCCCCAAGTTGATTGTATTGTATGAAAGCGAAAGGAATGAAACAAATCTGCCACTGGTGCATATTAGTCGCTTTATGCTTGTTGGCTTCATCAGGTTGTGAGCGCGAGCAGCAAGCAAACATTTCTCACACAGCGAACGTAGAGGTTTCCTCTGCAAAGAGCACGACGGAGATTGCTTCGCCGGCCAGTGCAGTCAGTGCAAGTAGCAAGAAAGTGCAAGCGGACCATCGGCCACATCCCGATGTGTCCCGTTTTGTTCCAGGCTGGGTCTCGGAGGCGGTATTTTATCAAATCTTCCCCGAACGATTTCGCAATGGGGATCCTACGAACGATCCAACTCGAGCATCGCTGGAGGATGTCGACTCGGTACCCGAAAGTTGGGGAATCTCTCCTTGGACGGGTGATTGGTATGCTCGTGCAGATTGGGAACAACAAGCCAGCGGAAGTTTCTTTGAGAAGGGAGTATTTGATCGACGTTATGGAGGCGATCTCCAAGGAGTTCTCGATCGGCTCGACTATCTGGCAGATCTGGGGATCAATGCGATCTATTTTAATCCCGTCTTCTATGGCAAGTCGCTTCATAAGTACGACGGGGCGTCGATGCATCATATCGATCCTTATTTTGGCCCTGATCCTGAAGGAGATCTGGCACTCATCGCCCAAGAATCGAGCGATCCGAAGACGTGGCAATGGACGTCTGCTGACAAGCTATTCTTGAAGCTCGTGAATGAAATCCATTCTCGTGGAATGCGAATTATTATTGACGGTGTCTTTAATCACACCGGACGAGATTTTTTTGCTTTTGCCGACCTGCGCAAGAATCAGGCCGATTCACCCTATAAGGATTGGTACATAGTTCAGTATTTCGATGATCCCTCAACCCCTCATAATGAGTTTCGTTACAAGAGTTGGTGGGGTTTTGAATCTTTGCCCGAATTTGCAGAAGACCAACAGGTACAAGACTTGCATCCGGGTCCCAAAGCGTACGTATTTGACATCACTCGCCGCTGGATGGATCCAGATGGTAACGGTGACCCCAGTGATGGAATCGACGGTTGGAGGCTCGATGTGGCCAACGAAGTTCCCTCGGGTTTTTGGCAGGACTGGAATTTGCTCGTTCGTCAGCTCAATCCAAATGCCTACACAGTTGGCGAGTTCTGGGACAATGCCCGAGAACATTTGGTTGAAGGGCACTTTTCTGGGACGATGAACTATCACGGATTTGCATATTTGACTAAGGGATTCCTGATCGATGGTATTCTTACGCCTTATGATTTCGGTCAAGAATTGGTCGCACGCATGGCAGAATATCCGCCAAAAATGCGATATGCTATGCAGAACTTGATTGATTCACACGATACGCCGCGTGTTGGCTCGATGATCGTCAACCGAGGACGCCAGCCATTTTTGCAGCCGGACCGTTTTGATTACGACGTCAGCGAACGCGTCTCGCCCCGTCACGACAGTCACTATGGCATTCGCAAACCGAATGATGAAGAACGTCAGATTCAGCGCCTGGTCGCGCTGATGCAAATGACGTTTGTTGGACCTCCCATGGTTTATTACGGCGACGAAGCAGGAATGTGGGGGGCCGACGATCCCTGCAATCGGGCACCCATGGTGTGGGAGGATATGGTCTATGAGGATCAGGTCGCAGACCCCTTGGGACGAGAACGCACGGCAGATAAAGTTGAGTTCAACCAAGAGTTGCACAACTATTACCGCCGATTGATCCACTTGCGGACTGAGTCAGACGTACTTAAGCGTGGAAGCTTTGAGCCCATTGTGAGTGACGACGATGCCAAGTTTTTTGCGTTTCGTCGCAATTGGCAAGGAAAGAGTGTGGTGGTGGCACTAAATCGAGGTGAGGCTACATACAGTTGGGAAGTTCCCTGCAACACGACTGACTCTCTTCATACGCTACTGACCACCTGGAATTCTCAAGCAGAAATAGTGCGGCGAGACGGAGTTTGTATCGTGACGGTCCCGCCGCTCGGGGGTGTAGCTATTGCCGAGCAATCTAAGCCGGAGTGACTGTTGCCATGGGTTCTCAATCGTGTGGCCGACTCATTCTCGTGACCATTCTGGCCCTCGGTTGTCTCTGTCATGTTGGTTGTGGAAGATCTGATAGTCGTCGCACAATCACGTTATGGCATCAAATGGTCCCCCGCGATCGGGTGATGCTAAACCGATTGGTGGAAGAGTTTGAGGCCTCACATCCAGAGATTGACGTCCGTACGCTTTACAAGGAAACCGAAGAGTTGCGGAGCGGATTTCAAACCGCCGCGCTTGCTGGGATTGGTCCAGAGTTAGTCTATGGCCCCTCGGATGTGCTGGGAACATTTCACGCCATGGGAATCGTCGGCGACATGAGCCCTTGGTTATCGGCGAACGAGGCTAGTGAGTTTGTTGATGGTGCGCTCACTTATCTGCCCGACCCTCATGACCCGCAACGCCGTTTGCTTTTACAGGTCCCTGATCGATTTGGAAATCACTTGGCCTTGGTATACAACCGTAACTTTATCTCACAGCCACCGACCACGACAGAGGAAATGGTCGAATTGGCCGTGGCCAACACGATCGATTCCAATGGTGATGGACGACAGGATCGTTACGGATTGGTATGGAATTTTGTCGAGCCATTCTTTGCGATCCCGTTTCTTACAGGATACGGTGCTTGGGTATTTGACGACTCAGGCAAACCTATTCCCGCGCTCGACACCCCGCAGAGTGTAGCAGCATATGAGTTCATCCTGTCTTTGCAGTCTGAGCATGGTGTGGTCCCCCGCAACTGTGACTACGAAACGGCGGACTCACTATTTAAATCTGGTAAAGCGGCCATGATTATTAATGGTGATTGGAGTTGGACAGACTATCTAGAAACCGACGAGATAGATGCGGCAGTGGCACCTCTACCTGTCGTGAGCGCAACGGGCAAACCGATGGCACCCATGGTTTCACCCAAAGGCTTTTCACTCAATGCCCTGGTTGATGCTCAGGCGGCTGAAGATGCCATGCAGTTTGTGAAGTTCATGACGAGCGAAACCTCGCAGCGGAAATTCATGGAAGAAGTGCGAATTTTGCCCTCTAGAAAAAAACTGCTCGACGATCCCCTGATTCAAGAGGATAGAACGCTCGCAGCTTCTAAAGCCCAATTAGACCGTGGTAGAATCATGCCTGTTGATGTCGAATTGCGGGCAGTTTGGGACGCGATGCGACCGCCATATCAATCTTTGCTCGGAGGTAGCACGTCGCCTGCCAAGGCAGCACGCAGAATGCAACATAATGCTCTTGCGTCTATTGACATCATTCAGCAGCAAAGCGCAGGTACTCGGCATCTGTGGCTCTGGCAGTTGGCAGGTCTTGCACTTTGCGGAGCTGTGATTGTCTGGCAGCGAGAAAGTATTTTGGGGTTTATGCCCGACTTTCGTCGTCAGCCATTCCCCTATTTACTCATCGTTCCCGCAATCGTTGTCATGTTGGCAACCGTCGTGTTTCCTTTTTTCTACAACGTAGTTTTATCACTTTCAAACATGTCTTTACGAAACTTTCAGGAATGGTCGATTGTCGGCCTGCGGAATTATGTAGACGTGTTTACCGAGGCAAAGTTCTTTGGCGTACTTCTCAAGACACTGGTATGGACATTAGTAAACGTCTTTTTTCACGTAACCATTGGTGTGGCTCTCGCGATTGCGCTTAACGGCCCAATCCGAGGCAAAGCCGTATACCGGGTGTTACTCATAATTCCCTGGGCTGTGCCGGCCTACATCACTGCCCTGACCTGGCGAAGTATGTTTCACTACGACTATGGTGCCGTAAACCTGATCTTGGGCAAGTTTCTGGGATTGGCACCGCTGAATTGGCTCGGTGAACCTGGACTGGCATTCACCGCTTGCATTGTGGCGAATGTGTGGTTGGGTTTCCCGTTTATGATGGTGATCGCCTTAGGTGGCTTGCAGGGAATTCCGCAGGAACTTTACGAAGCAGCACGGATTGATGGAGCAAATCGCTGGGAGCAATTTCGCAATGTTACTCTTCCACTCTTGAAACCTGTGCTTGCTCCGGCGGTTGTGCTTGGTGGCATCTGGACTTTCAACAACTTGAACGTCATCTGGCTGGTTTCCAATGGAGGAGAACCTGCCGATCAAACCCATATCCTCGTTTCGTACGTCTATAAAGCGGTATTCAGTTTCTACCGTTATGGATACGGAGCGGCATTATCGATGGTGATATTTTTTATGCTCTTAGGTGTCAGTGTGTACTCCTTGCAACGAACACGAGCAACCGAAAGCGTGTATGTCTGAGAAGAGCCTGAGGATTGCATGATTAGTGTTGAGACTAAACAGTTCATCGATGAAAGGTAAGTGACCACGGTCAACGGACAAGTTTCCATGAAAGAATCAATCCTCACAACACTGTCCCGACATTTGTTACTGATCTTATTTGCAGCTATCAGCATCTATCCTGTGCTGACTGTAGTGTCGATCTCTCTTCGGCCGGGAGATCAACTTCAGTCAACCGACTTATCGATCATTCCGCCAAATTGGACCCTAAATGCCTATCGCGAGCTGTTCACTGAACAGCCATTTCTGCGCTGGCTGGGGAATTCTTTATTGGTGTCGACTCTCGTTACACTCACAGGTGTGGTCCTAGCATCCATTGCAGGCTATGCCCTGAGTCGGTTCAAATTTATTGGTCGACAGGCCACCATGCTGGCAATTCTTACCACCCAGATGTTTCCAGCAACGATGCTGCTGTTGCCGCTGTATATCTTGATCGCGAAGTTGCACCTGGTGGACACTTTTCTGGGGTTATTGGTGTTCTACGTGTCGACGGCTCTCCCTTTTTGCATTTGGCAAATGAAAGGATTTTACGACACAATTCCTCCTTCGCTGGAAGAGGCCGCACATATCGATGGTTGCGGTCGAGCGAGCGCATTTTGGCTGATCATCTTGCCCATTGCCGTGCCGGGGTTGGTCATCACGGCGCTGTTTAGCTTTATGACTGCCTGGAGCGAATACATCGTAGCCGCCCAGGTGCTCCAGGATCGCGACATGTTTACTTTGCCTTTAGGTATCAAGAGCTTCCAGGCAAGCATGTCGACACAATGGGCGTTATACGCAGCAGCATCATTGCTAGTAAGTGTACCCGTAGTGATTGTGTTCTTGGGTTTAAGTCGCTATCTGGTATCAGGTATGACCTTGGGAGCAGTCAAAGAATAAACTCAAGATCATTTTGCAGGGAATAGAAATTCTAATATTTGTGGAAATCGTTTTTGCCAGGCAGACTCATTGTGTTCTGCACCTTTATCGATCACAAATTTATGCTCTACCCTTCCGTTGTGGAGTAAACTCGCAACTTTCTCGACCGCTTCGACATAGGCTCCAGGTGGCATGCCACGCACGGTTTCTTTAGTCCCCACGTCAAGCCAGAATTTGGCGGGCGGAATCACAGAAGAATCTTCAGACCAGCGCTTGATCAGGTCAGCGTCATTCCAAAGCACAGCGGGAGAAACTGCAGCGCATTTGCCAAATGCTTCTGGGTGCTTCTCACACAACCAGAGTGAGATCAACCCTCCCAGCGATGATCCACCAACTGCGGTATTCTTAAAATCAGACTTAGTGCGGTAAGTCCTGTCGACAAACGGTTTGAGTTCTTCGAGGAGAAATTTGGCATAAAGATTTGCCTTTCCCCCTGCCCCATACTTCTCGTTGTAGCTGTCAGTCAGTTCATCCGTTCGGTTTGCCTCGGTATAAATACCAACGATTATCAGCGGTTCGATTTTGCCCGACGCGACGAGTCTTTCGGCTGTTTCGTCGGCCATCCATTCCACGCCGAAGGCACTGGTTGCCTGATCGAATAGATTTTGTCCATCCTGCATGTAGAATACTGGAAATCGACGTTCGGGTTGCTTTTGATACTGTGGTGGCAGATAGATAACGAGATTGCGTTTATTGTCCAGAACCTTCGAATGAAAATTCTCAATGAGTTGAATGTTCCCAGTGCGAGTTGGTTCGGACTTTCGCGGCCGTGCAGTCACATTGCCGGTACCCCATGATGCCACATCAATATTTAGAACAAGCCCTTCGGCTACTGTTGCCCGACGGTTAGGAATGTCCGCACCATTCGCATTCTTTTCAACCGTGTCCCAACTCCCCTGGGTTATTTTAAATTCTAGTTGAAAGCCAACAGGCAATTTCAATGCTGTGCTCCAACTACCATCGTCACATTCGGTTAAAGCTAGTCCGTTAGGTTTCCAAGGACCTATCAATTCATGATTGCCCGCAACATAAAGAGTTGCATTGGTGTTTGGCGGAGGATTGACAATTAGTTGAACCTCGACGTCTTTCGAATCTGAAACTCTTAATAAGACTGTGAATTGAATTCCGACAATCAGTCCAAGCTTTGTAAAGAGTTGAAGACTATTTCTACACACCACCAGCATGGCATCCTCACTTCAACGTGCTGTGGAATAAGGGAAATCGTGTAACTGCTTTTCCCAAAGGGAGTTGCGCTGTATGGATTGTACTGCTTAGGGGATATTTAAGGAGGCTCTGACCGGAAAATTCCCCTAAATCTTCACCCAAAACTGGTGTGTTCTCACAAGCGTTCATAAAATGGAGCCATGAAACCATTGGGGAATCAAGTTCTGTAAGATTCCTTTGCCCAGGATATTGTAATACATCTATTCCTTTCAACTATCAGGACACAAGGTAGATGACGCACGCTCGCAATGACGAAGACAATCGCATCCCCGAAATTGCTATTACCGGGGATCTCACTGAGCACGAAACGGAACTGACCGAACGTCTGCTGGATATCGAGCCTGGCGGACAATGTACTTTTTACTTTGACTCTCCCGGCGGTAGTCCTTATTGCGCCGTTTCATTGATGACGATCATTCGATTGCGCGGGCTACGAGCGACTGGTATCGTTACAGGAGAATGTTCGTCTGCGGCACTTTGGCCATTTGCCGCTTGCGAACGGAGACTCGTTTCTCCTTTTAGTGTCTTATTGTTTCACCCCATGAAATGGCAAAGTGAAGAGAATGTGGGACTCGCCGAAGCCGCCGAATGGGCAAGACATTTTGGCCATCTTGAGAAAGACATGGATGCTCTCCTGGCTGACCTCTTTGGCGTGTCTCGCGACATGATGCGGAGCTGGATTAATCCAGGCAAGTATGTCTCAGGAAGTGAACTCGCCGGAGCTGGGCTGGCCGAATTAATTACTGCCTCCGACCTGGTCTATCCGACGGGGGTCTTTCACCTGTTCCGCCTGGATGAACAACAAGAGCCCAAGGAGGCTGAGGCCGTTAAGCCCAAGCTCCGAAAAGCACCTTAAATTTCATGGGCATTGGCCAATAGTGTACACCTAGACCATTCAATCGACGGAATCTCCTGTACAAGCATCGGCGGAAGGAAAACCTGATACGGCTCAATCAGGGTTTAACGGCTCCGCAGAAGGTGCTGCTTCCACAGCTTCCTCGGCGTCTTCACGGTCACTGGCATCTAAGTGAGGTCCTTCCTGCTCAGCAATTGCCTCAGGTTCTCGACTCAATTCAACAAACAACGGGAAGTGGTCCGAGCCGATATCGGAGAGTATTCGAAGCTTGACGACGCGAAAATCGTCAGAGTGGAACAAGTAATCCAACGGATAGCGAAAAATCCAAGAATTCGCATTGTAAGTGGGGTACAAACCGCGACCCCTCCGAGGATCCAGAAGTCCGCTAACTTCCTGAAACAGATTGGTGGTTCGCGACCAACCTACGTCGTTCAGATCACCTAATACAATTGCACTTGGATCCTCGCGGACTTCCCGGCCGACTATAATCAATTCTGCGTCACGCTTTCGAGTCGATTCACCAGGACGGGGTGGATTGGGATGCACAGCGAATAAACGAACCTCATCCCCCGACGGCAAACGCAGTTGTGCGTCGATTGATGGGATATCATCCCTTACCAAAGTTCTTACCTCGGCAGATCTCACTTCAAGGTTTGAGTAGAGTGCGATTCCATAGGTGTTATCAAGTGGGTAGGTGAGATGAAAAGAGAACTTTTCCTTTAATGATGAGAGATCATTGACCCAGCGTTCATTGACTTCGCATAACACCAATACGTCAGGCTGCTCCTTCTCGACCAAATCGAGCAGCGGTCCGGCATTTTTGTTTTCTTGGAGCACATTGGCAGTTACGATACGAACATGTGACATGGGATCACTCGATTCCGCTGGTTGTACCTCAATGGGTGCAAGCGGAAGGTACGGAAATATCCAATAAATCTGAATAACGACGCCGATAATCAACAGGCCGGCAAGAACTTTGGCTAGCATGCGGCGTCGGTACGGAATCAATCCCAGCAGTGCCACAAGATAGCCAATGAGCAATTGAACTCGGGGAAAATCACCGATTCGCACCCACCACCAGTTCAATGGCAACAAGGGTAAGATTGCCGTTGTAATCAGCGCCAGGCAGACAAGGATAACTAACCACCATAGGTAGCGAGCGAACGGAGGTAGCAACTCTCGGCAGGCTCTGAGTTTGCTGCTCCATCCAAAGCGTTTTCGAGTACGGGCGTCATTTTCGCGACTTTTTTCCGCTTTCATGGAATTCTTCGGAGGTGATTCAATTTGTTCAGTTTATCCTGCTGTTGGCAGGACAACTCTCACTTCAAACCCCCCAGGAAGTTCTTGAATAGGTTCGTGAATGAACGAAACTACTTCTGTGTTCACGCGCCAAATTTATTCAGTCGGCCTGCATTGGCAAGCGCCAGAGTCATCAGGTACTTTGCCTCGAACTGACCCAACCCGCCGCGCAGGCATTCTGCCTCGCCAAACTTCTCGCATGGGTCAGCACGGCAATGTTTCGCCACTAGCAGCGTTGGAACGGGGTGCCAACTATGGCTGGCCAACATACTGGGCGTGCTGTGATCGCCAGTGCAGATAAAAACATCTGGCTTTAGCGCCATGATTCGTGGCACGCAACCGTCTACTTCTTCCGTCCGTTTAACCTTGGCTTCAAAATTTCCATCCTCGCCGGTGCTGTCGGTGTATTTAAAATGGATAAAGAAAAAATCGTACTTCGACCAGTTCTCTTCTAGCACCGTCATTTGATCATCAAGTGTCTGAGCTTTGCCAAGGATATCCATTCCAACCAGGCGAGCCAAACCTTTGTACATGGGGTAAACAGCAATTGCACCTGCTCGTAGTCCATAAACTTCTTCATAGCTGGGAAGATTTGGCTTGGCCGATACACCCCGCAAGGTACAGCAGTTTGCCTTGGGCTGATCGGCAAGGATTTTTTTTGCTTGTTCAACAAACTCGGCCGCTACTTGCGCTGTTTTTTCGCTACCGGAATGGGTCGCACGGGGGGCGAGCGGGGGAACACCAGTTGCCTGAGGGTCTGTGTCGGCTACGTTTCCCCCTAGTCCAGCACCACGCAGCACGACGACGAACCGGTGCTCTTTGACCGGCTCGACAAACACTTCAACCCCAGGGATCGTGACCTCGCGAAGTTTGATTGCCAAGGGGGCACTTTCTTCGCTGGGAATTCGTCCTGCCCGCCGGTCGGTGATGTTCCCCGCAGCATCGATCGTACAGAAATTAGCGCGGATCGCGACGTCGTTTTCTTGTAGCTCGAATCCAATTCCGGTGGCCTCCAAGGCTCCGCGTCCGATTAAGTATTCCAGCGGGTCGTAGCCAAACAAACCAAGATGCCCCGGGCCGCTACCTGGACTGATGCCGGGCTTCACAGGAATGCTTCCCCCGCAGATTCCCTGTTTCGCCAAGGCATCGAGATTCGGCGTACGAGCGGTTTCCAATTCGGTCAATCCGCCTGGTTGCTGAGGAAGCCCTCCCAATCCGTCAGCGACGAGCATAACAATCTTGGAATCGTTCTTTACTTGGAGTTGGCGCGTTAGTTGGTGCATATCCATGGATAGTTGTGTGTGGTTAGTGGTAGGTGGCGGGCCGGTTCGACTCCGACCTCAATGAACATAGATTCTCCCGCATTCAGGTGCCTGCGCGAAGGATCAAATTATTGCCTAATTTCAGACCAAAAGAAGTCCGCGATTAGAGCTGGGACTGCTTCAACGCGGACTCATACTCTTCCCGAGTATTGAGATTAAGAAATGAGAGCAGCTTCGGATCAAATTCTCGTAAGCTTTCGCGATCAATGCAATGGGTCCTCACTTGGTCAAGTAGACCGTGCAGCGAGCGGGTACCATTAACCAATTGCTCCTTGGCTACTTTCAGAATCTCTGTACTGTAAACTGCGGTCAACGGGTACTTTCTTTGTTCATCTGCCGGGACGACAGCTACGAAATCTCCCAGAGAATCAAAAAGTTTGTCAATCAAGGCTGGTTCCAGCAGTGGAGTGTCACACCCCGTTGCAAACACTGCAGCAGTGCGTCCCTCATGCAAGTCCAGGCCTGCAACAAGTGCGGCTAGAGGACCCTGGAAGGGATGCTGGTCCTGCACGATCTGCAATCCAGCAGGAAGCTGAGGTAGCTGCTGGTCTGCAGCGGAGACGAGGACAATATTCTGAACATTGACCGACTTACTGACGATGCGCACGGTGCGTTCAAGCATGGACTCAACGCCAAAAGGGAGTAAGGCCTTGTCGGTGCCCATGCGTATTGATCGACCTCCGCAGAGGATGATAGCACCACGTTCTATTTGAGCTCTCATGGCAATCGATCACGGCTTAGACGCCACAGATAGGAACAATTGAGGGAGTGATTGACGTGCTTCAGGAGTAGAATTCTGTTATACTCCATACAGTGGTCCTCCGCACCATCGCTGGGAACAATCATGCTGCTCCAGAAAAAACATATTACTTGGCTGCTCTCGTTGTACCTTTTCGGTTTGCTCCTGGTTGGCAACCTCCATGCGGAAGGTGTGTACGAGGCTGCTCACTTTGGTCAGGGTGAGCTGCGGATTGTCGACGAGATTCCAGTTGCGATCTTGCAAGGTACACCCAACCAGATCGGTCGACAACATGCAGTATTGTTGGCCAAGCCGGGGGCAGAGCTTTTAAATTTCCCTAAGCAACTGTTTCAAGATGAAGGCTTGGCTTGGTTTTGGCCACTGGCATCCTCTGCAGGTCTGACTCTGTTGAAAAACGCTTCTCCTGATCATTATGAGGAGATTAAGGCGGCGAGTGTTCAAAGTCGACTCAATGAAGGAACTCTTGCCGTGGCCAACACCCTGTTGGAATTGCGTCGCATCGGTTGTTCTTCGTTGATTGTCGAACCGGAGCGTAGTGCGACGGGAGGTCCCCTGTTCGGTCGCAACTTTGATTTTCCCTCTTTCGGAATGTTGGATCGCTACAGCCTGGTTTCCGTGATTCGGCCCTCAGGCAAACATGCCTTTGTATCAGTGGGGTTTCCGGGATTGATGGGGGTATTGTCGGGCATGAATGATGTGGGCCTCTGTGTAGCTACTCTTGATGTGGAAGAGGCAGCCGATGGATCCTTGAGATTTGATCCGACGGGTGTTCCCATGATGCTCGTGTTTCGGCAAATTTTGGAAGAGTGTTCGACTGTGGCTGATGCTGAGGCTTTGCTTAACCGAACGCAAGCGACCACTCAAGCGAACCTGGCTGTGTGCGACCGAGAGCGCGGTGCTGTGTTTGAAATCACACCCAAACAGGTTCGACGTCGTGATTCGGACGGCGCCATGCTTCCTTGCACCAATCACTTTTGTCTGCCAGGCCTCGCCACAGACCAACAATGTTGGCGTTTTGACGTACTCACTGCCGCACAACAAAAACAGACTCTCAACGTTCGCGAGCTTCAAAACTATTTGCATCAAGCCAACCAGGGAGAGTTTACTATGCAAACCATGGTCTTCGAACCACGCGAATTGGTGTTGCACTTGTCGTTGGGAACACCGCCAAGTTCCGCCCATAAGTTACACCGGATCGAATTACGTGAACTGCTTGTGACTGATCGAGACGAATTGGGGAAATAGTGAACCCTTTTACCCCAAAAAAGCATTTCCTATAATAGTTCTCTTCTCTTAGACAATTCGACTGCACATTACTTGCTTCGTGAATTGCACGAAACTAAAAGTTGATACTTCTAAAACTGGTACTCTGATTGGAGACGAGAAAATGCGTAATGCTCTTTCTTTACGCTCGTTTTTTGGGAAAGGATTGCTTGTCTTTGGTGTTCTCACGATCCTGCTTCTTCAGCCGGCAATTGCCAACGACCAAAGTGATTCAGCGAACAAGCAGAAGTCGCGTCCCGATCGAGAGAAACTGCTCCTGAAATATGGTGATGGTCAGCCGGATGGCAAGAAAAGCATCGCCGGCACGGGGGAATGATTCGGTTTGAACTGCCTGGCGAAAGTGGCAAGGTTCGTGCCATCCGTGTCCACTCGGCAAGATATGGATATCCTCAGCCGCCGGATGAAGATGTTGAGATCACGATTCTCAGCAACGACATGACGGACGTGCTGCATACCGAGCTTGTGCCCTATTCGCTTTTCAAACGGGTAAAGAAGAGTCGCTGGACCTACGTTCCTTTTCGTGAACCGGTTGAAGTCCCTGAAAGTTTTTGGGTTGTCCTTGATTTCAATGCAGAGCAAACTAAAGGGGTTTATGTGAGCTACGATACCAGCACCAAAGGCGAGTTCTCTCGAATTGGACTGACAGAAGAGGATGCCAAAAATACCGATTTCGAAGGCGATTGGATGGTCCAAGTCTTGCTCGCTGAATAATTCTTTTGCGGGTTTTCTATCTATCTTACTGTGCTTTTGCTATCAACCGGAAAGTTGATTCCAGGCAAAATACACAATCTTTTCCTGCTTCATAAACTGGCGAAGCGTCTCAAGCAAATTCGCGCTCTGCCGAAAAACTAATCCTCTTAGCCACAATTGGCGATGCTACTTGGGGATGCCAGGAAACTGGGGGCAATCCGCTCGCATCACTTCTTTTTTCACACAGGTGCTCAACGTGGCTACTGACGATTTGGCTAAACTGACGGCAATTATTCGCACCTATCAATCGCCCCGAGCTATCGGGCGACTATTAAAAAGCCTCCATCGCTATTACCCTGCTTTGAAAATTCTCGTGGCGGACGATGGAATGGAGCCGACCCCTTGCAAGTTTGCCGAGAGGATTCGGCTGCCGAGTGATAAGGGACAGGCCGCCTGTTTGAATGCAATGCTGGCACGTGTGCGCACTCCCTATTTCTTGGTTCTCGACGAGCACGCCGAGATTCATCGAGGGAGCAATCTCGAAAGCCTGTTGGAATTGGTCGCAAGTGATCAACTCGATATTGCTGGTGGCAGTGTTACTACGTGCCGTCGACGCTTTTGGTTTTTCGTAAAGCGCGCCTCACAGAGCAAGCATGGACTTTTGGAGATCGCTGGCGACCGACTTACCGTGCTCCCAGGCTCACGTTCCCGGGGCAATGGGTTCTGGTGGTGTGATCTGGTGCCGGCATTCTTTGTCGCCCGTACGGATCGTGTCCGAGCGATGGGGGGTTGGGACCCTGAACTGCGGGACCAATGCCAGGAAGAATTCTTTTTCCGGGCACACCGCCACGGCATCCGTGTAGGGATGCAATCAGATGCCTCGATCTGGCAATGGCAGGAAGCCGGATCACAACCGACCAATAACTCAGACCAGCGACTCCTCGGCCTGGCAGTTGCCAAGATGGGCCTCTCAGAGATGACAGATATTGAAGGACGGCTGATTCGCCCACCCCGTGTCGCTCGAGCTGCTTAACTTCTGCTTCGCGTGTATCGGCGAACAATCTTTCGACACCAGATTCGAAGTCTTGTAAGATTTAAGCCGACTGCAGCAGAATAGGACGCTGAAAAACGCTAAGGGAGCGGAAGAGCGCTGACTTCATCCTTATTTATCTCTGGCAATGAAACCATTGCATGACACAGTATCGGCAAGGAACACTCAAATCTGGATCCGCGAGAATCAGTAAAATCCGCGTTCATCCGTGTTCTATTCTTCAGAAGTTTTAGGAGTTAAGAAGTCTTCTATTTCGCAATGGTGTGTGAATCGCACTCGCTTGAATACTAGCGGATTCAATCTGTTCTCTGTATGATTGGGCTCTCCTGGTCTGTTTTTATTCTCTTGATTTCATGAGGTAACCTGATGAAGTTTGCTCTAGTTCTTTTGGCAATATTCACTTCTTCTCTCATACCTGTTTGTCACGCCGAGGTTTCTGTCCCCAATATTTTCAGCGACCACATGGTCTTGCAACAGCAGCAATCCAACAAAGTCTGGGGAAAAGCAGAACCCGGGGAACAAGTGACGGTCAAAATCAAAGGCAAAGTCCAAGAGACGACCGCTGATGGTGACGGCAAGTGGAGTGTCATGTTAGCCCCGCTTGAGGCGGGAGGGCCACACGAACTGGTGATATCCGCTGCAAACACGATTACCATCAACGACGTGCTCGTAGGTGAAGTGTGGATCTGTTCTGGGCAGTCAAATATGGAATGGACCGTCAATAATTCTTACGACGCCGATCTTGTGAAGGCGACCGCGAACTATCCCAACATCCGCATGATCAATTACCCCAATACGGGGAGCCAAGAATCAGCGTGGACTCACGAAGGCACGAATTGGCAGGTCTGTTCTCCTGAGACGGTTGGAGGATTCTCAGCGGTGGGATATTTCTTCGGACGCGAGCTTGAGCAGGTTCTCGACGTACCGATCGGCTTGATCAACAACGCCTGGGGCGGCTCGGCGGCTGACGCCTGGGTGAATCGCGAGGTGTTGGAAGAGAGCGACTATTACCAACCCACTCTCAAGCGTTGGCAAGAAATGGAAAAACAGTATCAATCGCTCTCGACCAAGGGCAATCTCACCGATGAGGATAAGAAAGAACTTCAAAACTTAAAAAATCAAATGCAAGGCAACCAGCGACCCTCAAACATCTACAACGGTGTGCTCAAATCTCATCTGGGATACGGAATCCAGGGCGTGATTTGGTATCAAGGCGAATCGAATGCTGGTCGCGCGTATCAATATCGCAAATTGTTTCCGACGTTGATTGCCAACTGGCGCGACGAATGGCAGGAAGGCGATTTTCCATTCTACTGGGTGCAGTTGGCCGACTTCGGCGTTGAAAAACCGGAGCCAAGCGAAAGCGGCTGGGCCGAGCTGCGCGAAGCGCAAACGATGACTATGGAAAAACTGCCCAATACGGGTGAAGCGGTCATCATCGACGTCGGCGAGGGCAAAGATATTCATCCTCGCAACAAGGTCACTGTCGGCCAGCGACTGGCCCGCTGGGCCTTGGCCAAACAGTACGGCAAAGATCTCGCCTATCACAGTCCAACTTATAAAGCCATGGAAAAGCAGAACGGCAAGATTCTGTTGTCGTTCGATCACGTCAACGGTGGCTGGCGGCCATTTGACGTCAACGAGCCAATCGGATTCGCGATTGCCGGCGAGGACAAGCAATTCGTCTGGGCGGATGCCAAGATCCTGGACGATGGCCGCATCGAGGTCTCCAGTAGCGAAGTCACGGACCCAGTGGCGGTTCGCTACGCCTGGGGCGACAACCCAAAGTGCAACATGTTCGACATGGTCGGCCTGCCGCTGACCCCTTTCCGCACGGACGACTGGCCGGGAGTGACGGTTGATAACTTGTAGACGTGCCTCAACTCGGCTCGATCTTGAACCTGCCTCAGGTCCCGAATTCCGGCCTGCGGCGACCAAGCTGATTCTGCAACCGCTGCACAATTGCGCTGTGCATCTGGCTTACGCGGCTTTCGCTCAGATCGAGCGTTGAGCCGATTTCTTTCATCGTCATCTCTTCGTAGTAGTAGAGAATGATGATGAGTCGCTCGTTGCGGTTGAGACCCTTGGTCACGAGGCGCATCAGGTCTGATTTTTGTATCCGTCGCGTGGGGTCTTCTCCCTTTTTATCTTCCAGAATGTCGATCTCGCGGACGTCCTTGTAGCTGTCGGTCTCGTACCATTTCTTATTGAGACTGATCAGGCCGACGGCATTGGCGTCGGACATCATTTTTTCCAGCTCTTGCACGGAGATTTCCAGTTTCTCGGCCAGCTCGACTTCCGTTGGCTGCCTACCGTGCTGGGCTTCTAGCTGTTTGATGGCTTCGTTGAGCTTGCTTGCCTTGGAGCGGACCAAACGGGGCACCCAGTCCATGCTCCGCAACTCGTCGAGCATGGCACCCCGGATTCGCGGCACACAATAGGTTTCGAACTTCACGCCGCGGCTCATGTCGAAGGCCTTGATGGCGTCCATGAGACCAAAGACACCAGCTGAGATGAGGTCGTCGAGTTCAACGCCGTCGGGAAGTCTGGACCAGATGCGCTCGCCGTTGTACTTGACGAGCGGGAGATAACGCTCGACCAGGCGATTGCGTAACTCTCGGCTGCTGGGGTTTTTCTTGTACTGATGCCAAACTTCGACGATATCATCTACCGGTGCGACGGTCGCTGTTGCCATGCAATCCTCCATGCTGCGTTGAAGCAATCACCCTAATTGCGGGAAATCGCCCTTGTGCGAGATTCCATTCTCGATTGTGTCATTGCGGTAAGCGAAACTGGGTGCTGTCCCCATGTTTGTCTAGCTATTTAGTTGGCTTTGTTCTGTGTCGGCTATTGCATCCAACTCAGCTTGCAGCCGGTTTTTTGTCGATTCATCGACGGTTGTTTGAGCAATCATCCCGACGACAACTCCCACTACTCCCAGGACGGCCATCATGGCAATCGCTTGGAGGATCGTGCCATCGAAGCCGGCACCATCTTTCAAAGCGCGTACCAGCACCACAAGTAATCCCACGAGTGCTAAGATGCCGGCGTAAGTGCGAGCCACGCGACGAGTCTCCTTGAGCCTCAAACTTCCCGCAATCGCGCCAATGTGACGCATAAGTGCAAGCCATCCGACTTTCAATAGTTATCGACATCGTGTGTCACCAAGTTGAATGTTTTTTGAAATATGGAAATCAGGATTTACAACAACGAATGAGCAGTTTGCGGCGAGCTATCAACGAGCGAAGCCATTTGAGCGTCAGGAGTAGTCGGCACGTTCTTCGCTGGGCATTTACTTCCCTGCAGTGTGTACGACTGTGAGAGCAAATCGGCAGCAAGCAGGCGCAGCGATCTCCGGAATGGTGATCGATGGCTGAGAGTTCTTGTACCGGAGGGCAACTGGCTATCGAAAGCTAGCACAGCTGCCTCGCCTAGCAGTTTCATTCCTAAAAATCGTCGACAAGTTGAAGTGAAGCCGTCACTTGCTCGAATCCCTAGATCGACTTCATTGCATCGATTCACTACTAAGCGGAGCCTGCCGTCGATCTCCACCCAAGGGGCGAGTTTCACGGTTGCATAGCTTTCCAGGACAGTGCTCGGCTCGGGCGTGGTGACCAAGAACACTTGCATGGCAGAGGTCCATAGCCGTTCGATCCAGGGGTTCATCGCCGCTCCAGCGTCGATGAGAACCAGGTCGGTATTGTTTTGGAGGGATCGAAGTTCAGCGACCAAGCGCCCCACGGCCTGGGTATTCAAACCAGATTCGTTGCTCATCAAGTCGACGCCAGGGAGAAGCTGAATTCCGTCGCCGGTCTGTTCCAACACTTCGGGGACCGATCTGCGGCCATTCAAAACGTCTGCCAACCCACTATAGCAGGAGATATCCAATTTGCCTGCCAAACGAGGCGCGAGAATGTTCGCATCAACCAATACGACTCGTTTGCCAAGTTGAGCCAGTTCATGAGCGAGATGAATTGCGACTGTCGATGTTCCGACACCTCGTTGAGCACCACTTATTGCTACCAAGGGGACTCCCGGTTTCAAAATGGGCTGCCCTTTGGTTGTCTCACGAACTAGTTGTCGCAGTTTGTCGGCTTGATCGAACATGGTGCGATTCAAATTGGAGGCTTGTGGTTCGAGGCGAGCCGGGTCGTCCACGACCCCGACCTGGTTTGAAAAGTTAGAGAGCTTGGATTCCTAAGGTCAGTTCAGCCACTCTTCGTGGGGTGGCTACCTGAATATCGTCGGGAACGTTTTGGCCGTCCGTGAGGTAGCTTATAGGTAACTGAGACACTTTCCTTACGGAAAGAAGATTTCCCAAGCCCGTCGCCTCGTCGAGCTTGGTGACAATGATCCCGGTTGTGCCTACCGAGGCAAACTTCTCGGCCGTGGTCGTCAGACTTTTGGCTCCACTGACTGCACTCAGGACTACATGTACTTCCGAGGGATTGGCTTCAGCCAGCATGGATTTGAGTTCTTGAATGCGAACTTGATCCCGTGGACTGCGGCCAGCGGTATCCATCAGAATCAGGTCGAGCGATTTCATTCGACCAATTGCTTCGCGCATTTCTCGTGGAGTACTCACCACCTCCATGGGAAGATCGATGATATTTGCGTACGTGCGAAGCTGTTCTACTGCGGCGATTCGATACGTGTCGACCGTGATCAGGCCAACCGATTTGTTCTCGCGCAGGCGATAATTCGCAGCCAATTTGGCGATCGTGGTGGTCTTGCCCACACCCGTAGGACCAACCAGTGCGACTACTTTTCCCTTGCCGTGTGAAACCTGCAAAGGTCCCGTTACCTGAATATCGCCCTCGATCTTGCGCAATAGCTCTGCACGTAGTGCGAAAGGGTCGCTCAAGTCGACTTGAGCGCAGCTACGCAAATGATGAAGAAGTTCTTGAGCAATACATTCTTCCACATCTGACTCGATCAGATCGGTATAGATCTCAAAGAGTGTCTCTGAAAGATTATGGATGTCCGAATTCGCAGACTGTTGCCGCAATTGATGCGACATGAATTGCAGTTCGTCTAATTCGGTGCCAATATCAGTACGAAAGTCATTGCGATAGCGGTTGCGATAGTCAAACTCATTACCCGTTGTGCAATCGGAGTGCTCATCTACAGATGTAGCAACAGTTGTTGCCTCTGTGGGAGTGACCATTCTTGCCGGCACCCGGGCATCTTTGGAGGCTGCCACTTCGAAGTACCTTCCCATGAATATTCGGCCCAACAAACTACCATGGCACTCCCTCGTGTGGAGCACTGTCGCGTCGGGCCCAAGCTCCCGGCGGATCATGTCGATAGCTTGTTGCATCGATTTCGCGCGAAATGTGGATATTTGCATATTTCGTCAGTTGTTAGTAATTAGTTGTCCGTTGTTAGTTATCAATCGTTAGCCGCGAGTAGCCGCGGAGTTTTATGAGTCAAAACGGAGCATATGTCAGTGGTTAGTGGGAGAAAATCAGTTTCCTATTAATTATCACTTGCTAATCCCATCGTGACGATTTGAGTATCTCTTGTGATTTCATTGAAGCTGAGGACGACAAGCTGATTGAGGTGGCTCTCGGTGATTTGTTTCAACGCGGCGCGAATCTGTGGGCTGACGAGCACGATAGGAGTGTGATTGGCAGTCGTCAGTTTTGTCAGTTGCTCTGCGATTGAGTTGCAGGTCGCTTCGATAGCCTGGGGTGACATGCGAATGAACAGACCTCGCTCATTATGCTCAAACCCAGCACGAATTCGATCTTCCATCGCCGGATCCAGCGCGATGACATGAAGTTCACCCTTTTCATTGCGATATCTTGTACAGATTTGACGAGCGAGTCGGTGACGCACATATTCCGTGAGCAGCACCGTATCTTTAGTCCGCGGAGCATAGTCGCCCAAGGTTTCCAAGATGAGCGCGAGCTGGCGAATCGGTACCTGCTCGCGGAGAAGCATTTGGAGGACCCCCTGCACTTCGGCCAATGTCATGACATTCGGAATCAGTTCCTCAACAACAGCGGGCTGAGTCTGTTTAAGTTCACTGACCAAGTGTTTCGCTGCATCGCGTGTAAGGATTTCATCTGCATGACGCCGACAGACTTCAGTAAGATGTGTGGCCAACACGGCCCCAGGTTCCACGACCGTATAACCCATTAATTCTGCATTATCTTGCAAGGAAGGTACGATCCACTTGGCATCGGTGCCAAATGCAGGATCCTTCGTGTCGACGCCATCGATCTTGCCTGTGGTCATGCCCGAGTCGATAGCGAGCAGGTAGCCCGGTTCAAGTCGATCCTGTGCGACCGGCATGTCAGCAATCTTGATGCGATATTCATTAGGATCCAGTCGCATGTTGTCGCGTATGCGAATTTTGGGCATGATGACGCCAATTTCTGCGGCGATGCTTTGCCGCACTCGCTGGATGCGTTCAAGTAAATCGCCTCCACGTTTTGGGTCAGCAAGCCGAATCAATCCCACGCCTACTTCGACCTCCATCGGGTCCACGGTGAGATAATCTTCGATTCTCTCTTCTGTTGGTTTCTTGAGTTCCTTGGCATCCTTGTCTTCACGTGTTTTCTTGCGGTTCTCAGCTTGTGACAGCATGCGAGACATACCGAGGCAAGCAGCACACATCACCATTAGCGGTGTGCGAGGCAGGTCGGTCATCACTAATACGGCCAGGAATCCGGCCGCCACGGCCATTGCTTGAGGTCGCGAGAATAGTTGTGATAGAAACTCTTGAGGTAGATTACTGCTGCGAGTACTTCGGGTGATGAGCAACGCCGCAGCGAGCGAGATCAAGAAGGCAGGAACCTGACTTACGAGGCCGTCTCCGATCGTTAGCCGTGTGAAAAGAGAACCTGCTTCAACCAGTGGCATTCCTTGCTCGGCTACTCCAATAATCAATCCACCCAGGACGTTGATGACCGTGATAATGATTCCGGCGATGGCATCACCACGAACGAATTTACTGGCACCATCCATGGCACCATAAAAGTCGGCTTGTTGGGTGATCTCAGTACGACGACGCTGGGCTTCATGCTCGTCGATGATGCCTGCATTTAAATCGGCATCGATGGCCATCTGTTTGCCTGGCATGCCATCCAAAGAGAACCTCGCCGCGACCTCACTGATGCGCGTAGCACCTTTAGTAATCACCACAAACTGAATGACGATAATAATTACGAAGATGATCAGTCCGACGATGATATTTCCATGACCCGCAACAAAGTTTGCAAATGCCATGATGACACCGCCTGCTGCATCTTCTCCATCGATAGCCGCTCGAGTGAGAATCAGTCGAGTCGTGGCCACGTTGAGAACCAATCGGGCCAGGGTAGTAGCCAGGAGCAGTGAAGGAAAAATACTGAATTCCAGCGGCGATTTTACGTAAACGGTTGTAAGCAGCACGATCACCGATACGGTGATATTGCCAGCAAGCAGCACGTCCAGCAGCGCAGGCGGCAGTGGCACCAGAATCACCAGTACGCTGGTGATCATAGCAATTGGCAAAACGAGATCTTGGCTACGGCGGGCAATACCCGCAGCGCCAGACGCGTCAGCAGCCATCGACGAGCTCCGCTATGAGAATCGAAATGTGAAAAGATTTTGGTAGAAAAGTGGGCCGGATGGTAGGAAGTGATCCTTCTGGTGTCCAGATCGCTGTTTGTCGAAGTTTTCTGCGGGCTAGCAATCAGGCAGGCGACGTAGATCCTCCTCGTTTTGACAATATAAGTACCCCACTTGCAACTTCGGCCTCGGGTCACAATACTCAGTGCTGGCAGATGAGATTATCAAAGACAAACAAGGGAGCAATATGATGCGGCGTGCAAAGATCAGCATAATTGGTGCGGGGAATGTCGGGGCAACCACGGCCCATTGGTGTGCAGCTGCCGAACTTGGCGATATTGTGCTCGTGGACATTCCACAGACCGAGGAAATGCCAAAAGGCAAAGCACTCGATTTAATGCAATCTTCGCCTGTGATGGGTTTTGATGCCAATATCATCGGCACTACCAGTTACGATGACACCGCTGGCAGCGATGTGGTGGTAATCACTGCTGGAATCCCCCGGAAGCCGGGGATGAGTCGTGACGATTTGCTAGCAACCAACGCCAAAATCATGGCAAGCGTTTGCGAACAGATTAAAAAGACAAGCCAACATGCTGTAGTGATTGTGGTGAGTAATCCCCTGGATGCAATGGTGCAGAAAGCATTGCAGGTTACAGGATTCGAGCCATGCCGTGTCCTCGGACAGGCAGGAGTGCTAGACACAGCTCGTTATCGCACTTTCCTGGCCATGGAGTTGGGAGTTAGTGTTGAAGATATTTCAGCGCTATTGATGGGTGGCCACGGCGACACGATGGTACCGATCCCCAGTTGTACTTCGGTGGGTGGTATCCCCGTGCAGCAATTGATCGAGCCTGCGAGATTGGAAGCGATTGTTGATCGCACTCGCAAAGGAGGGGCTGAAATCGTTGGCCTTCTCAAGACAGGCAGCGCCTACTACGCACCGGCTGCAGCAACTGCACAGATGGTCGAGGCTGTAATCCGAGACAAGAAACGGTTAATTCCTTGTGCAGCCTACTGCGACAAAGAATACGGAGTCGGAGGTTTCTATGTTGGCGTGCCAGTGATTCTCGGTTCAGGTGGAGTCGAGAAGATCGTCGAGTTGACTCTGACCAGCGAAGAGCAAGCTGCGTTCCGAAAGAGTGTGGACGCTGTAAAAGAATTGGTCGAAGCGATGGCGAAACTTGGGTGATAGTTTCAATCGCAGAGATTCATTGCCTCGGCCTCTATTTAGTATTGCAATTTATAAATGTCAGCATATGCGCAAAATCTGATATTCTTCGGTTATTCTCCGTGCATGACGCTAATTCTTTCGAGTGCTAGCACTTCTTGAAGAGGCGTATTTTTTGGCGTGACGTTGACATTTTCGAGCTAAGGGATTACAACCCCCATCGTTGCGTCTTTCGACCGAGTTTGCGTGTATGAAGGTCTCATTAAGCGATTCGATTGGTTAAGCTAGCTTGCAGATTTGCTTAAAATGCATGCTTCATGCCACTTATTCGCGTAAAATGAAATCCTTCTTTCGCAATTGAAATAGCGTATGTGCCGATCCATTGCGAGCGACTTTATGGATGCCTTGCGATTCGGCGAGATACGGGTGTTGGTCATGGAACGATTGTGAAGGCGTAGCGAGAGTCATCCAGACTTTTTCCACACAACACCAACCAATATTGTGAACCAACTATGAATCGCACGCTTCAACCGAGCCATTCTGCCATACTGCCAGCCACCCACTCCAGCATTGCCGCATGGCCTAAAAAGCGACTCCCATCTTCGTCAGTTCAACGATTCGACTCATCATCTCGCTACTCCCTTTTTTCTCCTATCCACTATGAAGCAGGCTATGCCTACCCATTAGTAATATGGCTGCATGGTCCCTATAGTAGCGAGATGGAGATTTCCCAAATCATGCCGCATGTTAGTACCCGCAACTTCGCAGGTATTGCTCCAAGAGGAACCGTTCGCATGAGCCAAGTCGAGCGTCGGTATGGCTGGGAGCACTCAGCATCGGCGGTAGCAGAATCTTGTCAACGAGTTCGTCATTGTATTGAAGCTGCTAGCAATCAATTGAATATTCATCAGAACCGAGTATTTGTCGCCGGTTATGGCGACGGTGGTACGATGGCCTTGCGGGTTGGCATGGAACATCCCGAGCTGTTTGCAGGTGCAGCCTCCCTGGGAGGTAGAGTCCCACGTGGCTGTCATGCCTTTAGGCGAATCAATGCAGCGCGTAGTTTGCCGCTGATGTTGTCTGTTTCACCTGTCGACGGTGAATTCAGCAAGCAGGATGTATTGAACGATCTCAAATTGCTTCATAGTGGTGGATTCTCGCTTGCGTTGAATCTTTATCCGGAAGGTGATAGCCTGACGAACCTTATGCTATCGGACCTCAATTCTTGGATGATGGCGATAGTCTGTCCGAGTTCCGTTGAAAGTGTGAGTAAGTAATTGGACTGTATTTATGTCCAATTCCTGAACTTTTCTCACGCACTCTTTCACTAGCTGAGCAACTGCTATCACTCGCCAGTGTTAATTTGGATTGACACCTGCGCAGGCATTTCGGTACAAGCCTCTCCGCCTAAATCTCGTAGGATCGCCGGATGGTCCTGCGCATTTATCATATTATTGAGGCAAACAAGTTGTCTGAACCAGCTTCAAACATCAACGACAAAACTTCGCCGGACACGAAGTCAGCGAGTAAAATCAGCGACAAGATTGCGGCTTCGATTACATGGACGGGCGCAAGTCGATTACGCAAAGTTTTGCTAGGCTCAGCATGCGTGATCGCCTTGTTGGGCCTATTTGCTTTTTGGAGTTATCTCGGTCATGTTACAGTGGTTGATTTACCCGTCGTGACTCTCGATATGGCGTGGGAGGCCCTTGATCAAGAGAAATACGAAGAGGCGCGGACTCTGATAAGTGAGATCCAGAGAAACCCCAAAAATCTCAAGGATTTCGGCAGTTATTTATATATCCTCGGCGCAGTTAAATCCCACCAGGCTGACAAAGAGTGGTCTGAGGACCGCAAGCGAGCAACTCACCTGATCGCCGCACGCTACTTGCAAAAGGCTCGCGAATTAGGTGTTCCTGAAGAACGCGAGGGTCAGTTGAGTTATCTATTGGGGCAAAGCCTGGTTTTAGGAAACCAGCCACAAGAGGGTATAGCGATTCTGCAGGAGTCGCTCAAGAAGCTTACCGATCCTCCTATTCAACTTCGTCGGCTTCTAGCAGACGCTTACCTTAGCTTACCCAACCCAAAATTGGCGGTAGCACTTGAGCAGAATCGTTTCTTAATAGCTGATAAGTCATTAACTACGGCCGAGCGAGTTGATGCATTCCTGACTCAGTCTCGCATACTTATTCAGCTCAACCAACTCGAAGGAGCGCAACTCATTCTTGACTCGTTGAAGAGCGAAGAAGGGTACGAGGCTGCCAAATTGACATTGTCAGGTCAACTTTCCTTGGCAAAGGCACGGGAAGCTGAAGCAAAATCTGCCGAGCGATCAGCCCTGGTTGCAAGTGCTCTTAAAGATTTACGGGAAGCGCTGCGACAAGATTCACTTCACGGAAGAATCAGGAGACAGGCGATGGTCTTCGTGGGTGAGTGCTACGAACTAAACAACGATATGTCAGCAGCAATAGTTGAGTATGAAAACATCGGAAACAATTTTGGAGATTCGCCAGAATGCATAGTCGCAACATTGGCAAAAGCTCGCCTGCTTCAACAAACAGGAAAACCTGATAAAGCACTCATTGCATACCGTGCCGTGCTAGAGTCAGTTGGAGACCCGGTGACCTATGCGAATTCACTGTTACCTTTAGCACAACTTCGCAAGCAACTCCTGCAGGCTCACTCTCGATTCGTTGATGATCGTAATTTCGAACAAGCAATGGCGTTGGTCGAGCACTTCCAATCACTCTTAGAACCAACGACGGTCACGGAATTACGTGGTATCACCCACGTCGCCTGGGGGGAAGCTAATCTAGAGGAAGCACAAAAATCTCAACGTCGCCGATCTACTGAATCACTCGAAACCGAAGGACGTTACCATTTTCGCGCTGCAGGGAGAGCTTTCGAAACTCTCGCGCAAATGAGGTTTGCGACGATTCATTTCACAGATGATCTTTGGGCAGCATCAGAAAACTACTACCGAGGACATAGTTTTACTCAAACTGCTCTTGTTCTTGATGAATATCTCCATCATGAAGCTCGTGCTCGTCGCGCATTAGCTCTTTTGAGGTACGGCCAATCGCAATTGGCGACTGGTAAGATGCATGAAGCAATAACTGCTCTTGAAGAATGTATTGAAATGCACCCCCGGGATGCCAGTGTTTATGCTGCTCGTGTTGCATGTGCTCAAGCTTTCATAGCAACAGACCAACCTGACAAAGCAGAAGCCCTTTTGGTTAGCAATATAACTGGGGACACGCTGAGGCCGGAAAGTCCTGAATGGCGTGAATCGCTTTTTCTATTAGGAACCCACTTGCATGAGTCAGGGCGGTACGAAGAATCGATTAAAGTCTTAGAAGAAGCTGTGGCTCGCTACCCAACAGCATCTGAGGCATTGCTTGCCCGATATACGATTGCTCGATCATTTCATAGTGCCGCTGAGGAACCTGCGAAGAGGGCCCGAGACGCCAAGACTGAAAACGAACGACAAAAGAACAGAAAAAATCGAGATCAAAATCTCGAGTCGGCGTTGCAAAATTATCTCGACGTGCAACGGAGGATCACCTTGGGAGGCCACGCAGACGATTCGCAGCTATCCAAGGCACTGCTGCGTAATTGCTATATGATGCAAGGTTCGGTTCTTTTTCAATTGCGTCGTTACGAAGATGCTCGAAAAGCTTATGCCAATGTTTCGACACTTTATCAACACGAGCCCTTTGTGCTGGAAAGCTTTGTTCATATAGCCAACTGTTGGCATCGATTGAACCAACCACTCAACGCTCGGCAGACGATTGCACAGGCAAAATTGGTTTTGGAGCGTTTGCCTTCAACAGTCGACTTCAAAAAGACAACTAATTTCAGTCGGCAACAATGGGAGTTGCTACTGAATGAAATGGCTCAATGGTAGGCAATGTTCCCTCAAATCAAGAAGGACGATTCGTGACGGATTTATCAACGAGCAAACTGGCGAGCCTCATCGGGAAGCGACACGCTTGCCTTGAGCAACTACTTAAGTTGGGGGTGAAGCAATCTGAATTAATTGCCTCGGGTGAAATCGGAACACTGTTGCGGTTGCTGTCAGTTAAGAATCAGTTAGTTGTTTCATTGCAAAGCATCGAGCAGCAGTTGAGTCCATTTCACGAACAAAAACCCGAGAATCGGCAGTGGGATTCTGACCAACAACATCAAGAATGTTCTCGACAAGCTGGTGAGTGCAGGGAGCTTTTGGATCAAGTGATGCGGCTTGAGAGTGAAAATGAGATGAAGATGATTCAACGTCGCGATCAAGTCTCACGTCAGCTGCAAACGGCTCAGTCTTCAGCATCCGCGCGTAAAGCATACCATGCGCAGGACTCAAGACCACAATCGAACCATTTGGCACTCAACAGTGTTACAGCATCTCCTTCTCATTTGGATATTCTTACAGGACCCTAACTCATCATGCATTCAAAACCTACTCGAAATAATGAAGCCTCTCACTTGCAGATTTATCGTGGCTCGGATGATACGGAATCTGATGTTGTCGCTACGGAATTGCAGGCTGGGTGTAGCCTGGAAACAGTCTTAACCGCCTGGCACGAAGCGACCGTACGTCTCGAGCAGACGCATGAGATCCTGCAATCTGAAGTACGCCGACTCAACGAGGAGTTGGAAACAAAAAACCGAGAATTAGCATTGAATGCACGGTTTGCTGATTTAGGCCGCATGGCGTCGCACGTAGCACACGAAGTGCGAAACAGTTTGGTCCCTGTCACTCTGTATGTTGAATTACTGAAACGTCGGCTGTTGGAGGATTCAGGCAGCCTGGAAATATTAACCAAGATTGAGGCAGGGTTTACAGCCCTGGATGTTACCGTGAACGATCTACTCAACTTTACAACTCATCGCGAGCCCCGGTGGGCGAGTTTTCCAGCTGCAGACTTGATCCAAGAGGTTTGTGATGCTCTAAGGCCACAACTCGAAGCTCAATCAATCAAGGTGATTGCGGATGTTGAGCAGTCTCTATTGCTGCATGCTGATCGAGAAATGCTTCGTCGAGCCGTTTTAAACTTAGCGCTTAATGCTTTGGATGCAATGGCCAACGGCGGTGAATTGGTCATTACCGTTTTCGAGGGTCCACAAGGATTCATGCTCGAGGTTGCAGATAGCGGCAACGGGGTCTCTCAAAATCAACTGAACAAAGTCTTTGAACCATTTTTTACTACGAAGAGCAATGGTACGGGTCTGGGTTTAGCGATAGTCAAGCGAATCGCCGAAGCACATGGTGGTCGGATCACAGCATCGAATTGTCCCGAGGGTGGTGCCGCATTCACAATCGAACTACCAGGCTTAAAGCTAAAGAGGATGGCTGCATGAGTGGACAGACCAAGAAAGTGGACTCGAATCACATTCTCGTTGTCGACGATCATTCTGCAGCGCGTGAATCGATAGCAGACGTGCTACGCCATGTAGGCTACCAGGTGACTTGCACTTCGAGTGCACGCGAAGCACTCGGATTGCTGTCGAAGAGTGATTATCAGGTAATTATCACCGATCTTCAGATGCCGGGCATGGATGGAATAGAGTTTATTCGCCAAATTCAGCAGCGACGCTTGCTTACTCAAGTCATTATGGTAACCGCCCACGCCACAATTGAATCTGCCGTCGAAGCGATGCGTTATGGTGCATTTGACTACTTGGAAAAGCCCTTTAATGCTACTCGCCTGGAAGAACTAGTCGAAAAAGCAATCGAGCGCGGTCAGTTGCTTGCACCAGAAGAGTGTGATCATCAAGCAGTTGATCAGGTTTCAGATGATCTTCTGGGATTGGTGGGTGATAGTCGAGCGATGAAAGAGTTACGGGCAAGTATTCGTCAGGTGGCTCCCACGGACGAAACGGTGCTCATCATTGGCGAGAGCGGTACGGGCAAGGAATTGGTCGCTCGTGCCTTACATCGTCAGAGCAAGCGAAGTGCTGGACCCCTTGTAAGTCTTAACTGCCCTGCCCTTTCACCACAATTGACCGAGAGTGAACTATTTGGTCATCGCCGGGGTGCCTTCACCGGTGCGGACGACGATCGAATTGGTCGATTTGAAATGGCTGACAAAGGAACGATCTTGTTGGATGAAATCACAGAAATAGATCTGGCACTTCAGGCAAAGCTCTTACGGGTTCTCCAGGAACGTACTTTTGAGCGGGTGGGATGTAGTCTGTCACGAACGGCCAATGTACGTGTTCTTGCAAGTACAAATCGTGATTTGCAGTTGGAGGTTGCTAACGCACGGTTTCGGCAGGATCTGTATTATCGCCTGGCAGTTGTGCCACTGCTTTTGCCGCCGCTGAGAAATCGCGAAGGAGACGTTCATAAGCTAACAGACTATTTCCTGCAGCGTGCAGCAAGCCGGTTGGGGAGGCCCCGTTGCACCATGCATGATGACGCACGCCGATTGTTTGAGGAATACCACTGGCCCGGCAATGTCAGGGAATTGGAGAACATCGTCACTCGGGCATGTGTGCTCAACGAAGGGCAGCCGATCACAGCCGCGGAAATGCGGCCCTGGCTAGAGCAGCCTGATAATATCGGTGAACCGTCGACTTCACAATTGCCGGTTGGGGTAACGCTTGAGCAAATGGAACGTCGGATGATTGTTGCCACACTGGAGCATTTTGGTGGTCATCGGGCGCGAACAGCGGAGGCGCTGGGCATTGGTGTACGCACCCTTAGTGGAAAGTTACGTGCCTACGGATACGCACCTCATGCAAAAGAGTTTCGAGAGACATCTGAATTTCGGCAAATAATGCCGAGTAAATCGGCAAAAGCTGCCGGTTAAATAGATAAATAGACAGCGTGGATTATAGAAGAAAGAGAATTTAGAAAGTTCAGCAAGACAGCATTTGAAGTGTGTTAAGCGCATTGTAGGCAACTATGCTCTGCTGCGACTCTGTCGCAAGCGAAGACGGCATAGTAGTTGCTCGTAGATAAGGTCAGACTTTATTACCAAGAGGTCGTCATGCTTTCGTCCATGTTTGAATCATCGACCATACCCTTGCTCGAACAAGTGGTAAACTTCACCCAGTCTCGACACGGAGTTCTGGCCGGCAATATTGCCAACATCGACACCCCTGGTTACAAGACGCGAGATTTGTCTGTCGAAAACTTTCAAGCTCGACTACAAGATGCTATTGCTGCGAAGCGTCAAGCCTCAGAATCGCCGACTTACGCTTTAAATGCTCAGTTGGCAGGGCGACCGACTGGTAGCGGAACTGAGAACTGGGAACGCGTGCGTGAGGCTTCCAAGGATATTTTATTTCACGACAACCATGATGTTAGTTTAGAGACTCAAGTTACCGAGATCAGTAAGAACCAAGCACAGCACAATCTTGCACTCACGATCATGAATGCACAATTTCGATTACTGAGGGCAGCTGTAACGGAACGTACTTAAGGCAGTAGTTTTAGCATGGGGGAATGTAGGAGTTGATAGACCATGTTTAATGCATTGGATGTGAGTACGAGTGGGCTTGTTGCCCAACGGACACGCTTAAACGCGATTTCGTCGAACTTAGCCAATATGTCGACTACTCGCAACGAAGCGGGTGAGCCGGATCCCTACACTCCCCGGTTTGTAGTCTTCAAGACCGATGAAAACATCACCACTAGCGGAGGTGGCCAAGGAGTAAGTATCGATCGTGTCGAGTACGCCAACGTAGAACCCAATCTCAAATATGAACCCGGACATCCCGATGCCAATGCCGAAGGATACGTGGCCTATCCAAATATCGACATGACGACCGAATTTGTCGACGCTTTAGGTGCCTCGCGAGCATACGAGGCGAACATTGGTGTGATTGAAGTCACAAAGGATATGGGCGAACGGACATTACAGATATTAGCCTGAAGATGCACAGCCATAGTCTTAATTTACGAACAACCGCTTCTAACCAAGAAAGGACTCGTTGTCTGAAAAGTTGACGTATGAGCGGACGTTGGGGGGCCAACGCCGACAGCAAATTACCCCGTGCCATGAGTTCGATAACCCCCAGTCAGGTGTTTTCCCAGCAAACCCAGTCCCTGCAGTCCCTACCTAAAGCCACCCAGCCAGGACTTCAAGGAGACAACACTACCTCATTTAAAGATTTCCTCATTGATTCGATTCGCGATGTAAATTCGATGCAGCAACAAGCAGATCATGCGGTCGAAACGATGTTGACTGGAGGTGAAGCCGATCCAGCCGAGGTGCTAACCGCCGTTCAAAAGGCTGACTTGGCATTTCGACTGATGATGCAGATGAGAAACAAAATGATGCAAGTTTATCAGGAAGTACGTGATATTCGAGTTTAAGCGGAGTGGTGAGTAAATGAGTAGGTAACTGAAAACACCACTCACCAACCACCAACCACCATTCACAAATTACAAACCTCTGTGGAGTCCATGGATGGATTTCTTGAATCAGGCAGTTAACCAAGCTCGGGAACTATTCCTTTCTATGACGCCTGCGGCACGGGTCACGGCTGTGCTGCTACTGGGGGTCATTGTTGTAAGTCTTGGCTTCCTAGTCCAGCAACACAGTGCCGGTCCTGATGAATATCTCTTCAATGGCGAGTTTCTTCCCACGGAAGATGCGAATCGCATCGAAGTTGCCATTGCTAAGGCCGGACTCGAAGGTTCACAGCGCGACGGCAATAGGATCAAAGTACCTCGAGGTCAGAAAACGGCTTATTTAGCGGCAGTGGCTGATGCTGGAGCGTTACCACCGAACTTTCATTCACTCTTGGATAGTGCACTCGACCTGGGACCTTTTGTTGATGACAAAACCCGAAAAGAAAAGCTCAAAGCAAGCCGAGAGCAGCAACTCTCTATGATCGTGCGAGAAATGTATGGCATCGAAGACGCCAAGGTGATCTACGATATTGTCCAACCACGCGGCATGGCTCGCGAAAGTATAGCCACTGCGACCGTGAGCGTGCAACCAACTCCTGGCGAAGCACTTACGGGTCAGCGAATGAAAAACATCCGCAAAGCGGTTGCGGGTGCTATTGCCAATCTGAAACCTGAAAACGTCGTCGTAGTAAATTTAGGAGACGGTAGTCTCTTTAGTGAAGATTCATCACCCGAGTCCTTCGATACTCCCTATTTCCAGCATCGAGTTGCTTTCGAACGCCATATCAAGGGTAATATCGATGCGCTGCTTTCATACATTCCAGGAGTACGAGTTCAGGTAACCGCAGAGCTTAGCCCAGCGCTTACCAAGGAGACACACACGATTGCCGCAGAGGGTGAGGCAACGGCATTACGCGAAACTAATCAAGAAAGCATTAGCGAAACACAACACCTCAATAATGGCGGTCGTCCTGGATTGGCAGCTCAGGGTCCAGGTCGAGGAAATGACCCCATTACAGAAACGACTGTGAAGAACTCCGATTCAGATATTTCCTCGGAGCAAAACTACTTTGTTCCCACAAAGAATGAAATAGTAACGGAAGCGGGGCTTGTACCGGAACATGTGCGGGTGGCTATCGCAGTACCTATGAACTATCTGGTGCAGATATATCGTGAGCAGCAACGTCGCAATGGAGAAGATCCTACAAAACCATTGCCGGCAGATATCAAAGAAATCATTGCTCGAGAAGAAGGTCCGCTCAAAGACAAGATCAAGGATGTCGTTGTACCGCTATTACCTAAGGAACTTGCCGTCGATAGTTATAAGGACGAGCTAATTAAAGTCTCATTCTTTGAAACCCTTACTCCAGAACCGATCGAGCCGATCCCTGCTAGTAGCAAGGCACTCGCCTGGGCCGGTGAGCATTTCAATACACTGACAATGGCAGGAGTTGCCTTGGTCGGTTTGGTCATGCTGCGATCACTGGTCAAAGGGATTCCCCCTGCTGATCCAGTGGCTTCAGCGGCTGGCCCTCTCTTGACATTGAAGATGCCCAATGTGCTCAATGAGGATTCCGGCATAAGTGACACGTCAGAAGGTGAGGAAGAAGCTGACCGCCCCAGATTGAAACTTAAGAAGGGGAAGAATCTACGTGATGAACTTACGGACATAGTTCGCGAAGACCCCGATTCGGCTGCAGCTATCCTGCGTAGTTGGATTTCTAATGCTGGTTGAAACCTGAAACAAAATGATCAAAACGACCCGAAATAATCCCCTACACAAAGTGGCCATACTCGTCGCAAGTCTCGACGACAAGTGGAGCAACCGCGTCTTGGAGAGTCTTCCCAAGGAGCAGGCTGCCATAGTGCGTCAACGGGTCGATCAACTTGTCGAAATCGATCCTGAAGAGCAAGAAGAGGTATTAGCGGAGTTTCGCCACAATCTACATTCCTTTTCCACGCCGAGAAGCGAAGGTGTCGAATTAGACCTATCGTCGCGAAATCTTGGCTCACATAGTGTCTATTCAGAACCAAAAGAAGCCCTCCGTCCTCTGGAAGTCCTTTCCGAAGCCGACACTTCCTTCATTGTCGAGATGCTCACTGGAGAACATCCTCAGACTATAGCACTGGTGTTGTCGCGATTAGATACGCAGCAGGCTGCAGAAGTTCTTTCCAACTTTCCATCTGTGGATCAGGTCAACATTATGCGACGACTAGCCGAGCTCGACACGATCGACCAAGAAAGTGTCGAAGTCGTTGAGTCACAAGTTGCCCGCTGGATAGCGGAGGCTCGGCAACGCAAATCGCGAATCACTGCTGGAATGGATATTGTCAATCGAATCATAGATAAAACACCCTCAAGCCAGCGAGAGAAGCTGATCGCAGAATTCCGTAAAACGAATTCAGTTCTGGCATTTAGCTTAGGAAAAGATCAATTCAAATCCTCTTCAGCGCAAGCCATTCCTGACAGAATTCAAAGCCAGGATGCATGTCCTGCTAATTTCAAGGAAAAGAGCATCAAGTCGACCACAGAACGGGCTTCACTGTCGAGAGCGACTCCCCCTGTAAATCCCTTCGCACACTACACGATGGAGCGATGTTTGGCGGAATTGGAATCACTCGAAATGAACAAACTAGTTACTGCATTGTCCCAATGCGAAACGCACGTTGTTCGTTTGGCGCTCGTTGGAGTGAGTGAAAAGTTACTCAAACGAGTGCTAACAGGCAGGCCGCGGCGAGAGTCGAGGCATTTCCGCCAATCGCTCCGACAGATGGGCCCTACTCGAATTAGCGATATTCTAGCTGCCCAACAAGAAATCTTGTTCGTCGCGAGCAAACTCAACAACTAGCCGAGCCTAACCTCATGGCCACCATTATTAAAAGCGAGACACAAGCCTACCCTACGGGTAATCCACTGCGCGAGGTGGCATACGACCTGACCGACTTCTCGGGTCAGGCCGATGATTACCTGGACCGAGTCCGGGCGGAGGCGACCAAAATTATCCAGCAGGCAAAAAAAGATGCTGCCACCATCCGCTCGCAAGCCGAAACCGCCGGACGTCGTGCCGCTCAAGAAGCCATCGAAAAAATACTGGACGAGAAGGTTGCCAACCAGATGCGTTCTCTGACCCCTGCCCTGCAAGCCGCAGTGGGACAAATTGTCGATTCCCGAGCAGATTGGCAACATCATTGGGAAAAATCAGTGGTCGACCTGGCATGCGCAATAGCATCTCGAATTCTTCGTCGTGAAATTAATTCTCAGCCCGAGGTTTCGCTTGCTTGGATACGTGAATCACTGGAGCTGGCTGGGGGAGCTGCCCAGATCGCATTACACCTGCATCCCAGCGATTTGACAACGCTCCGCGATCAGGTTCAGGTGCTTACCGAAGTACTAAGTCCCGCGGCTCCGGCGCGGATCGTGGCAGACGAAACAGTTACGCCCGGGGGATGTCGAGTCGAAACCGAGTTTGGCACGGTTGACATGCAGTTGGAAACTCAATTGAAACGCCTGGCTGAGGAAATGAGTTGAGAAATCAGTCCATTCGATCACATGAAATATATCAATCAGCCCCATCTCGACTCTGCTTTGCTGGCCGGAATCACTGGCAGTGTGGCACAAACTATTGGTTTAACCGCCGCCGTGGCTGATCTTCCTGTGCCAGTTGGCGCCTTGGTGGAGATTGAGAAACAGACAGGTGAAACGGTGGAAGCGGAGATCATTGGATTTCGAGACAAGTACACACTCGCCATGCCACTAAGCCGAATGGAGGGTATCCGCCGAGGCAGCCATGTGAGACTTGTACGCACTACGCGTACTTTGCGAGTTGGAGACGGTTTACTCGGCAGAGTTGTCGATGCTCGAGGTCGGTGCATCGATGGAAGACCGCAACCCATGTTGCGGGAACGCCGACCCCTGGAAAGTGATTCCTTAGCTGCCACTGAGAGACCGCGGATCGACACTCCCCTTGCCACTGGAGTTCGAGCTATCGATGGATTACTGACGTGTGGCCAGGGTCAACGGCTGGGAATCTTTGCTGGATCGGGTATCGGCAAAAGCGTACTGATGGGAATGATGGCCCGCTATACCGATGCCGAGGTTGCGGTGATTGGTCTCATTGGAGAGCGGGGTCGTGAAGTCAATGAATTTATCCATCGCGAGTTAGGGCCGACTGGTTTGGCTCGAAGTGTAGTGGTAGTGGCCACGAGCAATGATCCCGCTTTGCTACGAGTTCAGGCTGCCTCGACTGCGACAACGATAGCCGAATACTTTCGAGATGCTGGAAAGAACGTGTTGTTGATTATGGATTCGGTGACGCGATATGCCCTTGCCCAACGAGAAATCGGTCTCTCTGCCGGAGAGCCTCCCACCACTCGTGGTTATCCTCCTTCGGTATTCAGCATGTTGCCTCGCCTTGTGGAACGTGCAGGCCGAACCAAGCAAGGAAGCATTACCGCCTTTTATTCCGTCCTGGTCGAAGGGGACGACGAGAATGAACCGGTGGCCGACACAATGCGAGGACTGTTGGACGGGCATGTATGGCTCGCACGTCGTCTGGCAGAACGCGGACATTTTCCAGCCATTGATGTATTGCGAAGCATTAGCCGTTTGATGAACGATGTCACTTCAAGTGAGTACCAGCGTTCAGTGCGTGTTTTGAGGCAGTTGCTGTCTGTCTTGCATGACAATGAGGATCTGCTTTCCATCGGAGCCTACCGCAAAGGGACGAATCGCGAGTTGGACGTAGCCGTGGCTATGAAACACGAAATTCATGAACTGCTACGTCAGTCGGTCACTTCGCAGCAATCACTCGCAGAGGTCCAAGCCTCTGTTACAGCATTGGCCCAGATTTGCACTAATCAACTTCAAGGAAATTCCACAACCCCCGTTACAAGCTAAAGCAGTAAGAACTAATGGCTCGATTTCGCTTTCGACTCAGCACATTGCAGAAGCTCCGCGAGCTGCATCGCGACGAGTTGCGTATGAAGTTGGCAGAAGCGATTCAGGCACACCAGATATTGGACCAGCAGCTCTTACAAGTTGCTGACGAGCTATCGGCGCTAGAAGCGTCCAGACGCGATGCCGTTCAAGGAGGAGTGACCGATGTCAATGGACTTTTAGCAGCCCAAAGATACCAGGCTGTGTTGCTGGCTCAACGACAAACAATTATGGAGCAGGCACGGATTCTGGCGGAGGAATCCGAAAACCGGAGGCAGGCAGTTGTCGAGGCAGATCAAAAGGTGAAAGTAATGGAAAAGCTCCGCGACCGGCAACAAGAAGAACATCATCATAGTCAACAACTGGCTGAGACCAAGCGATTGGATGAGGTAGCAATGCGTTGTCGAGAGGAGAGTGATCAATGTCCTTGCTGATGCGATTTGCCTTTCCGCTGGTGGGCTTTCTTTGTACGGCGACCGTTATTACAGCGATTGGCTTATACGGTTATCTCCGCAATACCGGGAAACTCGACGATGAGAAGATGTTTCGGATAGTAGCGATACTACACGACGTAAATCTGGAAAAGATTGCAGCAGCACATTCCGAGGAGCAGTTGGAAGTACCTCCTGAGGAGGCTTCGTTTGAGCATCGACAGGAAGCATCTCACATGGCCTCATTACAGCTTCAAGCCAAACGAGACGACCTGGTTCGTTTGAAGGAAGACTTTGATTCGCAATTTAAACAATTAAGTACTGCCAGTGCCCGTTATCAGACTTACAAGACAGAGGTCATTGATTTCCTCGATAAGATCAAGCAAGAGGCACTTGATGAAGGACTTAAGTCGGTCCGAGAGCAGATTCAAAACATGAATCCAAAGAAACAAGCCAAACCTTTGCTGATCAAAATGCTACGGGATGAAAACCGCACACAACAGGTGATCTTAATTCTTAACGGCATGTCTCCAAAGAAACGTAGCGACATCATCAAGACATTTGAGCCAGAAGACCTGGATATTTTGGCAGATCTTCACAAACACATGCTCGACGGAGATCCAATCAAACCTTACGTCGAAAATCAGCTTAATGAACTGAACAAACTCAAGGCTCTCGACAATTTATAAAATTATTCCTAGATCGAAAAACATCGCCAAGGAATTCACATGAGTACAAGCTCTATTAATAGTCAATTAAGTATCATGGCTCCGGCGTCCAGTGTTTCCATAGGGCCAGCGATCGAGTCCAATGAGTTCGATCGAATTCTCAGCAATGCGACTAAGCCTGTAGCCGCGGCCGAGAAAACAACTCCTCTTAAGCAACAGGAGTCTAAAGAATCCGAATCTTCAGATGGCAACAATTCGATCGAAGTGTCCCAACAAGAGCAGACTACAAGTAGAGAAGATCAGAACGACCCTAATAACACTGCTGATGAACAGCCTGTCGTAGTGCAAACCAGCAAAGTAGAGCGCAAGCAAGAAAGCGAGATAATCAAAGACGAAGTTTTACTTTCTGATGCAGTAGAGGAAGTAGATGTCTTGGCTTCTAAAGAATCCAAGAAGCATTCAGCAATTGTCGCAAACGATCTCTCAAGTATCGAAGCTAAGAGTGATAATCAGAATTCCCGGGCTCCAGTTAATACTGAATTGATGCCGGAAGAAAGCATTAACAAAGAACTTCCTTCAGAAGCTGATGAAACAGAAGGCCAACCCAAATTGCGTCCTGAGACATTCGGAAATCAAAATGTAAGCCAAAAGAAGGCGCAAGGAGCAACGCAACTTGATGGGGAGGCAAAAACTACTGAAAAGATTGCCATCGAGGTGCCTGAAGCTACGGGGCTTACCGAAGAGGAGTCGACAGTAAAAGTCTCGGAAAAACTGGCCTCGGAAAAGCCAGAACACTTAGAGCAGTTGGAAACAAGCGAGGAGGTTCAGTCGAAAGTAGGTGTTGACAAGCCCGTCTCTACGATCGCAGCTCAGCAATCGACGGTCACAGAAATTGGTGCTGTGGATCACGAACCACGGAGCTCCGACAATAATTCTGCAACTGCGAATAATGCCTCGTCAGTTTCCGACAGAACATTACAGCCGAGCGCTCCTCCTGCAAATCAACCTCGCACTGAGCTTTCCAGTTCTCCGATAACCAAGGAGCCAGTCGTTCCAGAGGTCGATCGTGGTCGTTTTGTTCACCGGGTGGCAAATGCATTTCGATCTGCGCAGCAACAGGATGGTCAAATTCAATTGCGTCTAAGTCCCCCCGAATTGGGGGCGCTGAAGCTCGAGATTGCCGTACGGCATGGAGTACTTACTGCCAAATTAGAGACCGAAACAGTCGATGCTAGACGTGCTCTATTGGACAACCTACCCGCGTTACGTCAGCGGCTGGCTGAACAAGACATTCGGATCGACAAATTTGAAGTCGATATTCGGCGAGATAATAGTCAGAGTCAGAATGGTGCCGAGGATCGCCAATTCCGCAAGGAGTCTCACCAGCAAAACGACAACCAACGCAACCGCGATACCACACAAGCGGAGGTTGCCGTTTCTCGGGTTAGTCGATCTACATTGCACCTTACCCCAGAGAGTCTCGACGTGAGAATCTGAAAATCCCAGGGTTTCCATACCGCCTGAAAACGAGATTATACCGATGTCCCAAATTACAAACCTCTCCAATTTCACGAGCCCTAACAATTCATCCGCAGCAAGTGCGATCAATGATGTTGATCTCGATGATTTTCTCAAGCTCATGATTGCCGAGTTACAGAACCAGGATCCGCTTAACCCATTGGAAAACGATCAGTTGTTGGCCCAAATCAGTCAAATTCGCGAGGTTGGTGCGACGGAGAAGCTCACTTCAACCCTCGATGCGGTCCTCTTGGGACAAAACATTACCAGCGCTACCAATCTGATTGGAGCTGAAATTGAAGCCCTCTCCGATGACAAACAACGCGTGACGGGACTCGTGAATCGAATCACCATCTCTAATGGCCAACCGAAATTGCATCTGGACGAAGGTTCAAAGGTGGCGCTATCCGAAGAGCCGGGCGACCTTGAAAAAGGCAAATACAATTATCGGATTGTTTGGGAGGATCAGAACGGCATTCTGCTTGGTGTCGAAACTAAAAATCCAGTCGAAGCAACCGAAGACGAACAGTCTATCTTGATCAGCAATTTGCCAATTACTGCTCGCACGAAACAGATTTATCGCACAAAGGCTGGCGGGACGGGACCTTTCTATTTTGTAGGTTCGCTTGCCGATGGGAAGGCCTCCAGCTATCTCGACACAACCCATGATAACGCACTCACCGGCTCAACACTCACCAGGACTCCACAGTTTATTGAGCAGCCAAATCGCAGCTTTGAGGTGAGTTTGAAGAATGTTGGAGAAATACGCCCACCTAGATAAAGGCTAGAGACAGACAATCGCAATCAATATCAACTGACCACTGACAAATTACCAACTCCAAAATTGGGAGAAAATAAAATGGGACTTCAATCCGCCCTTAGTACTGCTTTGACCGGACTTACCGCTGCAGAAACCTCAATTGACGTGGTCGGCAACAACGTAGCCAATTCGCAGACAGTCGGATTCAAAGAATCGAGCGTCAACTTTGCAACTCAATTCCTGCAAACTCAGAGTATCGGTGCCGCACCTACTCCCGGGCGGGGTGGTACCAATCCTCGTCAGATTGGACTAGGTGTGAAGGTTGCCGAAATCACACCAAAGTTTACTCAAGGGACTGTGGAAATTAGTTCTTCTCCACTTGACCTGGCAATTCAGGGAGACGGATTCTTCATTGTCGAAGGTTCGAGTGGGACTCAACTCTATACCAGGAATGGTCAATTCAAAACCAATGCCAATAACGAAATCGTCACTAGCACCGGGCAGCGTGTCCTTGGATTCGGTGTGGATTCAAATTTTGAAATCCAACCCACTGGTCTCACGCCGATTAGCATTCCCTTGGGTGCAGCTGCGGTAGCACAACCGACAGAGAATGTATTTCTCGAGGGTGCGCTCGATCCCAGCAGTGAAGTTGGTTCGGTACCGGCTGTCATTAAGTCGGATGTTCTCAGTGATGGTACTAAGGAGGTCCCCGCTAATTCATCGACAGCAACTGCGCTAACGAAACCAAATGAAACGACGACCCTCACTGCAACAGTCGGGGGCAGTATCGCCAATGGAAACTATCGCTACAGAGTTACCTTCGTCGACGGAGATGGTAATGAAGGACCACCCTCAAATGTCACAAGCACAATCAATCTATCTGCTGGGGGTACCGGCCAGATCAATCTCAACTCTATTCCTCAGCCGGCTGGAACAAGTGAATTTACAAACATTCGCATTTATCGTGACCTGAATGGCGACGATGATTTTCGTTTTGTTGATTCTATTGCAGCCGGAACGACTACTTATAGCGACGTCTTGGACACAGGCTCTCTGGGCGCATCTCTCGCTTCTGGAGGACTCAACAATGGTAGCTATAGCTACTATGTCACCTATTACAACTCTACGAGTGGTATTGAGACACGGCCCTCAGCTCGTTTTGGACCGGTAACAGCAGATGCTACGACGAGTCCATTTATCCGACTAGATAATATTCCCACACCTAGTAACGATCCCGGTAGTGGAAGCTTTGATGGAGTGCGAGTCTATCGAAATCAAGCCAACAGCCAAAATGAGTTTCGCTTGGTTGGAGAAATTACTCCCTCCGAGGTTGCAACCTTTGGAACCAACGACATCTCATTTATCGACAGTTCCCCCGACTCGGCAATCGCGTCTGCAGCCGAGATCAATCTTGATGGTCCTGAAATTTCGTTTGCTTTGCCCTTAGTAGACGTGATTACACGCGACGGTTCCAACTATAATAACCTCTTCAAGGAGGGGGTATTGGATTTCACGGGGAACAAAGGAGGACGTGACCTGGCTACCAAACAAATGACGATCACTAGTACCACGACGGTAGGCGATCTGATTAGTTTTATGGAACAAACGATGGGAGTTCTCAAGACTGCCAACGAGGACTCATTCCCCGGTACTGTAAACTATGGGGGGACTATCGAGGACAGTCGATTGCAGTTCACTTCCAATATGGGCGTGCAGAATGCACTCGATATCAATCTATCGGCCTTTCAGTTGACGGATTTATCTGGTTCCAAATCTTCCCTCCCATTCGAATTTACTTCGGCCAACTCCGATTCAACTCCGGTCAATGGTGAAGGGGGTTCAGCCGAGTTTATCGTTTACGATAGTTTGGGAATTCCACTGAGTGTGAGAGTTACCACCGTACTGGAACGAAAGACCAATAATGGGGCCGAGTTCCGCTATATCGCTACCTCACCAGACAATGAACCAGAAACCGGAAACAATACGATCGTCGGCACTGGCGTTATTAAGACAGATGGTAATGGCTCAATAATTTCTGTGACTGAAGATTCTGTGGCGATTGATCGAAGACAGTCACCTTCAGCATCGCCATTATTGTTCAAACTGGATTTTTCCCAAGTGACAGGATTGAGTACCGGCATAAACGAACTCAACGCTAGTCGACAAGATGGTTTTGCCGCGGGTACCTTGTCGAGCTTCATCATTACTGAGACAGGGTTGATACAAGGTGTATTCAGCAATGGTAGTGCACGTGACTTGGGACAACTTCGAATGGCTAGATTTGCCAATAATGGTGGCTTGGAACAAGTGGGAGACAACCTTTTTGCCACTGGCGTAAACTCAGGGTTGCCAATTCAGGGTGATCCAGGTGCGAACGGCCTGGGAAACATAACCGCCGGGGCCGTCGAGCTTTCCAACACAGATATTGGCCAGAATTTGATCGAGTTAATCCTCGCTTCTACTCAATATCGAGGAGGAGCCAGAGTGATTACGGCAGTACAGCAATTGCTCGACGAACTGCTGGCATTACGCCGGTAGTAGGGTTCAGAAGGATAAAACGGGCACTGAGGATCACGATTTGCATCCTACAATTGGGTAGCCCAAAACTCGGTTCCTCCCGATTGGGCAGCCAATTTTGCTTGTTAAACCGAGGTACGATCCATGATAAAACTCACCCGACTTGACGGAGAGGCATTCATCCTAAACGCCGAGTTGATTAAGTATGTCGAGCAGCGTCCGGATACATTTATCACACTATCCTCCAACGACCGCATTGTGGTTGCAGAGACACCAGAAGAAGTGATGCGCCGCACCATCGAATATCATCGCAATAAGCGTATTCTGCCCGTTGATTGTGTTGGTTAATCGGTTTGTGCCTGGAATGCAGCGAAATCCCTGCTCATGCTGATAACCAGCTAACAGGATACGCTCGTCCTGCTGCTCTTGCCTGTAATGAAAAGCTATGTTTTTCCAGGCATTTGTTGAGTATTGGCCCATAGCGGATGATGGTCCATCCGCCCACACAATAGATAATCCCCTTTCAGATCCCACAACTTATGGATATCGCCACTGTACTTGGAATTATCATCGCTTTCACATTGATCCTAGGATCAATCGTGGTCGGTGGAGGTTCATTTCAAGCGTTTTACGATCTACCTTCGATTTTTGTGGTGATCGGTGGATCTATTGCTGCTGCGCTGATCTCATTTCCATTGAAAAACTTTTTTGGAGTATTCAAAGTCACACTAAAATCGGTTTTCTATAGACTTGATCCCATTCCAAAATTGATTGAAGAGATCGTCAGTTTGGCAGAAACAGCGCGGCGTGATGGTCTTCTGGCTCTTGAGAGTCGTTTGTCGGAAATTAGCAATCCGTTTGTCGTTCTTGGAATTCAAATGGCTGTCGACGGTACCCGTCCAGAAGTTATGGAAGATATCTTGCGAACGGAACTCGATGCCGTAGCAACGCGTCACCGCGATGGTAAATCGGTCTTGGATTGCATGGGCCGCTTTGCACCAGCTTTTGGAATGATCGGTACGTTGATGGGGCTGGTCATCATGTTGGGGGACATGAGTGATCCCTCGAAGATTGGCCAGGGTATGGCTGTTGCTCTGTTGACCACTCTCTATGGTGCAATTGTTTCTAACGTTGTCTTTCTGCCCATTGCCGAAAAGCTCGGCTTCACGAACAAACAAGAGCTGCTTGCAATGGAGATCATTGTGCGGGGCATCATGGCGATCCAATCAGGCGAAAATCCCCGTGTGATCGAGCAGAAGCTTAACACGTTCATTCCCCCAAAGTTACGCGCCAAAGATAACCAAGCGGCTTAGTGAATGAGAGATATCCATGGCAGTCGAAGAAGATCCAGCACCCGGCATCCCCGAATGGGTCGTCACCTTTGGCGACATGATGTCGCTCCTGTTGACCTTCTTCATCATGCTGGTTTCCATGAGTGAGATGAAAGAGGAAGAGAAGTTCCAGGCGATGGTCGAATCATTTCGGCAGCAGTTTGGAGCTCACGTAACTGGCAGAGAGATGGTACCCGGCGATAGCCGCTCGCGAGGAGCACAAACGCCTAATCCGATTTATTCAATGGGTCGCTCGCAGAAGAAAGACATTAAGAATGGAGGCCAAGAAGTAAAGGCCGTGGTAGGTGACAATGAAAAAGTACAGATTGTGCGTCCGGGAGACGATTCCTCGATTGGCGGCGTCATTTACTTTGATGAGGGCGCCACAGAGCTAACGGAAGAAAACAAGCGAGACCTGGTTAGGATTATTGAACAATTAGCGGGGAAGCCGCAGAAAATTGAAATCCGCGGGCACACTTCACGCAAACCAGTGGACCCCAAAAGCGGGATTCGAGACCTGTGGGATTTAGCAGATCGGCGTACCCATAACACTATGAACTTTCTGATCCAACAAGGAATTGAGCCGAACAGGATTCGATTAGGAAACGCTGAATCGCATGAACCACTTTACAACGGGGTCGATCCAGATCGATTGAAGAAAAACTCGCGGGTCCAGATATTGATGTGGGATGAACGAGTCACGGATCTGGACGGCTCATTGAAGCCGATTGTCGTTGATTCTGCATCATTCTAAAGAAGAATATTTTTAAATAGCAAGAACAGTCCGTAACAATTGAGTCGAGTAATATCATGCCTGCACCTACGATGATTGACGATGCTGCAAGTATTGAAACTGTGCCTGAGAAGAAAACAGGTATCATGACCTTGGTGAAGGCTCTCGGCCTTTTGTCAGTATTGGTACTTTTGCAAGCGGTAGGTGTAAGCATGTTGTTGCCTACTTCTGCTGAGACTTCCAAAATTGCGGTGAAACTAGCTGCCGCTGAAACCTCATCAGAGACAGATGATGGTACAGCGGCTGCATCCTCTCAAGAGACGTCAGAATTAGCTACTTTAGATATGCGGGAAGTCAGTCTAGGAACTTTTCATGTGGTAACCTATGATGCTGACACTGGTAGCACTCTCAATGTCGACTTCGATCTGTTTGGGACAGTGCTAGCAAGTGAAGAAGGCGAGTTTCTGAATCTCTATTCGGTAAATGAGCGGCGGCTGAGAGAGCAGATACTCGTGACCGTTCGAGGAGCTGATATCACCGATTTGAGCGATCCAGACTTGGACTTGATCAAACGCAAGATATTGGAGAAAACCAATCGTACGCTCGGAAAACCGCTAATTCATGAGGCAATTTTCAGTAAGTTTTCATTCATCGAACGCTAGGAAAGCCGATACAAGAAGAGCAGTTTAACTGGAGGCATTCGCCGCTGCGAGCCTCCGGTCCTGATCGGGCAGGAGACCGATTAGGTTCGAAGTTTTAGCGTTGGTACTTTACCAGCCCGTATTTGAAAGGGAATTTTATGGCGGAAGGACCTGAACAAGTCGGCGAAAGCAAGGCTGAAACTGTAGCTGAGCCCACTGCTAATCCGCCATCGGAATCGGGAGCAAGCATCGATGCACCGCATAACGACATCGAACTCTTGCTGAATAAGGCGGAGCAAGCACTTGCATCGATCGATGACGATAAGAGCGATCCCATGCAGGCTTTGCCAGCCGGCATCAAGACGTTTGAATTCGAGAAGTTTCGAGGTTCAGTGGCCAATTCTGAGGTCGCTACTCTCGAACTGATGCGTGATGTTCAACTCGATATGACAATCGAGCTGGGTCGTACCCACATGCACTTGGAAGATGTTCTCCAGCTTCGCAAAGGGGCCGTCGTGCCCCTGGATAAGCTCGCGGGTGATCCGGCAGACATTTTTGTCAATGGTCGGCTCGTTGCACGCGGAGAGGTGCTGGTTTTGAACGACAATTTCTGTATTCGAGTGGCCGAATTGATCGTGGGCGAAGCAGCTTAAACGTCTCTGCTAGCTTCTGTGCTCTCGATGCTGGCACTAATTGATCTGGCCCGATTGTGGGTGGAATTCTATAAGCGCCTCTGCGCCGGGAGACAGGTCAACACCTGTCGAGCTCTATCGGCGATTTCCTTAGATGAGGCTAGTCGATGGTTCCGCGACATTCTCTTTTTCTGCAATCAACCGTTGTGCTTGTCGCAAGTCTGCTGGTAATTGATCCTGTCAGTTCGCAGCCAATTACGTCAACAAATGCTTCCTCTCAGGTGTTGTTCTCTTATGACCGCCAAAGTGCAAGCGAGCCTGCTTCGCCTGCCGGTGCAAATCAACTATCGCCTGTACCATCTCCACTGGTTGATCAACTTTCTGGTCAACCTGCCAGTGAAACCGTTCCTCCAACCCCCCTGTCAGGTTCTCCAGTGCAGTTTGACTCGAATGTTGCACAAGCAGGTTATGTCCCGGTAGAGGACGAAAACGTAAAGGCCGATAAACGTCGACTTGCACCTCCTTCAAAAGGCATGATCGACACAGCACACGGTGGGCAGAACACTCAAGCCGATTCTTTGCCTTTCAGGTTTCCAAACTTGAATTCCTTGAGCACCGCAGGTGCCGGGCTGGCATTGGTCGTTGGTTTATTCCTGCTGTGTGTCTCTCTGGTTCGAAAGGGCAAGCCTAACTCATCGACACCCCTCCCTTCTGAAGCAGTTTCGGTTCTAGGAAGAATACCACTGACAGCTCGACACTTTGCTTATCTGATCCAAATTGGCACGAAATTAGTACTCGTTGCTGTTACAACCGACAGCGTACAGACAATAACCGAAGTGAGCGAACCTGTTGAAGTGGAGCGGTTGATGGCACTCTGCATGAAAACAAGCTCGCGGAGCACCTCGATGGAGTTTCAACGCATGCTCCAGCAAATGAGTAAAGAACCTGCTCGAGGATTCCTTGGATAAGGATGATTGATTTGTGTTCGTTTTCAGAGTCCCGTGGTCAGTTGCTCAGCACCACGGCTTCTGACCAATGATTGCATTATGTTGCACCAGAATCCAATTCGTTTAGTGATTTTCATCGGAGCCCTCTTAGGGGGACTCCTGGCTGGAGGAGCTTATTCCCAAACGACTTCTGGGCCTGCAGGTGTTTTGCCCAATGTCCTGGGTGGAGGCCCGCAAGAATGGACAAGTCCAGAAGGGCTTAGCTCCTCGATCCAGATCATGCTTCTGCTGACAGTAGTCAGTCTGGCACCTGCCGTGTTGCTGATGACCACCAGCTTTGTGCGAATACTTGTGGTACTGGGCCTACTTCGGCAAGCCATCGGCACTCAGCAATTGCCTCCGAGTCAAGTGATCACCTCGATCGCACTGTTCATGACAATGCTTCTAATGACTCCTGTGTGGACTGCAGTTTATGAGGAAGGGATCAAACCATACTCGAATAGGGAAATCGACCTGGAAACCGCCTGGGAACGGGGCTCAGAGCCTGTCCGTCGTTTCATGGCCGCCCAAATCGAGCGTACCGGCAATGATGAAGATGTTTATCTCTTCTTGAACTATTTACCTGGAGAAATTGATCCTAAGACTGGCGAGTACCCAGATTATGTCTACTACGGAGCAACGAGCGAGGAGAGGAACGTCCCTCTGCAAGCACTCTTGCCTGCCTATATGTTGAGCGAACTTAAAACCGCTTTTTTGATAGGGTTTCAAGTTTATCTCCCGTTTGTAATTCTCGATATTGTCGTGGCGAGTGTCACAATTTCCATGGGTATGTTGATGTTACCTCCTGTGTTAATTTCACTTCCTTTCAAGTTGCTGCTGTTCGTGCTCGTGGACGGCTGGCGATTGGTTGTGCAAATGCTGTTGGATAGTTTTCAAATACTTAGCTAAATAAAAGTGAACATATCGTGGACCCCCAAGAAGCCATCGATTTAGCCAGGCAAGCACTTTGGATCGCTACGCTGGTTGCTGCACCGATTTTGCTTGCCGGCATGGTGGTCGGATTGATCATCGGACTGCTTCAAGCCTTGACGCAAATTCAAGAGCAAACTGTCGCATTTGTACCCAAATTGATTGCCATGGTTGTTGCACTGGCATTGGCACTGCCCTGGATTCTCAGTCAGCTTCTGAATTACTCGACTGGTTTGATCACGAACATTCCCAATACTTTGTAGCAGGAAGGTCTACGACCAAATGATCGTACTGGAAAACCTGCTACTTGCTTATTTGGGAACCTTTACTTTGGTCTTGGGCCGTGTGGGAGCCTTGGTCATGACAGCTCCCATCTTTGGAAGTCGAGCGATTCCACTAGTTGGCCGCGCTCTGATAACCGTAATTATTTCGCTTCTCGTAACACCATTGTTGGCCAATAGCTCGTCAGCCGATATGACGAAGTTACTCATCTTTTCCAAGCTACTTTTGAGCGAAATCCTGATTGGGCTTTTGCTGGGGTTCGGTATCACAGTACTTTTGAGCGGAATCCAATTGACGGGGCAAATCATTAGCCAGTTGGGTGGCACAGCTTTGGCGGATGTGTTTGATCCCAATGTTGATGAAAATGTCTCTGTGTTCTCCCAGTTGTTCTACTTTCTCACTCTTGCCATGTTCGTCTTGCTTGACGGTCACCGAGTTACGATGGACGCTCTTCTGAATACATTTACGCATCTCCCTCCAGGAGATGCTTCCTTGGGGGAGAGTTATGTTGAAGCACTGACGACTCTGTTGGGGCAAAGTTTTGTCCTTGGAATTCGAGCTGCAGCGCCGGCCATGACCGCACTCTTATTGGCTACCGTGGTTTTAGGTTTGATCGGGCGTACGTTGCCGCAGATCAATATTCTCGCCGTCGGATTTAGCGTGAATGCCCTGTTAACTCTTGGTTGCCTGTTTACCTCCATTGGTGTGGTAGCATGGGCATTCCCCCAGCAAACCAGCTCGGCACTCGATCTTCTGACGAGTGCCTTACTGCCGTCGACTGGCAGCCAGTAGTCATGAGCGCGAAATAATGGCTGAACAAGCAGGAGAAAAAACGCAAGACGCTACCCCGCATCGGCGCGATGAAGCCCGCAAGCAGGGACAGGTAGCTTACAGCCAGGATCTCGGCAGCGCGGCGCTTCTGATTGTAGGTGTTCTATTAATTCGTTATTGGGGGGAAGCCTTGGCCGAAACGGCAGGCAACTTTATGCAGCATCAACTCGGGAGTGTCGGACCGTTGGCCATGCAACCTGCCGATGCAATCGTCCACTCTCAACGAGTTGTTGATTCGTGGACAGGTAGTCTCCTGCCTGTTCTGGGATTGTTGGCCGCGGCAGGTGTACTCTCCAGCATCTTTCAGACAGGGTTGTTGTTTGTGCCCGATCGACTTGCACCGGACATTGGTCGGCTGAATCCGCTCAGTGGACTGAAACGGATCCTCTCCCTTTCTGGTGCCGTAAAGCTCGGATTCGGGTTATTCAAGATATCGGTCGTTTCGATCGTGGCTGCCACGGTCGTTTATCAACGTCATGCTCAAGTTCTTTTCAGCAGTGGGTTTGATACAGGCGAGCTAGCATATTTCCTTGTCGATATGCTCCTCTCAACCGCTTTATGGGTTGGGGTGGCATTGTTTGTGTTGGCATTGTTCGACTACGCCTATCAGAAATGGAAACACGAACAAGACCTTAAAATGACGCATCGCGAAGTCCTTGATGAGATGAAAAACTTACAGGGTGATCCCCAGATCATTGCCCGGCGAAGGGCGGTTCAGCGCCAAATGGCGCTCAATCGAATCGGCGACAAGGTGCCCAAGGCCGACGTGATTGTTACAAATCCCACTGAGTTGGCCGTAGCGATTCAGTATGATCCCACAGAGATGCATGCACCCATTGTGGTGGCCAAAGGAGCCGGAGTGATTGCCCAGCGGATCCGCCGTCTTGCATTGGAAAACAATATCCCCGTGGTCGAACGCAAACCGCTTGCCCAGCTGCTTTATCGAGAAGTTGAGATTAATCACCCGATTCCCGATCAAAGCTACGCTGCCGTGGCCGAGGTACTTGCTTACGTCTACCAGCTCAAAGGCAAGAAAATGCCCAACCTGCCACACGCGGCGTAATCAAGCAGCTCAGCCGCTCCGTGGCATAAGGCATTGACGATTCAGCGCCAAGTCTTGGCCACCAGTCAATTCGCGTCACTCAAAGCCAGGCACTGCTCAGTAACCATACTTCTCAAAATAGTTTGCCCAGCGTGCTCGGACTTTGGCGCGAGATTCATCGTCAAGTTCATAGTGATTTGGATGGTAATTTTTCACCGAAGTGAGATGTGCCTTGAGGGCAGGTTCCATGCGCGTAAAATCACCCAACTCAAGTTTCGCGTAGAGGTTGCGAACGCAGTTCAGCGGATCCTGGATCAAATCTTCGTAACGTAATTCGACTATCTGATTTTCAGCTAGTTGCTCGCGATCTTCTTCGTAGGCGGCGTACATGCGTTCCAGAGAACCCAAAACATATTCCTCCACCCATGCTTGGTCGCCGATTCCTTGGATGCGCTGGACCTCGTTGAGCGACTTCCACAATCCCATCGTCGACACGAACAGATCATAAGGATTCCGTACGATGTGAACGAATTTTGCTTCAGGATAAAGTTCGATGAGCGTGCGAACCCGCGCCGTGTGGGGAGGGGACTTGACAACGATGCGGCGTGAATCGCGGAACGTCACGCGTTGGAAAAAATGATGTAGGGCAGTTCCCCATCGCCGACGTTGCTCGTGATTAACTGATTGCAGGTCAAGGTATTCTGGAAAAGCTTCTCCCCGTTTTGGAAACAACATTGATAGATATGGCGTAGGTATGCCAAGATTACACAATGCAAATTCATCTTCCTGGGGACGTTGCCAACCGGCAGCCATATTATCCATTGGTCGACGACTGGGAATCAAAATACTGGTCAGTGGAGCGAGCCATTTTTCCGTAAATACAAAGTGATGGGGCACAAAACATTGATAAGTGTCAGGGAAAGTATGCGCTGGATCGCAAATCAATAACTCATGTAGAAATGTAGTGCCAGCCCGCCAATGGCCCAGAATGAACAGAGGAGGATGAGATATTTCCACCTGTTCTATTCTCTTGGCATAGAATAAGCCGTCGAAAAAGGCAAGCAGGCTGTTGATACAAGAAACAATAGTGATACTGGCAGCAGTAGGTAGCTTAGAAAGGGAGACATCAAACTTGTTATAGGCAAGCGTTTTCACCCATGTCATGAACCTCATGCCATGCCAGAAGCGTGGCGTGTACCAGGGTACCGGATTTTTGACAACCCGTTTACGGCGGGGTGTTGCGACTCGTTCTTCAAGGACACTCATTGCGTTATCGTCCATGGTACGTCGTCTGTGGTCAATTGCTCGCCTTGGCAATTTGGCGACCACAGACAACAGACTTCGAACAAAAGGTTACAAGTTTGGCAATTCAATCTGCTCGTCAGTCATTCTTGGCCTCCGGTCTCTGCGCCAGTGGAGAATAAACTTGACCCAGGCAGCTGCCAAAAATGTCAGAAATCCGATTCCTGCAGCAAGTCCCCACCACCCTGGCTGAGTGGGAGCTTCCTGAATCCATGTGACGGTTCCGGCCAATACAATCGGAGTATACCGTTGTTGTTGGTGCTTTGTCTGCCCATCTCCTTCCACTAGTTTCCGCGACCGATAACTCCAGCTCTTGAAAAAAACTCCTTCAATGCGGATTAGCTCGTGGATCTGGTCGCCCAAGGGAAACCCTTTCGGCAGGTAACTAATGCAACAGACAATCGGAAGATTCTGCGAATCACGCGTAAATAATTCCAGTTCGTAGTAGTCCGTTGGTCGGCCTGTTCTTCCTTCGCCCGACTTTACTTCATTAACGATACGTACAGCACGTCGAGCAATTCCTTCGAGCCGAACCAATTCGCCGATCTGTCGATCGGAAGTGAGAAAAAGCGGTACTACGGAAGACAATCCGAGTTCGGCCTGTTCAATGACAGCGTCAGCGATTTGTCGTTTCACCTTATCCTCGAAAAGTAGCTGCGCTTTGGCCTGAGAATCAAGATGTAGGGAGATGCGTTCAGACAGCTGTGCTGCAGGAATCATTTCCAGAGCGGCCAAACACGAGTAAAAAGCCTCCGCCTCTCGGCTGGTCTCGGGAGAAACAAATTCGCCATATTGCTTAACGGCATCCCATAAAGCGGCATCCATGCCGTTCTCAGCGAGTAGTAACTGTCCGCTGGGGATTCCTGCTTTGGGAAACCAGCTCACCCGATTCGTAGCAAATAAGTACTTTCCATCTTCTACGCGTAATAATACAGCGAGACATGCAATTGGCTCAGAAATGGGGGTTTCTCTTTCCCAACGGTTGGGGACGCCTGTTGCAAGTAACGTCGCAACTTTCGCCTCGTCCAGTTGCACTTGACATTGATAGATTTCAGATAATCCAAGCAGCGGAACATGTTCTGCAGGTACTACGATGGTGGAACATTCGAGAACAGTGCCGTTCAAGTCTAGCAGATTACCCACAGATTCCCGTGATACTTTGGCAAACGGAAGGGCCCAGTTTTCAAGTTCAGCTGAACTGTATTGCGAAAGGCGCGCGAAGAGCTGCGATAATAATTGCCAGTCGGAATCCGTCAGATCTGTGGTGATGAAAAAATTTGAAAGTTTGTTTGGATCCAATCCAATCAATGCCAGAATATCCCGAAATCTACTTTTTGCTACCTCGGTAGCTCCGCTAAACTGCGGATCGTCGGTTTCGGGAAGTTTCGACACTTCTGGAACAACGGGTGAATCAGAATGCGAACCTACTGTTTCTGCCAACAGAACTGGTGCCAATCCTAGACCTTCTTCCCATGCATAGGACCAGTTCTTGAAAAATATCCCCTCAACCACTACGTCGACCTTGAGAGCTTCGCCTCGTGGAAAACTCTCGGGTAGTTCAAGGCAATAAACAATGATTGGCCAGTTTCCTCCCCCAAGGGGGCGGATCACTAAGCGATGATACGTCTTGATGCCGACGTCGTTGGCAGGTGCATCCAACAATTCTTCCCGCAGCACGGTTCCGCGCACTGTAGCCAGCTTGCCTCGATAAACGTCTGGCTGCGCTAGAAATTGTGCGTAAGTCACCTCACCAACAGCCTCCCAGTGAACTGGCTCGGAAGATTGTTGATTCAGGCCATCTAGAATTGCAAACCAAGCTTCATTCTCTGCAGGGCGAAAAAAGGTGTTGTCTTCTACTTGCGACAGATCAATGGATGATTTCAATTTGCCTGCAGAAGCTTCGCTCCGCTCGCCAGGCCGTGCATCAACAGTCAAGCGCGGTTCTTCTTCTAGTAACTCTAATTTCGCTTGGTTTGAGTCTTGTGCAGGTATGGACTGCAGCAGTGAATTCAACTGCGCGACAGTGGTTGGTTGCTTCACCGACTGCATCACGCCAATAACTACCCCCAGTAATCCTACCAGTAACCAGAGACGCCAGCGAATTCTCCTGGTTAGAAGCGATTGAGTCTCGGAGGTTGATGGTCCAAATCGTAGCACGCAGCGGGGCTCTTCGCGGGTTGGAGAGGCGACAGGTTTCTATAGCTCTATAATACGGGAGAGCGACTAACCATGAGTATTCAGATGGCATTTGGCAAGTTGCAGATATCGGCTAATCCATACAGTTTATCACATGTACGGGATTCTTTCCCCGCTGGTTTAGCACTAGACATTGTGTAAAATAATATCGTCTCCTGGAACAGATGGATATTCTCGCCTAAACAATAGACTTATGGTTTGTCGAATCCTGGTCCTTGCAATACTTTGTTCAACCCTCTCAAAAGCTAGTCTTGCCGAGGATTGGGCAGCCGAGTATCTCGATAAATTACGTGAGCGAGGTTGGCACGACGTTGCGTTGGAATACCTCGAACGTGCCAATGAGGACCCACTCGCCTCACCCAAGTTTCTTGCACGAGTGGAACTTGAGATCGCTATCACACGAAGCGATCTCGCCCGTCGTACGATCAGCGGCGATCAACGACAATCCCTGCTCGCAGAAGCAGCCGAGGGATTACGTGATTTCGCAAAGCAGAACCCTGACTCCCCTGATTATCTTATTGCGCTGAAAAAACTCGGGAACCTGCTGGCGGACCAAGGGTTAACGTTGCTAAGCAAAGCAGACCAGCTGACTCCCGAAAGTGCGTCTAAGCAAATCCGCGATGAGGCACGTTCATTAATTGAAGAGGCAACCTCGACTTTGAAGCAAGCTGAGGAAGCAATTGATCAGCGGCTTGCGACACTCTCTCAAGGTGGTCCTGGGCAAACTGGCAAAGAAATCCTCAAAGAGAGGCAGGAACTTGAAGACAATCAAGCCGAGATTCGATTCTTGCTTGCCAATTTAATTTTCGAAAAAGCGAGATCGTACCCTGCGGGCTCGGTAGATCGTCGCGAAGTCTTGGAGGCCGCTGCAGATGGATTTGCCAGACTCCAGAAGGAGTACGAAAACAAGCTGGTGGGTTTTTACGCCCAGTTGTATGAAGGTCGATGTTATCAAGACATGGGGAATTGTCGCGAAGCCTTGAAGATCTATGAAAGGTTGATGAGCCAGCCGCTTGGGCAACCGGAGTTCCGTAAATTGCTTGCTCGTGCAGTACGCCATCGAGTGGAGTGCCACCTTGCCGGCAATAGTATTGATCTGGCCATCGAAGAATGCAATGAGTGGCTCGCACGCTCTCGAAGTGAAGAGCTGGAGCAAGAGGAGTGGCTTGCCGTCTCTTTTCTATTGGCAAAAGCCTACAAGCAAAAGATCGAAGATGGCGATACTGATGGAAATGTTAGCCGAATGCGCTCGGAGGTACGAAAACTTCTTCGCGAAGTTGCTCGGCATGCTGGTGAATTTCAGAGCGAAGCCCGCGCCGCGCTGGCTTTGGCAGAGGGCAGCGGCACAAAGCAGATTGAGGTCAGTAATTTTTCTGATGCTTTTGCGGCTGGAAAAACAGCGATTGAGCAAATGGGTTCTTCTCAACTTGCTGCAAAATTGGCAGCCAACAATAATCCCAATGCAGTGGCTGACCTGAAGCAGCAAGCGAGTGAGAACCGTGAGGAAGCAATTCGTTATTTTCAATCAGCGGTAGATTACGGTAGTGCTGAAGTCCCCCAGGACGAGCTTGTAGAGGCTCGTTACTACCTATGCCGACTTTATTGGGAGGATGGCCGTTCAGACGAAGCGGCAGCCTTGGGACTTGAAATCGCCCAACAGCATCCTGACAGCCGTTATGCACCAACTGCAGCCCAAGTGACTTTGGCCGTTTACGAACGACTCTTTCTCGAGGTTCAATCTTCTGCGAACGGAGAGAAAATCGCCTCGGCAAGTGCGAAACTTCGCGAGATCGCCGAGTTGATCATCGACCGTTGGAACGATACACCCGCCGCAGTGACAGCCACGAATTTATTGATTTCAATTGCTCTGAGGGAGAACAATTACGAGGATGCAAACCGCCTGCTTGCCGACTTGCCTGAAGGCTCTCGAGGCCTGGCGAGTATGAACTTAGGAGGGGCATTATGGACCCGCTATTTACAGCGCTCGTCCACAACGAGTGGTGAACTCGACAAGGAAACGAAAGAGCTTAAAACTCAAGCCGCGAAACTACTTGGTGAGGGCTACAAGGCCTTGTCTGCTAAAACAGACGTGAATCTCTCACAAGCCGCAGACATTGTGTATTACGTGCAACTGCTGCTCTCTGAAGGAAACGCTGACCTTGCACTAACGGTTCTGGAAAACCCCACGATCGGGCCTCTAGCACAACTTGATAAGGAGGAGTTCTCCAGCAATTCAGCCTTTACTCTGGCAATTTACAAGGCCGCCTTGCAGGCATATTTATCGGTTGATCCTCCGCAAGAAAAAAAGGCCATTGCCATGATGGAGCGGTTAGAACAAACGACTGGCACTTCAGAGAAAGCACAAAAACAACTCACCAGCATCTATGTAAATCTCGGCCTGCAACTTCAGGAGGAGATCAAGGCCCTCACTGCCAGTGGCGATCAGGCCAAGGCCCGTAGTGTAGCGGCTGCGTTCGTCAGCCTCATCGATCGCGTAGCCCGACGGGGTGATTCACAGAGTTGGTCCGTTCGCACGTGGCTTGCTGAGACGAGTTTGCAACTTGGCGCAAGTCTTCGTGGTGCAGACGCTCGGCGATATTATGAGCAGGCCGAAAAGGCCTATCGTTCTTTGTTGGCGTCTGCTGAAAAAGATCCCAAAAACGCTTCTGCACTTGCCGTTTTGGCAGTTCGCAAGAAATTGGGTGAATGTTTGCTTGCGCAGGGTAAGTATGCGCCGGCGGTTGAACAGTTCACAACTGCCTTGGCGGACAATCCAAAAATTCTGGAACTTCAGCATGCCACTGCCTCCGCGCTCCAGCAATGGGGTACTTCCGAGTCCGATCCAGGAAAAATTGAAGAAGCAATCCAGGGGGCGCTACCGCAAGCGGATGGCAGAAATTTGGTCTGGGGTTGGCTGAAGATGGCAAAGGTTTCAGACCTTGCCAGGCGAAGTATTATTGGAAAAAACGATCCTGCATCTGCTTCAAAGGCAGCAAAGTATTCTGATTTATATTTCGAAGCACGCTACCATGCTGCCGAAGCCCGGTTGGCTGCTGCGAAAATGGCAAGTGGCAACGAGCGAACTGAACAGTTAAATACAGTTCGTCAGAGTATTGAAACGCTCAGACAGCTTTATCCTGATTTGGGTGGGCCAAAGTGGCAACAGAAATTTGACTTGCTCATGAAGGAGGCCAAAGCATGATGCAACCTCAAAGATTGGCAAGACTGATTTGCCTCTTCCTCTTGGCGGTCGTCATGTTTGAACTGTCTGCCAAAGCTCAAACTGGTATAGATCGTGTGACACGTCGCAATGGCACCGATTCTGGGCAAATTACCAAAGTCACTCCGCTGGGCGTTACGATCTCTAAGGGAGGAGTCACTAGTCATATACCCGCCGAGGAAATTCGCAGCATCTCGTTCGACGGTGAGCCACCACAATTCAATACCATTCGTAGGGCCATCGATCAGGGGCGATTCGACTCGGCTCAGGAAACATTGCAAAAGATTGAATCCAGTGATTTGTCTCGCCCTGAAGTCCGCCAGGAATTCGATTATTTTAAGTCAATCTGCCAGGGAAATCTGGCATTGGCCGGAAAAGGTGATTTGCAGGAAGCCTTGGCCTCTGTAAACGAATTTCTTGTTTCCAATCGCACGAGTTATCATGTCCCCGAAGCGATCGAACTTCAAGGTGATTTGAATCTTGCCATAGGTAATGTTGAAGAAGCTCAGAAGAAATACGAGACATTAGCGAAAGCACCTGCGGCGTATTACAAAGCTCGCTCAGCGCTCTTGCTTGGAAAGCTATTTCAACGAGAGGGAGACCCCATCAGGGCAATTGAACAATTTGACCAGGTCCTCGACATCGCCAGAGGGGTCGCGGTTGCAGAAGAGATGCTCCTGACTGCAGAGTTGCAACGGGCAGTGAGTTTCTCAGCCAGCGACAAGAGCGATGAGGGGATTGATATCGTCAAACGCCTGATCATTTCAGCACCGAGCGACAACGCGCAACAACTGGCCCAAGGCTACAACGCCCTCGGAAACTGCTACATTGCGGCAGACGATCCACAGGCTGCTCGCGATGCCTTCCTGCATGTCCATCTGCTTTTTTCCACCGCGAGCGACGAGCATGCTGAAGCCTTATATCATTTAGCCGGACTCTGGAAGCAATTGAATCAACCAACCCGTGCGCAGGAAGCTGAACAGGCTTTGGCAAAGGAATATCCCTTGAGTCGCTGGGCGGGGCGTTAAGATAAAACGATTAGGCGAAAAAGGGGGAGGAATTGATTGTGGCGAAAATCCGATCAGCACAGTAGATTAGAGGTCCGTGACAAATCCCTGGCACTTGGAGCTTTCAAATACCATGCAGTTGGCAATTCGTTCTCTACCCTGCTCTCGGAGATGCCGACGACTGACGAGACTATGCTTCGTTATGTTGGCGATCTTCATCTGCTGTACTCAACTTCCCCTTGCATTGGCTCAAGACCCGGCAACCAATGGAGGCACCGCTCCTGCGGAAACGTCCGTTGAACAGGTGAGCTATTTGGAATGGGCGGCTGGCTCCTTGGGCTGGTTCTATGGGCTCGTGTTCTTCGGATTATCGTTTTCTCTCGTGGGGCTGTTTGTCATGAATCTGCTCACTGCTCGCAAAGAGAATGTTATCCCCAGCACACTGATTGAGGGGTTTGAGCAGCAATTGGATGCCAAGCAATACCAGCAGGCATACGACCTGGCAAAGAGTGATGAATCGTTCTTAGGGCACGTGCTCTCGGCGGGATTGTCCAAGGTTTCTGCCGGCTACACACAGGCCATCGAAGCGATGCAGGAAGTGGGCGAAGAAGAGAACATGCGGCTGGAACATCGGCTCAGCTATCTGGCTTTGATCGGATCGCTGAGTCCCATGATCGGTCTTTTGGGAACCGTGAGTGGGATGATCAGTTCATTTAAGACGATCGCCAACACGGCTACAGGGGCTCCGGATCCACAATCTCTCGCCCAGGGTATTTCAACCGCACTTTTCACAACGCTCGTGGGATTAGCCTTGGCAATCCCTGCCTTGGCGGCCTACAACTTGCTGCGCAATCGGGTGGCCCGGTTGGTGTTGGAAGTGGGTATCGTCAGCGAGGGCCTGATGAGTCGATTTCAGAAACAACCCACTCAGCCGTAGCGAGAGTCGGAGTACCATTGAATGCGTATCCAGCAGAGGGGACCGCAGGGAGTCGTCGAGGGGGATTTGACCCCTATGATCGACATGGCCTTCTTGTTGATCGCTTTCTTTATGTTTGTGATAAATTTCTCGGAAGTGGAGCAGGATCAAAGGGTCACGCTGCCTGCCAGCGAATTGGCACGACCCCCTGAGGCTCCCTACGAGCAACCATTAACGATTCACTTGACTGACAATGATCATTTCATCTACGGCGGCAAAGAACTGTTGACGATCGGCGCACTGCGTTCGGAACTTTTGCAGGAGACCCAGATCATCCAGCGACTGACAACAAAAAAAGTAGCCGATGTCACAGTGATTATCCGTGCTGACGAGGATGCCAAGACCGGGATGGTGCAGCGTGTGATTCAAATCTGCCAACAATTGGGGTTTGAAAAGTTTGCCCTCCGTGGCCAGTGGACTAAAGACCACACCATCGGCGAAGGGTAACGAATTCGGATTCGGAAATAAACGATCTCATAAAACTAGCGCCCAGCGCCTAACAACTAGCGCCTTCCCAAATGAAATTTCGTAACACCGATCATCGAGAGCACATTGTCTTGCAGATGACGCCGATGATTGACATCGTGTTTCAACTGATGGTGTTTTTTGTGTTCACTTTTAAAATAGTGGAGCCCGAAGGGGATTTTAATATCCGTATGCCGTCTGATCAAACTAGCACGGCCAGCGCTGTGAGCGAAACACCACTCTTGCGGGTTCGGCTGCGTGCTACCCCTGAAGGGGAACTGGCGCGGGTGCAGTTTGGCGACGTGGCCCTGGAAGGGGATGCCCCTTTTTATCATTTACAGTCGAGAATTCGCAGCCTCATCGGTGATGACGCTGGTCCGGGTTCTTCTGACCAGGAAGTGGAGATCGATGCCGATTACAATCTGAAATATCGATATGCGATGAATGCAATTACGGCAATTACTGGATATGTGGACGACAATGGTGAACAACACAAACTTGTGGAAAAAGTGCGGTTCGCGCCGCTAAGTGAGTAAACAAGAGGTCACGATTATGTCTAATGCCCAAACGTCACTTTTTGATAGCGGGGATGTCTCGTCGTCTCTTACTACCCTCTCGGAACTCACCAACGGGCAAGAAGCTGTTTTCTTTGCCATGCTTTCCGCCAAGGAGGAACTCACCACAAAGAACGGCAAGCCTTACTACAAGGTTTCATTTCGCGATGCTCACCGCGAAGTCAGCTTTCCCATCTGGAACGACACCAGTTGGTCGAAGGTGTGTCACGAGCAATGGAAAGTGGGTGAATTCTATAAATTGCGTGCCCTTTATCGGGAAACCGACTATGGTCCGCAACTAGAGATTCGCAAGATTCGTGCCGTCGTCGAGGCAGATGCTGACGAAGGTTTCCGCCCAGCGATGTGTCTGCCGAGTTCACGTTTTGATCCGCACGAAATGTACGAAGAGTTGATCGCCCTGACCAAGGATTTGATCGAGGACACGGAACTGTCGACCTTCGTGCAGGCAATCCTCGAAGAGTATCAAATCACGCTGCTCACATTGCCGGCAGCCAAGTACAATCATCATGCTCACGTGGGAGGGTTTCTCGAACATGTCTTAAGTGTTGCCAAGTCGTGTGCTTACTTTGCTGACAAGTATGCCGAGTTGTATCCCGAAATGAATTTGGACAAGGATTTGGTGATCGCCGGCGGGATCCTGCACGATATCGGCAAGGTCCGCGAACTGAAGACGACCCCCGGCGGGACTGAATACACTCCTGCAGGGACTCTCATCGGCCATATTCTGCAAGGCCGTGATATCATCCGCGAGACCGCCGAGGAGAATACCATCTCCGACGAAAAGCTGTTGCGGCTCGAACATATCATCGTCGCTCACCAGCGACTCCCCGAATGGGGTTCTCCCAAGCCGCCGATGACCCCCGAAGCCTTGATCGTCCATCATGCCGACGATCTCGATGCCAAACTGCAGATGATGGCAATCGCCCTGGAAGACGACACCACTGAAGGGCCTTTTACAAGCTCCCGGAATCCTCTTCGACAGAAGATCTATCGAGGTGAGGATGCTGCAGAGGAATCCTAAACAGGCTCTTGCTGTGTTTAGTCATCTCGATGCGAGTTCGACGACCAGAGGATTCTTCTTGAATATAATATCTCGGAAGGGAACGCATTTTGGTCTATTCGAACATTTCGGACCCGAATGGGCGGCAGAATAGGTATCGGTTCGTTAATTCAAAGGGCGCTGCATAATTCTGAGCTGTGGGTTGAAAATCCTGCGGCTATGTTTGCCGTCCACTTTCAACCCCCATCACTCAATACTCCACACTCCTCTAAATCTCATCCCCTCGCGCAAACTTGGCCAGCGTGTCCTGATAGCGCTTCTTGCCTGACTCGACGACGCGGCGTATTTCGCGGGCGTTTTCTTCGCTTTCTTTGCGCAACTCGGCAACCATCTGCAGCGATTCGACCTGGTAGTCGGAGATGGCTTTTACCAGTTTCTCCAACGATTCGGCCCTGATCGTGGAACCGTAGCCCGCCTTGAGGGCTTCGCGCTCAAGCTCGCGTCCGAGTTCAGCAACGTCCTCGAGACTTCTATTAACGCCACGCTTGAGAGCATCCGTCGATTCGACCGCTTCGTGCAATCCCTGCTGAGATGTGTACACCGTGCCGAGAATCGTAAACACGTGTTCGTTGGTTGTGAAGAATGTGACTGCTCGTCGATAGACCTGATCTTTGACGTCATGGGTTTGCTTAAGCTTGGTGATTAGCGTTTCGCCGACGTCGTAGCCAATCGACAAGTTCTCAGAAATATCTTTCACGAGTTGATAAATACGGTCTTGTTTCTGGAACTCGTTGCGTGCTTCATCGCGCGCCAGTTCCAAACGACCCAAATCACTTTCGTCTCCTTGATGCTGATCGATGGCGGTCTGGGATGCTGCTAGCGCTTCTTTGGCCTTCTCGAGATGCGGGAGTTGCGCTTCCAGAAGTTCGCGGGCGAGGATTTCGGCTTCCTTCAGGGCGAAGCGGAAATCGATGTAGCCATCCATAATCTCCTGTTCGCGCTCGACGTGATCTATGGTG
>ERZ869936.131-NODE-131-length-98203-cov-14.598647_pt1 | contig 98203 bp, 64 predicted proteins | sample MGYA00520876_ERZ869936 | MGnify/ENA primary metagenome ERZ869936 (study PRJEB32218, sample SAMN09650985) | biofilter metagenome | isolation source: enrty point of leading RO module | place: Saudi Arabia: Thuwal, RO plant located on Red Sea | collected 2016-02-17 ...
TGCCGAGGAGTCGAGATGACCCTGACGCGGGTGCAGCGCTCCGGCGCCGGGCCTCGGCTGGCCGAAGCGGGCGATCGGCTCGGTCGGCTCGATCGGCCAGGGGCCGGATCCGCCGCCCACCACGACGACCTTCGTCTGTTCTGCGTCGCCCAGCGGGGACCACGGGTCGACGCGGCGCGACTGCTCGACCTGTGGCCCGAGGACGACGGTGTCTACTGGGAGGAGTCCGGCGCCGAATGGGTCGGTCTCGGTGTCGCCGCCGAGCTGCGTGGCGAGGGGCCGGGGCGCTTCGCGCAGCTCGTGCAGGGTGCGGCGGACCTGTTCTCTCGACTCGAGGTCGCCCAGGACGATGCGCCGCGGCCTCGACTCTTCGGCGGGCTGTCCTTCCGGCCGACGATCTACGAGAGCCTGTGGCGCCGCTTCGGCGCAGCCAGCTTCGTGCTGCCCCGCGTGCTGGTGCGCTGCGACGAGGATGAGAGCACGTGGATGCTGGCCGTGCCGAGCTCCGGAGGCTCGCAGGCCCCGGCCGCTCCGGAGGCCGACGCCGAGGCAGGCGACGAGATCCGAAGGAGCGCCCTGGCCGAGCTCGAGCGCCTGCGCCTGCGGGCTCAGCGGCTCGCCGTCGTCGGCCGACCGCCCGGCACGGGCCCACGCACCACACCGGCGGTGCGCAACGTGGCCGACGAGCAGTGGCTGCGCGGGGTGCGCTCGGCAGTCGCCGCGATCGAGCAGGGCTCCCTGGAGAAGGTGGTGCTGGCTCGTCGCGAAGTCGTCGCCCTCGGGCGGCGCGAGCCGTCCGTCGCCGCGGTGCTGGCACTATTGCAGCAGCAGGCGCCGGAAAGCAGGCGGTTCGTGGTGCGCCGGAGCGGCGCGCTGTTCGTCGGCGCCACGCCGGAGCGTCTGGTCCGGCGCCGCGGTCTCGACGTCGAGACGGTGGCCCTTGCCGGAACCGTGCACCGTCGCCCCGAGGCATCCCTCGCCGAGCTCGGCGGGCAACTCATGGCGAGCTCGAAGGACCGCCACGAGCACGACCTCGTGGTCAGCGCCCTGCGCAGCTGGCTGCAGCCCTTGTGCAGCTCGGTCGAGGTGCCTGCCGAGCCCGGCGTCAGGGCCCTGCGCTACCTGCTCCATCTCGAGACCGCGATCCATGCCGAGCTGAAGGAGCCGGTGCACGTGTTGCGCCTCGTCGAGGCACTGCATCCGACCCCGGCCGTCGGCGGACGGCCCCGTGCCGCAGCCGTCGCCTGGATCGACGCGCACGAGCAGTTCGACCGAGGCTGGTACGCCGCGCCGGTGGGATGGTTCGACGCCAACGGCGACGGCGAGTTCCACGTCGCCCTGCGCAGCCTGCTGCTCAGCGAGGGCCGTGGCTACCTCTACGCCGGGGCCGGCATCGTCGACGAGTCGGTCGCCGAGCTGGAGTTCGCGGAGACCGAAGACAAGTTGCAGGGCATCCATGCGATCGTCGCCCAGCTGGGCGCTCCCGGCGCCACGGACGGCGCCGGTGCCGGAGACGCTCCAGGTGCGGCCGCCTCCGCGGAGGCGGCGCTCGAGCCCAACGCGCCGTCCGAGCAGGGCAACGGCCGGGCGGTCGACGCCACGGCCTGAGCGCTTGCGCTCGCACGGTCGGAGGCACAGAGGAGAACGGCTCCCGATGTCGGCAAACGCCTCGCGGCAGGACGCCGGGCTGGTGACGCTGCGACAGGCGGCGGCGCTGTGGCGGGTGCTGGCTCGCAGCGGGGTCGACGAGGTGGTCTCGAGCCCCGGCGCCCGCTCGACGCCGCTGCTGCTCGGCGCGCTGCGATCGGGCCTGACGGTGCGCTCCGTGGTCGACGAGCGCAGTGCGGCGTTCTACGGGCTCGGAGTCGGCCGCGCCGGCGGGACGGCGGCGCTGCTCTGCACCTCCGGCACGGCCGTGGCGCACTACCTCCCGGCGGTGCTCGAGGCGCGACACGACGGGGTGCCGCTCGTCGTCGTCTCGGCCGACCGGCCGCTCGACCGCCAGGCCAGTGGCGCGCCGCAGACCGTCGACCAGATCGGCATCCTCGGCGCGGCGCCGCTGGTCTGCTGCGATCTCGGCGAGCTGGGTCCCGGTCTCGACGACCGCAGTCTGCGCTGGGTGTTGCGGCGCGCCGGGGAGATCGTGTCGCGCGCCCGCGCCGAGGCGGGGCCGGTGCATCTCGACGTGCGGCTGCGCAGGCCGCTGCAGCCAGCCGCTCTGCCGACCGCCGATGACGCCGCGGGCGAGGAGGAGCCCGCCGTCGCGGCGCCCGCCTTCGTCGCCGCGCGGCCCGGTCCTGGGGCCGGTGGAGTGGAGCGTCTGCGGGAGATGCTGCGCTCCAGCCGGAGGCCGCTGGTCGTCGCCGGCCCGGCGGCGCCGACGGCGAGCGGCCTGGGCCCGACGCTCGCACGGCTCGCCGAGAGCGCCGCGCTGCCCCTGGCGGTCGACTATGCCAGTCAACTGCGGCTCGATCGGGGCGCCCTGCCGCGCGACGCCGCGCCGGGACCCTGGCGCGACGCACTGCTGGCGGGCCTCGACTGCCGTCGCCTGGTGGCGTCGCTTCGACCCGACCTGGTGCTGCAGCTCGGTCGCCCGCCGGTGGCGACCTCCTGGGAGGCGGCGATCGAGGAGTGGGCGCGTCGTGGAGCGTGCCACGTCGTCGTGGCTCCCCGGCGGCACGATCCGGTGAGCACCGCCGCACTCTGGCTGCAGGCTGAGGTCGAGGCCGTGCTGTCCGAGCTGGCCCGCCCCCAGGCAAGCGTCCTCGGCTCGGAGGTGAGAGACTCCGCGTGGTCGCGGCGGCTGACCCTCCTCGACCGGGAGATCCGCCGGTGCATCGAGGCCTCCGTGGCGGACGGCTGGCACGACGGCGCGGCGGTGCGGGCGACGCTCGAGGCGGCGGAACAGGCCGTCGTCTGGTTGGGCAACAGCCTGCCGATCCGGATGGCGAACCTCTACGCACCTTTCGCGCCTGTCGCGACCGACGGAGGCCGGGGCCCGGTCGCCCTGGTCTGTCAGCGCGGGGTCAACGGGATCGACGGCAACGTCTCTTCGTGGGCGGGAGTCGCCAGCCGTTCGCAAGGCGGCGCGCTGGCGGCTCAGGGCGCCGTGGCGCTGCTCGGCGACGTCGCCCTGCGTCACGACATCGGAGGGCTCGAGCTGGTCTCCAGGGTCGCCGAGCGGGAACGCCTGGCGATGGTCCTGGTGGTGCTGCACAACGGTGGCGGGCGCATCTTCGAGCAGCTGCCGTTGGCTCGCGCCGGGCTCGACGACTCCACCTGGAGCCACTGGTCGACGCCTTCGCCGCCCAGTTTCGCACCGGTGGCCGAGCAGTATGGGCTCCGCTTCGTCGCCGCCGAGGACGCCGCAGCGACGGCGCGTGGCGTCCGCGAGGGACTGGCGCGACCGGGAGTCGCGACCCTGCTGCAGGTGCGCCTGCCGGACGACGGCGCGGCACGGGCGGCGAACGGTCTTCGCGCCGCGATCGAGCGTGTCGCCGAGCAGTCCGCCGGGGAGGGAGTCGAAGGAGGAGGGGAGGGTCCTTGAGCTCTCGGCGAGACGGCGGCCGCACCGGAGTGGTCTGCCTGCACGGCTTCACCGGCGGAGCGGCCTCCTGGGACGGCTTCCGGCGCGCGGCGCCACCGGACTGGCGCATCGAGTGCCTCGAGCTCGCCGGCCACGGCGCCGCCGCCGCGGCTCGCCCGCGCGACTTCGACGAGGAGGTCGACCGGCTGAGGGCCGGCAGCACTCTGCTGGCGCCGAGCCCGCAGAGCGTCGCGGCGCCGCGGCCGGTCCTGGTCGGCTACTCGCTCGGCGCGCGCACCGCGCTCCAGCTGCTGCGCCGACATCCCCACACGGTCTCGGCGGCCGTGCTGATCGGGGTGCATCCCGGCCTGGTCAGCGACGCAGAGCGTCGGGCTCGCCGCGCCGCCGACCGTCGCTGGATCGAGCTCCTCGAGGACGACGGTCTCGAGGCGTTCCTCGCCGCCTGGACGCGGCAGCCGATCTTCGCCGGCCAGGAGCGACTCGGTGCGAAGGAACGGGCAGCTCAACAGGCCGTGCGCGAGAGCCACCACGCCGCGGGCCTGGCGCACTCGCTGCGCGCACTGGGGCTGGCCGAGATGCCGGAGTCGGCGGCGACCTTGCGCCGGCCGCCGGTGCCGGTGACGCTCCTGGTCGGCGGCTTCGACGAGAAGTTCCTGGCCCTGGCACGATCGGTCGTGAATGCCGCGGACGCCGACTCCGGCGCGCGCGTCTCGCTCGAGGTGGTCGAGGGAGCCGGTCACAACGTCCTGCTCGAGCGGCCGCAGGCGGTGGTCGAAGCCGTGGCGGGCGCGGCGCGGGCTGCCCGAGGCGTCGGAGTTGCCGGATGAGTGAAGCCACGGCCGTAGCGGTGTGGGTGAGGGCGGCTCGTCCGGCGACCCTGTGGGCCGCCATCGGGCCGGTCGCCGTCGGCGCCGCCCTGGCCCAGGCCCAGGAGTGCCTCCGTCTCGCGCCGCTCCTGGCGGCGACGTGGGGCGCGATCTGGATCCAGATCGGCACCAACTTCGCGAACGACCTGCACGACCACCTGCGGGGCGCCGACGGTCCGAACCGCCTCGGGCCGGCGCGAGCGGTGGCGATGGGCTGGATCTCCGCCCCGGCGATGCGTCGCGCCGTCGTGGTGGCCTTCGCTGCGGCGACCGCGGCGGGCCTCTACCTGACCTGGGTGGCGGGCTGGTGGGTCGTCTGGCTCGGAGTGGCGGCGATCGCCGCCGGAGTGCTCTACACGGCCGGCCCGCGCCCGCTCGCCTACATCGGCGTCGCCGACCTCTTCGTGCTCGCCTTCTTCGGTTTCGCGGCGGTGGTCGGCACTGTCGCCGTGCAGTGCGCCGCGATCCCGGCGGCCGCCTGGTGGGCGGGGCTGGCGGTCGGCTGCCTGAACACCGCCATCCTGGTGGTCAACAACCTGCGCGACCGCGCTGGCGACGCCGCCGTGGGCAAGCGCACGCTGGCGGTGCGCTTCGGCGCTCCCTTCGCGCGCGCCGAGTATGCGCTCCTGCATCTGGCGGCCTATCTGGTCTGTGCAGGGCTCGCCTACCGAAGCGGCTCACTGTGGCTCGCGGCGCCGCTACTCACGGTGCCGATCGCGTGGCGCAACGTGCGCGCCCTCTCGCGGCTCGAAGGTCGGGCGCTCAATCCGCTGCTCGGCGGCACCGCGCGTCTGGTGCTGGCGTTCAGCCTACTCCTGGCTCTGGGCCTGGTCCTCGGTGGCGTCTCGCCGGCACAGCGATGAGCCGAGCGACTTCGGAGGGATCGGCGGAGAGGGGCGTCGGCGGCGCTCCTGCGGGCGGTCGCGACGGTCTGTCGGTGAGCGCCGCGGCAGCCGCGGCGCCCGAGCACCCGGCGTTGATCTCCGGCACGTCCGCGCTGACCTGGCGTGAGGTCGCTGAACGGGTGGCGCGGCTGCTGGCCGAACCGGCGATCGACCGGGCTGCGAAGCGGAGCGGATCAGGGGGAGCGGTCGCGGTGGCGCTGGTGGGGCGCCGCGACGTGGCGACGGCGCTGTGGATCCTCGCGCTGCTCGAGCGCCGGCTGCCCTTCGTCCTGCTGCATCCGCGCTGGACCGACCTCGAGTTGCAGGCAGCGGTGGCGGCTGCGGGCTGTGGCTGGTCGATCGATGGCGAGGAGATCGCGACGCTCCGGTCGGCCGCCGGGCGGGGCACCGGCGCTGTCGCCGATGGCGATCCCTCGAGGGGCCCTGCTCTCGACGACTGTGCCTGCGTCCTGTTCACCTCCGGCACCACCGGAGCTCCCCGCGCCGCGGTGCTCTCGCGCTCTGCGCTCCTCGCCGCGGCAGCGGCCAGCGAACGGAACCTGGGCTGGCGGCCGGAGGATCGCTGGCTGCTCAACCTGCCGCTGGCCCACGTCGGCGGGCTGTCGGTGCTGACCCGGTGCCTGGCGGCCCGCCGCACCGTGGTGGTGGACGAGGGCTCCGGCTTCGAGGCCGCGGACCTGCTGCGCGGGATCGAGCGCCACCGGGTGACGCTGGCGTCCCTGGTGCCGACCATGCTGCAGCGCACCCTCGCTGCCGGGGGGACGGATTCCGACGAGACGGGGGCTCGCCGTCCGCCGTCGTGCCTGCGCGCGGTGCTGCTGGGCGGCGCTCGCGCTGCGCCACAGCTGGTGGATCGGGCGCGCCGCGCCGGGTGGCCGGTCCTGCTCACCTACGGCATGACCGAGACCTGCGCGCAGCTGGCCACCCAGTCGTTTCGAGACCTCGCCCCGGGCCTGCTGCGCAGCGACACCGTCGGCCGACCGCTCGCCGGTCTCGAGGTCCGTCTGCGGCCGGTCGACGGAGAGGGCGGTGGCGACGGGGTCGTCGGGCCTGGCGAGGTCGGAGCCGTCGAGGTGCGCGGCGCCAGCCTCTTTTCGGGCTATCTCGGAGTACCCGTCGACCAGACCTTCGCACCCGGCGGTTGGTTCGACACCGGCGACTTCGCCCGCTTCGACAGCAGCGGCGAGCTGGCCCTGGTGGACCGGCGCAGCGATCTCGTGGTCACCGGAGGCGAGAACGTCTACCCCAGCGAGGTCGAGGCCGCCCTGCTGGCGGTCGACGGTGTGCTCGAGGCGTGCGTCGCCGGCCTCGACGATCCCGAGTGGGGTCAGCGGGTGGGCTGTGCGGTGGTGCTCGAGTCGGGGATCCCGGTGGATCGGGTGCGCGCCAGCCTCGCCGGACGCCTGGCGGGCTTCAAGACGCCGCGCGTCTGGGTCGTCGTCGACGCTCTGCCGCGCATCGGGCTCGGCAAGGTGGATCGTCGCGGCGTAGCCCGGCTCCTGGCACAAAGCACCGACGGCTGAGCCGCCGTTCGCGAACCTGAGCCCTCAGGCGTCGCTGCCGGCCACCAACTCGTCGACCAGGGCCATCAGCCGAGCGCCGCACTCGGCGTCGAGCTCGCCACCTGCGGTCGCCTGCTCGATCTCGCTGCGCAGGCGGCCGACGACGTCGTCCAACGAGGTCGTGACTCCGGCGCCTTCCTCGAGCGCCGCGTTCACCAGCTGGCGTGGCACCTCGAGGGCGGCCCGACGCAGCTTCATACCCGCCGGGCGGGGCGCCCCGCCGAGCTCGGCGACCACCATCCGGGCGCAGCGGTAGGCTGGCTGGTCGTGGATCACGCTCCGCGGCGCCGGGTTCGAGGACATCATCTCTGGTTACGGGGCATGGCCGTGCGCTGGACTGCTGGAGCCGCCGGGCGTCGCCCGGTCTGTTGCGGCCCCCTGCGACTCCTCACCCAGGACAACGCGCGAAGGGCCGATTCCGTTTCACTCGGCAGTCCTCGCCGGCCACCTTTCCGACCCGGGCCTCGCTCCGGATCTCGACCCGGATCTCGACCCCGACGCCGACCTCAATCGACCCTCGGCTGCTGGAAGACGCGCAGATCCGGCCAGCGGACGGCGCTGAGGCGGCGTCCCCAGACGCAGCCACTGTCGACGCAGACGGCTCTGGCGCCGAGGTGTAGCCCGAGGGCGGCCCAGTGACCGAAGAAGAGCGTCTCGTCGAGTCCGGTGTGGCGCTCGAACCACGGCCTCTGGCCCGGCGGAGCCTCGTTGGGCGGGCCGCTGAATCCCGACAGGCGCCCCTGCCGATCGCAGGCGCGGATCCGGCTGAGCACCGAGAGATCGAACGCCAGCTCGGCGCCAGTGGCGGCCGCGCGACACCTTGCCGAGGGCGTCGCTGTGTCCGCGGCCAGGTCGACCGGCGTCGCGGCTCCGTTGGCCGCGGCGTAGAGCGACAGCAGGCTGCTCGCCTCGTCGCCGACCAGGCCCGCTTCGCCGCGCCGGGCGCGTCGCTCCGCCTCGTCGAGGCTCCAGTCGGGCAGCAGGCCGGCGTGCACCATGGCCGGGCCGCCGCGCCGCCGCACCATCAGGGGTCGCCGCCGCAGCCAGTCGATCGCCGCATCGCCAGCCGAATCCACGAGCAGGTCGGCGAGCGTGTCCTTGGGTCGCAGCGGCGCCACACCGTGGGCCACCGCCAGCAGGTGCAGGTCGTGGTTTCCGAGCACGCTCTGGAATCGCTCCCCGAGCTCCTCTTCGCGGCTGCGTGCCCAGCGCAGCACGTCGTGCGACCGCGGTCCGCGATTGACCAGGTCGCCGGCCATCCAGAGCTGGTCGCGATCGGACCGGAACGGCAGCTGTTGCCAGAGCCCCTCGAGAGTCGCGAAGCAACCATGCACGTCCCCGATGACGAAGATCGACCCGACCTCGCCCTCACCAGGGCCGTCGTCGGCTACGCCCTCTGGAGCCTGCCCGTGTTCCCCGCCTCGACGTCTCACTCGCAGTCGAACGCCTCGATGTCGAGCACCGGCTCGTACGGCGGTCCGAGCGGCGACTCGTAGATCCTCTCGGTTCCGTCGGCGGTGTCGGTGACGACCATCCGGGTGGCGACGTCGGTCAGTCCCCCGGCGAAGACCCAACGGTGCTGGTTGATGGAACAGCCGTCGAGGACCTTGACCAGCAGCTCGAGGTTGTCGGGCTCGAAGAACCAGAACGTGCCGGTGTCCCGGGTCAGCTCGAGGGGGCGTCCCGGTCCCGCGGCGAGGTCGCTGTTCCAGTCGACGGCGATCTCGAAGCGACCCTCGACGAGACAGAGCAGATCGTCCGGTGCGCCGGGCGGGCAGCTCGGCGTCGGCGCCAGGGCCGCGGTCGCACCGAGCACTGCGGATGCCCGGTGGGATCGGCGTGACGGATCGTCGGGTCGGTGGCGGCTCGAAGTCGTCGACGCGGCCCCGGCCTCGTCGCAGAACGGGAAGGCCGCGGTGTCGAGGACCGGCTCGAAGGGCGTGCCCAGGGGACTGGAGAAGTCCTTGCTGGCGCCACTGATGCGATCGGTCACCGTGAGCTCGACCTCGACATCGGTGAGCCCGGTCACGAAGACCCAGTAGTTCTGGTTGATGGAGCAGCCGTCGAGGACCTTGAGGAAGATCTCGACGTTGTCGGCCTCGAAGAACCAGAAGTAGCCGCTGTCGGTGGTCAGACCGATCGGTCGCCCCTCGCCGCTGACGCCGCCGGCGGTGCGGAACGAGACCTCGACCGCGAAGCGCTCCTGGTTGAGGCAGAGGGCGAGTGGCTGGCCGTCCGGGCACAGGCCGAAGGCGAGGTCGTCGTCGAACACGGTTCCGGTGGCGACCCGGCGGGCGCCGAGGGCGGCGCCCGAGGTCGCGACGATGCGCGTCCGCAGCGTCTCGAGCGGCTCGATCCGATCGTCGTCGACCAGCGGTACGGCGAAGGTGCGGCTGCCGTCCTCACCGTCGTCCCAGTCGAGTTGCAGCGACTGCGGCGTGAGGTAGTCGGATCCCGGCTGCGCCTCGACCGGCACGATCTCGAGCAGCACCGAGGCCGTGCCCGAGTCGCCGCCGCTGCGCACCAATTCGAAGTCGATCGAGGCGTCGGCCTCGGAGGCGGTGTACGAGCTGGCGGCGAAGCCGATGGCGCCGGCCGGCGGAGTGTCGTCGTCGAGCAGCTCGACGGTGACCTGGGCCGGGCTGCCCGGCTGTGAGTTGACGAACTGGTCGAGCCGCACCACAAAGCTCTCGCTGCCCTCGACCAGCTGGTCATCGACCAGGGTGACGGTGTAGATCCGATCGGAGCCGTCGCCCGCCTCCCACTCGAGCGTCTGGGACGGGGCCAGGAAGTCGGCCGGCACGGAGGCGGTCGCCGGCTGGCCGGTCACCCGCACCGAGGCGTCGAGCTCGAGCGAGCCGGTGCGCCGCACCACGAGATCGAGCTCGCCGTCGGCCTCCCCCACCTCGACGGCCCCACTGGCGAAGCGGATCTGCGACAGCCCGACGTCATCGTCGACGATCTCCACCGACATGGCCGAGGGTGCGCCCAGTCCGGCGTCTTCGAGGTCGGTGAGGATCACCTCGAAGAGCTCGTCTCCCTCCACCAGGTCGTCGTCGAGAAGAGTCACGTTGAAGCTGCGCGCGGTGCCGTCGCCGGCCGGCCAGGCCAGCGCCCGGTCGATCGCCACGTAGTCGAGGCCGGCGCTGGCCGAGAGGTCCTGGGTGATCGCACGTGCCGAGGCAGGTGTCGCGAGGGAGCCGCTGCGCACCACCGTCACGGTCACCGAGCCGCTGGACTCGCCGACGCTGCGACCGGCATCGGCGAAGGCGAGCAGCGAGACGCTGGCGGAGTCGTCGTCGACGATCTCCAGCTCGGCCTGGGAACTGCTCCCGAGCACCGCGCCCCCGGTGGCGGCCGAGAGCCCGACGATCAGGTTCTCGGTGCCTTCCGGCTGTTCGTCGTCGAGCACCACGATCTCGACCTGGCGGTCGCTGTCGTCTCCGTCCTGCCACGCCAGGCTCTCGGTGAGGAGGGTCGCGTCCTCGGGCCCGGCCGAGCCGCCGAGCCGCACCACCGAGACCCCGACCGCGCCCGCGGCGCCTCCCGTGCGGCTGACCTCGAAGGTGACCGTGCCGTCCGCCTCGCTGATGCTGCGTGAAGTGGTGACGAACTGCAGGCTGCCGGCCGCCGCATCGTCGTCGAGCAGCGCCAGCTCGGCGAAGGCGGGCTCCCCGAGGAAGGCGCCGGGGCTCGGATCGAAGAGCACCAGGTCGACGCTCTCCTCCCCCTCGACCAGGGAATCCCCGATCAGCGGCACCAGCACCTCTCGCGGCGCCACGTCCCCGTCGGCCCAGGTCAGGGTCAGGGTCGTCTCCTCGTAGTCGGCGCCGGGCGTGGCGGAGAGCTCCTCGGTGGTGAACTGGACGCTGATCTCGCCGGCCAGCGCCGAGCCGCGGGTCACCACCACGGAGGCGAAGTCGGCCTCCTCGTCGCTGGTGAATCGGGACTGCGCGAAGCGCACGACGTCTCCGGGCGGGGGATCGTCCTCGAGCAACGTCACCCTGGTCTCGCGCACGGCTCCGAGCTGGGCGCCACCCTGGGGATCGGAAAGCGAGACGAGGAAGGTCTCGTCGCCTTCGTACGCGAGGTCGTCGAAGAGAGTCAGCGAGAGCAGCCGATCGCCGGTCTCGCCATCGGCCCACGTGAGCAGGCCCGTGCTCGACTGGTAGTCGGCCCCCGCCGTGGCTGTCTCGTCGGCGCTGGTGAAGCGCGCCGAGGCGGCGCCGACGCTGCCGCCGGTGCGTCGTGCCGCCAGCGTGACGGTGCCTGCGTTCTCGGCGAAGGCGGCGGCGCTGCCGACCAGCTCGATGCGACCGCTGTCGAAGATCTCGACGCTGGCTGAGCCCTGCGCCCCGCCGCAGCCCAGGTTGACCGCCGAGACGCCCTTGATCCCCGGCTCCGCCCAGGAGAGTTGGATCGTCGCGGTCGAGGTCGGGCCAGTCGCCTGGGCACCGTCGGTGAACCAGGTCCAACCGCCGGCGATCGCCGCGCAGCCCGAGGCCTGCGCCTCGAAGACCAGGAGCTCCCCGACCGCACCGTTCGCCGGACCGGTGATCGAGATCCCCTGCGCTGCGGCGGGCTCCGCCGGCAGCACGACCGCCAGCACCACTGCGCCGACCGCGGTGGTCAGAGCCGTGAGAAGGCGGCAGGCCGGGCGGCGCTGGAGCATGGATGGGCGGAGGGACATGGGACGGCGGCCGTTCTCGGAGGCGCAGTATGTCACCCCGACATCCGCACAGTGGCACCTGGGCCGGAGTCGGGCCTGCCGCCCGACGTGGATCTCTGGCGCGGTCGCGGTCCGGTGCCGCGTTCCCCTCAGGGGGAGGGCGCGGAGCGCTGCAGGTCCGCGAAGGCCCGGAAGGCGGGCGAGAAGAAGCGCTCGGGGATCTCGAGCTCGGGCTGCGCTCGCCACAGCTGGCTCAGCAGCTCGGCGGCGCGGTCGCGCAGCCGCGCCGACTCCTCGGCGGCTGCCGGCTCGCCCGCCTCCTCGGGGTGCGTTGCGACGGCCTCGGGCGTGCCAGCCGTGGCGAGCCTGGACTGCGACCAGGTCGCCGCCGCGAGCAGGAGCCGGCGCTGCACCTCGAGCTCGCGACGCGAGGGGAACGAGATCGACTCCAGCAACCGCGTCGACTCGTCGTAGCGGCCGCCGAAGTAGCTGCGCGCGGCGCGCCCCAGGCGTTGCTCGGCGGTGCCGGCCTCGGTGGTGGCCGGGCCGGAGGGCGGTGGCGCCGCGACCTCGTCGCGGCCGGGCGCCGCGGTCGGCGTCTCGTCGCCCTCGTCCCCGGCGGCGCGCGGTTCGGGCCGCTCGGCGGGCACCTGCTGCGCCGCGGTCTCGGCGCGCTCCTCCGCCGCGACGTCGCGCTCGAGCTGCGAGAAGGCCGTCGAGAGGCGGCGGGCCTCGCTGGTGATGCGGTCGAGGGTGCCGGGGTCAGCGCCGCGCAGGTCGGCGCGCAGCTGTTCGAGCTGCCGTCCGGACGCCTCCCAGCGGTTGCGCAGCGGTGCTCGTCGCCTGAGGGCGCGCTGGGAGCCGGCCGCGCGCAGACGATCGGCCAGCCGCTGGCGCGCCGCCTCGGCAGCTTCGACCGCGGCGGTGGCGTCGCGCAGACCGGTGTCGGGTTGCGGCCGCGCCGGCGGCGAGGCAGGAGCGGCTCCGGCGATCTTGATGTTGACGTCGCGCCGCACCGTGGACCATTCGGTACGGGTGCGTTCGATGAGGTCGGCCGCCTCGCGGATGGCGGCCAGGTCGCTGGCCTGCATGCCGCCGTCGAAGCGTTCCCCGGCGGCCCGCAGCAGCTCACGCGCCTGCTCGATGCGCGTCGCGATGCTGGAGTTCTCGCTCAGCACCCGCGCCCCGACTCCATCGGCCACCGACTGCTCGACCTGGGCAGCGAGCTCGCGTACCTCTTCGAGAGCGCTGCGAGTCGAGTCGACGCTGTCGGCGAGCAGGTTGCGGCGGCAGCCGTTCGCGGCGGTGCTCGCCTCCTCGAAGTAGCGTCTGGCGTCGCGCGCCGCGATCCCCTGAGCCTCGCTGCGGGTGAAGGCGGCGAGCGCCTCTTCACAGCGGTCGAGGCGGGCGAGGGCGATGGTGAGGAAGGTGTGGGGCACGTAGGCGACGCGTTGGAAGGCCGAAACGCTGACCCGGTCGGCGCTCTCGGTGGGACGCTGGCGCAGGGCGCGCAACATCGCCGTGGCGGAGTCGTTCCAGCGCTGTTCGCTGTAGGCCTGCACTCCTGCCTTGAACTCCTCCTCGTAGTCGGCGGCCGCCGGTGTCACCGCGGCGAGCCCGAATCCGACCGCCAGCAGCAGCCGCCGAGCCATTGCGGAGGATCTCACTCCGGGGCGGCGACGGTCGGCTCCCTCTCCGGGTGCTCGCCTCACGGGTCGTCTCCTGCCTCCAGGCCGATGCTCTGGAGATATTCGTCGGCCAGCTGTACGAACTCCACTCGCTGCGAGGTAGAAGTTCCATCGGCGAGGGCTTCGATCTCGACCGAGCGCGTCTGGCCGCCGTGGGTGAGGACGGCGGTGTAGCGCCCCGGCGCGAGCTGCAGCCGCAGCGGCGTCGTGCGCTGCGCCTCCGCGGGCGGCTGGTCGGCCTCGAGGCCCGCCGCGGCCGAGGCGTCCTCGCCAGCCAGCGCCGTGGGCCACGGCACCGCATCGCCCGTCTCGGTGCGAAGCTCCTCGAGCACGGCCCAGGGTGCCGCGTCGAGTACGACGGTGGCGCTGGTCGCGGCCGTCGGCGCGGGGTCGCCGTCGCCACCGATCAGGCTGACCAACCAGATAACCAGCAGCAGGCCGAGGACCGCCGCCGCCACGTACCAGGCCCAGCGTGGCAGCGTGAAGCCGTGTCCGCCGCGGCTGACGGTGGGGCCGGCGAGATCCTCTGGCGTCGGCATCTCCACGCTGCGTGCCCGCACGGGGGCGAAGCCGCGCCCTTCCGAGGGCTGCGGCGCAGGCGCCGCCGGCTGCGACGGTGGCGTCGCCCGGGCCGCGGGAGGGGCCGGTGGAGCGGACCTCGCGGCCGGCGGTGGCGCGGACCGCTCCCGCGGAGGCGCGGAACGCTCCCGCGGTGGCACCTCGGCGGTCTCGAAGGGGCCCGAGTCGCTGGCGCTCCGCCGTCCCTCTTCGCGCTCGCCGCGATGTGCCGCGGCGATCGCCTCGTGCTTCTTCTGCAGCTCGTCCCAGCTGGTCAGCAACGTCGGCTGCTCGGACTGATCGCCGCTCTCGCCCGGAGGAGGAGTGAGACGGACGCCGCCAGAGCGGGGTGCCGACTCCTCGCCCTCCGTCTGGCGCGGCTGCGAGGCAGTCTTCCCGGATGGGCCCAGGGGAGCCGGGGCGCCGAACACCGTCGGTGCCTCGTGCAGATCGGTGACCGCGGAGTCGTCGGAGACGCCATCGTCCTCGGCGACGTCACCGGCGTCGGCGGCATCGTCTGCAGGGCCGCCGGTCCGCGCCGCCGAGACGCCGGAGGCCTCGCCGCCCTGTTTCGGGTCTGCCGGTCGCGAGGGCTCCGGCCTGGGCGGGCCCTCCGGCACCACCGTCGGGGGCTCGTCGACGCTGCGCAGCCGCTCGCGCAGGTGGAGGAGCTCGGTGTCCTCCGGATCGATGTCGCCGGCCTTCTCGAGCTCGTCGCGCGCCGCCTCGAGATCCCCGGCGTCGAGCGCCGCCTTGCCCGCCACCAGCCGCCGGCGCAGCTTGACCTGCCGCGAGACCGCGATGACGGCCGGCACCTCCCCGAACCGTTCACGCGCCTCGGAGAGTGTCTTCTCGGCCTGGGTGAGCTGGCGGTTCTCGACCTGCTGGCGAGTCCGGCGCACCAGGTCGGTGAGGCGCTGCTCCGCCGGCCCGTCGACTGCCGGCGCCGGTTCGCCCAGCGGTGCTTCCGCCGCGGGCTCCGGCTCCGCCGGCGGCTCCGGCACCGGCTTGGCGCGATCGGTCGGCGCGGCTCTGGCAGAGTGCTCCGCGGTGCCCTGACGCTGCATCGAGATCAGGCGAGCGTGCAGAGTACGAAAGGGGACCTGATCGCCGAAGTCGTCCTGGGCTTCGATCAGGGCGCGTGCGGCGGCATCGAGGTTGCCGTTGGCGAGCAGGTTCTCGATGTGGTTGCGCGCCTTCGTCATCGCCTGCTGGCGCAGCTTCTCGGGATCCGCTCCGGCGCGCGCCTGGGGCTTCGCAGGCTGCGCCGGCAGGAAGATGTCTGGCTTCCCGGCGAGAGCTTCCAAGGCGCGCTCGAACCCTTGGATGATCGGTCGGAAGGTGGCGGGCCGGTCGCTCGCCGCCTTCTCGACGCAGCGTGCGATCAGGTCGTCGACGCCCTGCGGCACCTCAGGCCAGAGCTCGCGGACGCGGGTCGGAGTCTGGTGGAGGATCTGGTAGAAGAGCGACGAGATCGTGTCGGCATCGTAGAGCCGGCGATAGGTCATCAGCTCGAAGGCGAGTACGCCGAAGGAGTAGATGTCCGAACGGTTGTCGACCGTGTCGCCGCGCAGCTGCTCGGGGGAGAGATAGGCGGGGGTGCCGAGCGTCGTGCCGGTCTGGGTGAGCTGGGTGTCGACGCCGGCGACCTTGGCGATGCCGAAGTCCATGATCTTGATCCGGCCGTCTTCGAGCACCCGCAGGTTGCTGGGCTTGATGTCGCGGTGGGTGATGCCCTGCTCGTGAGCGAAACCGAGCCCGCTCGCGGCCTGCTGGAGGAAGTTCAGCTTGGCGGCGAGACTCAGGCGCTCACGGCGCTCGATGATGTGATCGAGGTCCTCGCCGGAGAGGAACTCCTGCACCAGGTATGGGACGTCGTCCTGGAAGCCGAAGTCGTAGACGACGGTGATGTTGGGGTGCTCTATGTTGCCGGCGATCTCGGCCTCGCGGAGGAATCGGCGCCTCGTCTCCTCGCTGCCCGAGGTGCAGGTCTTGATCGCCACCATCCGTTTGATGAACGGATCGCGGCCCTTGTAGACGATGCCGAAGCCGCCCTCGCCGATGCGCTCGAGGATCTCGTATTTGCCAGCCTGTTTGAGATCCTGCACGGATCGGAACACTCCTGAAGAAGGATCGCGCGCAGGAGTGTACCAGCGACACCAGAGGTGACGACGGGCGCGGCCCAGCCCCCGGAGGGGAGCCCCTGGTAGCCCGTTGGCGACCCACTGGCGGGACGGATCGGTCGTCCGCCCGCCGGATCGTGGCAGCGGCCCCGGGTAGGGCTCGCCCGACCGCGGCGCGCGCCAAGGGGGCTCGAGCGGGAAGTGGCGGGGAGCGACAGGGCGCGGTCAGGCCCGGCGCCTCCCTCGCCCGGCTCGTCGAGCGTGATCTACAGACTCTCCTCGACGACGAACACCGCGTCGCCTGCGTCGATCCGGTGCGCGCCAGACGACGCAGTTCCCAGCGCGAGGCTCCGCGGCACCTCAGCAGGCCCCCTAGTTGCGGGCCCGCGGCGTCAGGGTGGTGCTGCGGCGCTCGCCGTCGCGCACGTATTCCACTTCCACCGGCTGGTCGATCTTCACCGCGTCGAGGGCGTAGGTGTAGTCGTAGATGTTGGCGATCGTCTGGGCGCCGAACTTGACGATGACGTCGCCGCCCCGCAGGCCGGCCTCTTCGGCCGGGCCGCCGGCGATGACGCCGCTGAGCAGCAGTCCCGAGACCTCGGTCGCGTAGTCGGGGATGGTGCCGGTGAAGGCGCGTACGCTGTCGCGGTCGCCGCCCTGCTGCCGCTTGGGGGCCACCGGAGTGAAGGCGATGCGCTCCTCTTCGCCGAGCAGCCCCCGCACCACCCGTTCGCCGATCTCGACCACCCTACCGAGCTCGCCGTAGTCGATCAGGTGGGCATCGTCGGTGGGTCGGTGGTAGTCCTCGTGGGCGCCGGTGAAGAAGTTCAAAGTCGGGATTTCTGCCCGGTGGAACGCCGCCGAGTCGGTCGGCAGGTAGGGATCCTCCTGCAGCTGCAGATCCCAGCCGACCAGCAGGTTCGCCTTCTCGAGCAGGCCTGGCCAGGCGTCGCTGGACCCCACGGCCTGCACGCTGAGGCGGTTGTCGCGGGCGCGACCGACCATGTCGAAGTTGACGTAGGCGGTCACCGGTCCGACCGGAGCGTCCTCGTCGTCGAGGCGGTCGACGAAGGCGGAGGCGCCGAGCAGGCCGAGCTCCTCGCCCGACCAGAAGGCGACGACCAGGTCGCGTCGCCGCTCCTGATCGCGCAACGCGCGCACGATCTCGAGCACCGCAGCGGTTCCGGAGGCGTTGTCGTCGGCGCCGTTGTGCACCGCGTCGGTCTCGTCGGCACGGGCCAGGGAGTTGCCGCCGTCGCCGCGGCCGAGATGGTCGAAGTGGGCACCCACCACGACGCTCTCCGCCGCGCTGCCCACTGCCGAGCCGGTGGCGTTCGCCGGCAACACTCCGAGCACGTTGTGTCCCGAGGACTTCTCGCGCTCCAGCCGGACGGTCAGCTCGATCTCGACCCCGTCGATGGCGAAACCGGCGACGTGCGGGTTGGCGTCGTCGAAGCCCCGCTGCACCTCCTCCAGCGACCGGTCGGCTCCGAGCAGCTCCTGGGCGAGGGCTCCCGAGACACTGGCGGCGACGATCCCGGAGCCGGCAATGGCGGTGTCGAAGGTCATCGGCATCACTTCGCCGGCGTTGGGCGAGCGCGGTCCGGTGACCATCAACAGCGCCTTGGCCCCGAGCTGCCGCGCCGTCATCGCCTTGAAGCGGGGGCCCGAGTAGCGCGCCAGGGTCGCGCGCGCCTCTCCCTCGGCGTCCTCCGGGAAGTAGCGCAACACGACGACGATCTTGTCCTCGACGTCGAGGGTGGCGTAGGAGTCGTAACCGAAGTCGGCGCTGTCGGGCACCCTGATGCCGTAGCCGGCGAAGACGAGCTCGCCGGAGACTGTGCCGCTGTCGGAGAACGAGAGTGCCTGCACCACGTCGGCACCGACGAAGGACCTGTCTTCGCCGTCGCGCCGCGCGATGAGAGCGCTGCCGGTGTCGCGGCTGCCCGAGGTGAACTCGAACGGCGACAGGTAGCCGTCCTGCCGCAGCGGCTTCACTCCGAGGTCGGCGAGTTGCTTCGAAAGATACTCGGCCGCCTTGCGCTCGCCTTCGGTGCCGGTCAGCCGGCCCTCCATGGCGTCGGCGGCGAGGACTTCGACGTGGCCACGCAGGAGATCACCTGCCGTCGGAGACTCGTTCGTCGCCGCGGTCGAGGTGACGGCGGTGGCGAGGAGCGCCAGCCCGAGCAGCATCGGAAGCGGTCTGGAGCGGTGGCGGCGGGGAGGTCTCGGGTGCATGGTGCGTGTCTCCGTTGGCAGACGAGCGGATGATCCGGTCAGCGGGCGGCCCGACGCGGCGGCGCCGCGGCGAGCGCTTCGCGGGCCGCCTGGTGGTTCCATTCGGCGATGTAGAGGTGGGCGCCTTCGCCCTGGTGCCGGTTCGAGGTCCACACCAGCCGACCACCATCGGGCGTCGGCACGGGCAGGCCGTCGAAGCCGTCGGTGGTGGTCACACGGACCGGCTCCTTGACTCCCTCGACGTCGACGATGAAGACCTCGAAGTTCGAGAAGCCGTGCTTGTTCGAGGCGAAGAGGATGTACTCGCCCGACGGATGCACGTAGGGAGCCCACGACATCGCACCGAAGTCGGTGATCTGCTTCTGGTCGCTGCCATCGGGTTTCATGCTCCAGACGTCGGCGATCAGGCCGGAGGTGTCGAAGCGTCGCCAGACGATGCGTTCGCCGTCGGGGAAGAAGAAGGGCCCGCCGTCGTAGCCGTCGGTGTGGGTGAGCCGGCGCTGATCGCTTCCGTCGGCGCGCATGATGTACAGCTCGGCGAAGAAGCTGGGGTCGACCTCGAGCTGCCGCTGCTCCTCGGGCGAGAGGTCGCGGCCGTAGGCGTCGCGCATCGAGGAGAAGACGATCCATTCGCCGTCGGGTGAGTAGGCGCCCTCGGCGTCGTAGCCGCGAGCGTCGGTCAGGCGCCTCTGCTCGCCGCTCTCGGGATCGGCGACCCAGATGTCGAACTCGGGGTCGTAGTCCCACGAATAGCGCCGCTCCTCACCCGAGGCGCGGAACTCGAGCTCCGCCCGCTGGAGCTCCTCGGAAGCCGGGTCGTGGTGGGTCGACGCGTACAGCACGTTGCCGGTCCCCGGCTGGATGAAGGAGCAGGTCGTCTTGCCGATCCCCGGCGAGATGCGACGCGTCTCGCCGCTCTCGAGGTCGAGACGGTAGATCTGGTAGAACGGGTTGCCTTCCTCGCGCTCGGCCTGGAAGACCATCTGGCTGCCGTCGGGCGAGAAGTAGCCCTCGCCGGAGCGGCGACCCTCGAAGATCAGACGGCGGGTTCGGCTGAGGAAGCGGTCCTCCGCGTCGTCGGCTTCGCCTTCACCTGCAGTGGTGCCCGCCGGGGCGGCGAGGCCGCGGCCGTCGGAGGGGAAAGGCAGCAGCACCAACGCCGCCACCGCGGCGAGCATGGTGAGCGCTGCCGGCGTCGACGCGCACCGCAGGGCGACACGGCCGAAGGGGGCACGGGAACCGTGTGACGGGCCGTGCGACGGAGTCAGCGGTGCGTGGGCGGATCTGCGTCTGGTGTTCATGCGTGCAGGGCCTCGCGGGCTCTCGGGGTTCGCCCCCGGCGACGGCGTGGCCAGGCGTCGCGCCGCTGCGTCGCCGAGGGACCGGGCCGTACTTTCGTCGTTGTCGGAAGACTCGATGCGACGCGGCTCGCGCCGGAGCTGCTGTCGCTGGCGCCCGACGCGGGGCGGCCCGGCCACGCCGGGTCGTTCGCCGGGCTCGGCGTCGCGCGATCAGTCTAGTACCCACGGAGCAGGCCGCGTCACGAACGCGTCACGAACGCGTCACTAGCGCAATGCGCCGGCGCATGTTCCCGAGCGCGTCGACGACGACTTCAGGCCCGCCGCGCCTCGACACCGATCTCCTGCACCAGCTCCGCGCCGTGCATCAGGTAGACACGGTTGGCGGTCGACATCACGACACAGGAGTGGTTGGGCACGATCTCGACGCGCTCGCCCACCTCCGGTCGCGGGCTCGACGACGGGATGCGGATCCACGCGTGCTCCTCGGAGAGGGTGTGCACCACGGCGCCGGGCCAGCCTCGGCGTGGGGCGCTCGCGTCGCCGCGCCGGTCGCGCGCCGGTTCGAGCAGCAGACCGTAGCCCGGCCAACCGGTCGGGTCGGCGCTCAGGTCCGAGGTCAGGACCTTCTTTCCTCCGTCGAGCAGGACGTGGTGCTCGTCGCCCCGGGTGCGCGAGGTGACCACCGTCAGCAGGACCGTGGCCGCACACTGCTCGAGGTCGGCGACGCCGAGCGCCACCTGGGTCAGATCGTTGTAGACGTAGTTGCCGGGCCGGATCTCGTTCACCCGCAGCGAAGATCCGCTGCTCCCGGCAGCGGCCACTGCCGGCGGCGGATTCTCGAAGCACGACATTGTCGGAGTCGACCCGATGCTGAGGATCGGCGCCTCGGTCTCGAACAGCTCGCGCACCGTCTCGGCGGCCGCCACGGTGCGGTCGCGTTCCTCCTCGGCGATCCGCCGCAGCCGCTCCGCAGTCGACTCTCCGCCGGCCGCAGGGGCGCTGGCCACGCCGTAGGCGTGACCGGCGTGGGTCAGCACTCCGACCAGCCGCAGCCCGCGGGCGGCGCGAGCCGCCTCGGCGACGCTCACCAGCTCGCCGTCGTTCCACGCCACGCCGGCGCGGCCGTAGCCGGTGTCGATCTCGAGCAGCACCTCGAGCGGAGCCACGGCATGGTCACGCGCCACGCGGTCCGCGATCTCGACCCCACGCACGCTCTCGACGCAGCCGCGCAGCCGGCAGGCTCCCGACAGCTCGGCGACCCGCCGCCACTGGGCGGGGTCCGCCATCGAGTAGGCGATCAGCAGGTCGTCGAAGCGGCCGCGCACGAAGCTGGCCGCCTCGGCTGGTTTGGCGCAGGTCAGGCCGCGGGCGCCGTGCGCCAGCTGGCGGCCGGCGACGTAGCACGAGCGGTGCGTCTTGACGTGGGGTCGCAGGGCGACGGACTGCGCTTCGGCGTGCGCCGCCATGGCGCCGAGGTTCGCTTCGAGCCGGTCGCGGTCGACCAGGATGGCGGGCGTGGTGAGGCGCCCGAGGTCGTCGAGCGCGTGGATCGCAGGGACTGGGGCCTTCGAGGCGTCGGGTGGATTCGAGGTGTTCGAGGTGTTCGAGGTGTTCGAGGGGGTCAAGGTGGTCAAGGTGGATCTCCGGCCGCGCCCCGGGACCGGTCGGTGGATCGCTGTGCCGCCGCGCGGCGCAGCGCCCGCGGCAGACCGGCGAGGAAGCCCAGCCCGTAGGCGGCGTGGATGATCGGGTAGATCGCGACCAGACGCAAGCGGCAGCCGGCGTCGCGCCCGACCGATGCGGCGCTGATCCCGAGCAGAGCCAGGTAGAGGGCAAGGGGCAGGGACCAGGGAGGCCAGGCCAGGGTCGCCGGCAGGGTCGCCAGGTAGAGCACGAACCCGGCCGGCGCCAGGTGGCGTGGCCGGGCTCCGGAGGCCACCTTGCGCAGCACCGCCGGCTTGAAGAGTCCGTACTGGAAGTACTGTCGGAACAGCCCTGCGGGGGTGTCCCGCGGGTAGTAGTGGAGGCGGATGTCCGGGCTCTGGTGGATGCGCAGGCCGTGGCGGCGGGCGCGGTAGTGGAACTCGTCGTCCTGGTTGCGGGTCAGCTCGACGTCGAAGCCGCCGATGCGCTCGAAGATCTCGCGCCGCCAGGCACCGAAGGCGACGCTGTCGGTTTCGCCCCGGTAGTCGATCTGGTGGACGCGGCTGCCGCCGATCGCGAACCGCGAGCAGATCGCCTGGCCGACGGCGTCCTGGAAGCGGTTGCGCGCCGCCACCCGGTAGGGCCCGCCGACGATGTCGGCGCCGGTCTGCTCGAAGGCCTCGACGATCTTCTCCAGGTAGTCCGACTCGTAGCGCGAATGGGCGTCCAGGCGCACGACGAAGTCGTGCTTCGCCGCGGCGATGCCACGATTGAGCGCCCACGGCACGGTGTGCTCCGGGTTGTCCAGCACCCGGAAGTGGCGCTCCCCGGTAGCGCCGAGACCCTTGCGCTCGAGATAGCGCTGGCGCAACGCCGAGAGCCGCTCGCGGGTACCGTCGCGCGATGCGCCGTCGATGAACAACAGCTCGACCGCCTCGGCCGGGTAGGTCTGTGCGACGAGAGACTCGACCAGTTGGTCGACGTAGTCGATCTCGTCGCGCAGCGGGATCACCACCGAGAGGGCCGGGACGGCGCCCGTTGCGGTGGACTTCGCCGTGTCGCCGGTGGCCGTCATGGCGCTGACTCCGTAGCCCTGCCGAGCAGTAGCCGGCGCCACGCCTGGCGCACCCTCTCGGCATCAAAGTCGTCGGCCTTGCGCCGTGCCGCTCGGCTCACACTCAGCGCCACGTCGGGGCGCTCTATGAGGCGCTCCACCGAGGCCGCCATCGCGGCGTCGTCACCGGCAGGCACCAGCAGGCCGTCGACGCCGTCCTCGATCAGATAGGGGATCCCCCCGACGGCGGTGGAGACCACCGGCAGCCCGAGCGCCATCGCTTCGACCACGCTCACCGGTGCGTTGTCGACGGTGGTGGTGTTGAGGAACACGTCGTAGTCCCGGGAGAGTCGGCGCCACGCCTCCGGCTCGAGTCGACCCGTCATCCGCAGCCGCGCCGCGACGCCCATCCGATCCGCCAGTGCCCGCACCCGTTCGGCGCTGCCGTCCTTGTCCGGGCCCACCATGCAGAGTGTCGCATCCGGGTGGCGCTGGTCCAGGCGTGCCAGGACCCGGACCGCCATCTCGGGGTCGTAGAGGCGGTCCAGCGCCCGCACCCAGAGCAGGCGAGCCCTCGGGCGTGGGCGCTCGGCGAAGTCGTATCGCTCCAGGGCCAAGGGGTTGGGGATCACCTTCGCGGGATGTCCGTGTCGCGCGAAAACCGCCTGCAGGTAGGGGCTCGGCGCGACGATCGCCCAGGCACCGGAGAAGAGCCGGCGGGATCGCCGCGGCGATCGAGCCAGCCGCTCAGCGAGCGCTCCGCCGTGCACGATCGGCACGTAGCGGATGCCGAGCCGCCGGCAGAGAGCGCCGAGGATCACCGCGTAGTGGAAGGCGCGGGTGCTGTAGGTGTCGATGAGCACGAAGTCGCAGCGCCGCTCGCGCCACAACACCCGGACCATGTCGAGCAGTCGGAGCGCCTGGTTGTGCTGGTCGGAGGCGGTGACCACGTGGAAGTCACCACGCAGCAGCTCGGCGAGAGAGTCGATCACCGTCGGCGTGCGGTCGTGCGCCTGCAGGCGGTTGCCGAAGTAGGCGAGGGAAGCGGCGGCCCGCTCCGGTGCGCCGGGCGGCGTCGCCCGCCTCGCGTCCTCGGCTCGCGGACTCACTCGTCGGCCAGCGCCGCGTCGACGTCGCGGTGCGCTGTTCCCGTATCGACCACCCGCTGGATCTCCTCGGGCGTGAGCCGGCTCACCACCGCACGCATCTTGCCTGCGGCGGTGCGCTCGATGCTGGGCACCGGCTCGATCTCGATCCTGACCGACGGGCCGAGGGCCCGGGCCACCCGCCGCTGGATCTCACGCCCACACGGCTCACCGAAGGCCTCGGTGCCCACGACCCGCACCCGGATGCGATCCAGGGCCTCCTGCACCACCTGTGCCTCGCGCACCCCGGGCAGATCGAGGAAGATGCGGTTGAAGCGCACCAGGCGACGTCCGTCGGGTGCGTAGACGGTGTCGTCGAGACGGCCGACGACCGATTCGAGGACCGGCAGGGGTCGGCCGCACAGAGCCGGGCGGTCCGAGAGGGTCACCAGGTCGCCGACCCGGAAGCGGATCAGAGGCTGTCCGAAGCGGGTCAGGCCGGTGGCGAGGGCCTCGCCGGGCACGCCGGCGGCCTGCGGCCGCAGCCGATGGTCGACGCTCTCGAGGATGCCGAAGTCCGAGCTCGACAGGAGCTGACCGTGCTCGTTCTCGCTGGCGAAGAAGGCGTTCTCCACCGACGAGTACTCTTCGAACACGCGAGCCCCGAAGGCCTCTGCGATCACCGATCGCATCGGCCGGGTCAACGCTTCCGAGGTGGTGATCACCGCTTCCAGCGTGGGTAGCTCGCGTCCCGGCTCGAGACCGGCCTCGAGAGCCAGCCGAGCGAGTTCATGGATCGAGCTCGCGTAGCCGGTCATCCACACCGTGCGGTGACGGCGCAAGGCCGCGACGTAGGTCGGGGCCGTGCGGCGTGACAGATGGAAGGCCGAGAAGTACACCTGGCGCTCTACCGCGTTGTAGCGGTGGAAGGGGCCCGGGCTCTGCGGATCGGGCACGACGACGCGGCCGCTGAAGGTGGCTCGGGGTCGAGCAAAGCCGACGCCGGCCGGACCGCAGGAGCGCACCTCGCGCACCGCCAGAGATGTCCGGGCCTCCTCCCGCAGCAGGTGGATGCGCAGAGGAGTTCCGCTCGATCCCGAGGTGTGCACGACGATCTGCGACTTCTGCCGCCGCCCATCGACCAGCAGCGACTCCGGTCGCGAGCGGACGGTCTCCTTCTCGAGCGGTGGCAGGTACACCAGGTCCTCGGGCTGGAAACGTTCGAGCTGCGGACGCTCGACGACGGTGCGCCAGGCTTCGCGGTAGTGCGGCACGTGATCGTAGGCGTGCACCAGCAGACGGCGCAGCTGCTCGGTCTGGTACCGGCGCAGCTGGCCGGCGTCGAAGCGGTCCCGCTCCCGGAAGGCCCGCACCATCGCGGGGTAGCTTCCGGAGAAGCGCAGCCGGTGCCAGTACCAGCCGTAGGCGCTCACCCAGACGTGCTGCAGCGACGTCGGCGACCGGCGGTAGATCGTGTCGAGTAGCCCGGCCATGCCGCGATCAGTCTATTGCCGCGCCGGTGGCCGTTGTCGCCGGCCGCCGCCCCGGAGCTCAGTACGGCATGTCGTCGTCGCCGAGACCGAAGTGGTGGCCGAGCTCGTGCACCAGGGTGTCGCGGATCTCCTGGCGCACGTCGCGCTCGTCGTCGCAGGCGAGCAGGATCGATCTCCGGTAGAGCACCACCCGGTCGGGCAGCGCACCGGCGTAGTCGGAGCCTCGCTGGTCGAGCGACACTCCGTGGTAGAGCCCGAGCAGGTCGTCGCCCTCGTCGGCGCCCATGCCGACGACCTCGAGGTCCTCCGCCGAAGGCGTCTCCTCGACCACCACGAAGACGTTGTCGAGCAGCTCGGCGAAGGCCGGCGGCAGGCGGGTCAGCTCCTGCTGCACGATGCGCTCGAAGCGGCGCGCGTCGATGCGCAGAGGGGAGCGGCGGGTCGGCGGCACGGGCTCACTCCTCGCGGTGCCAGCTGCTCGGCGGGCTGGTGGACGCGATCAGGTCGCTCAGGAAAAGGCCGTTGAGGAACAGCTTGGAGGTGCCGAACCAGATCGAGCGGAAGTTCGGGTTGTCGGCCATCAGCACCACCAGGCCGCGACCGGTGCGCGCGGCGACCACCGCCGGCGTGCCGGCGAGACGGATCTGGTTCTCGGGCGAGATGTAGCCGCTGAGGCGGGGCGGGTCGAGGTAGCGGCCGACGACCTCGTAGGGGTTCTCGCGCGAACGCAGGACGGCGGCGTCGCTGCGGAAGAGGGCGATCTCCGGATCGTCGTACCCGTACAGCAGCGGATGGGTCGGATCGAAGCGGGCGCCGAGGATGGTGCCTCCGATCAACTGGGCGGCGCGCTCGCGCTGGTAGTCGGCGTAGGCCCTCGGCTCCTCGTCGTCGAGCATCGGTTCCGCCTCGTCGCCGCCGTTGTCGTCGTCGTGGTCGGCGATGCGATCCTGCAGCCAGCGCGCTCCTCCCTGCACTCCGATCAGGACGCCACCCGATCGCGACCAGGAGAGCAGCTCGTCGGCGGCACGTTCCGACAGCCCGTAGCCGCCGTGGGGGAGCACGACGTGGGTGTAGCGGTCGAGATCGGCGCGCCCGACATCCTCCACGTCGAGCAGCGTGGTGGCGATCCGGAACCTGTAGTCGAGCAGGTGCCAGATCTCGCCCACCGCGTAGCTGCTGGTTCCCTCACCCGAGAGGACGGCCACCCGCGGCAGCTCCACCGGCCTGAGGCTCGGTGAGCCGAGGTCGACTCCCGAGGTGGCGAGCCCGCGGGTGACACGGTACACCTCGACTCCGTCGCGGCTGGCCACGGTGCGTGCGAGCGCCTCCAGCGCGTCGGCGTCGAGCCCTTCCGCCAGCGCCACCGGGACGAGCACCGTGCCGCGTGCGAACGACTGCACCCCGCGGTCGGTCTGCAGATCGAGCGGTTCGATCGCCACCCGGGCTCGAGCTCCCGAGGCGAGGAAGCTGGCCAGGGCGCGCGGCGCGTAGTACCCGTTCCAACGGAAGGCGTAGGCGAGTGTCGGCTGGTCGCGGCTCGGCTCGGTGAGCGATGCGGCGAGATCGCTGGCGGGTCGGGCCGGCGCCAGGTCGGGAGCCGGCGCGCTGCGCGGCAGGGCGGCGACCCGGGCGCCGAAGGCGTAGGGCAGGCTCCAGGTCGAGACGTCGTAGAAGATGTCGTCGGTGAACTCGGTCAGCGGCTCGAACAGCGAACGCACCAGCGTCGCCTGCGGCTGTTCGAGAGGCACGAACCAACTGCTCCCGGCCGGGAACCTGGCATCGCCGACGACGATGTTCTGGCTCAGCGGCCTGGCCTCGATGCGGTGCTGCTCGAAGAAGTCGAGCAGGTGGAAGGCGCGGCCGAGATCGCCCCCGAGGTGGACCAGCCAGCCGCGCTCGTCGGCCTGCGCCGCGGCGCGCTCGGCCGACTGGGCGAAGTCGTGCTGGTGTTGCAGCAGCTCACGGCGCAGCGCCACCGCGCCGCGCAGCGACGACAGCGCGGCGTGGAACTGGTTGCTGATGGTGAAGGGGAAGCGCAGCACGCCGTTGTCCGTGTCGCGGGCGTGGCCGTCCGATCCGGCCTGCTCGAAGAGGATGCCGATCGACCCTTGGAGGTCGGGGTAGGTCGACCCCTTGCCCGGATAGAAGTCGTCGAAGCCCTCCTGGGAGTAGTAGAGGCGCTGCGCGGCGTCGAGCGCGTCGGCGTGGTACTGCGCCAGCTGGCCGGTCAGCTCGAGGTTGCTCTGCGGGATCAGCGGATTGGTGCGCTCCGGGACCCCCGGCTGGAAGAAGAAGGTGGCATCCGGGCCCATCTCGTGGTGGTCGGTGAGCAGGTTGGGGCGCCAGTCGTGGAAGGTGGCCAGTCGGTTGCGTGTCTCCGGCTGTTGCGCCAGCAGCCAGTCGCGGTTGAGATCGAACAGGTAGTGGTTGGTCCGTCCGCGGGGCCAGGGCTCGCGGTGCTCACGGGTCTGCGGATCGGTGACCGCTTCGGCGCCGCGGGTGCTGTCGACCCAGGCGGCGAAGCGGGCCAGGCCGTCGGGATTGAAAGACGGATCGAGCAGGATGACGGCTTCGTCGAGCCACTTGTCGACTTCGCCGCCGCGCTGCGCGGCGAGGTGGTAGGCGACCAGCAACGCCGCGTTGGCGCCGCTCGGTTCGTTGCCGTGGATCGAGAAGCCAAGCAGCACGACGACGGGGTCGCTCTCGGCGGGGTCCCGGCGGCCGGCGGCGACCTCGAGGTGCTGGCGCCGGATCTCCTCGAGGCGTGTGTGGTTCTCGGGCGAGGTGATCACCAGCAGCGGCTGCGGCCTGCGCTCGTGCGTGTGTCCCTGGATTCGCAGCTCGACCCGCGGCGAGGCGGCGGCCAGGCGTTCGAGATACGGCACCATCTGTTCCGGCCGCACGTGCCAGGCGCCGACCTCGTAGCCGAGCGAGTCGGCCGGCCGCGGCACCGCCGGATCGTGGTCGCCGTCCTGCACCAGGTCGGAGACGCGGATGCCCTCGCCGGCTCCGATGGCGCGTTGGGTGGCGATCTGGGCCGCGGCGAGAGGTCCGCCGACGAGGGCCAGGAGCACGACGACGGCGCCGGCCGTCGCGGCGACCGCCAGGCGCCCGCTGGTCGAGGCGATCGATGCGGTCCCGGCGGGTCGCGAGGACAGGGTGTGGTGGGGGATCCCGAGAAGGGTGGATCGGCGCGACCTGGTCCGCTGCATGGAGACTCCGGTTGGCTGGGTCGGATCGGAGAGCGCTCGTCGGGCGAGCGGCCGCGTGCCGCTGACGGTGGTCTGGCGGTGAGGCGGCGTGGGAGCTTGGTGGAGAGGCGGGTCGGGAGAAGTGGAGACGGTGCCGAGGGACGGGGGCGTCTCCCTCTTGATGTGGGCCGGCGCCGTCGCGGCGAGGGCAGAGTCTAAGCGGCCGCCGGTTGGCGGGCGAGGACCGCCGAGGTGCTGGACCGTCGCCGTCGCCGTACTGTTTCGTGGCCTCGACGGCCCGCACTGCGTCGCCGTCGCGGCTGATGTAGGATCTGCGGCGCGGCGACGGCGCACGGACTCCGTTCTTTCGTGCGACGGCCGCGGGCCGAGCTGCGGCCTTCGCGCCCGGCGTCAGGCCCCACGACCGGAACACGCGGTCGAACGGCACAACGTGAGCAGCGCGAAGCGCGTCGCGCTCCTGCGGGGAGCGGGGCGGCGCCACGCCCGGGGAGCCTCGGGCCCGGCGCGAGCTCGCCAGGCCGACGGGGAGTTCGTCCACCGTCGGAGCGGCGAGCCGATCGGAGGAACCGTTGCAGCGAAGGAGGAGATGCGATGGGTGAGATCCCGCCGGTGGAACGGGCGGAGACACTGATCGAGGTGCGTGCGCTGAGCAAGCACTACGGCCGCATCCGCGCCGTCGACTCGATCGACTTCACGGTGCGGCGCGGCGACGTGCTCGCCTTCCTCGGCCCCAACGGCGCCGGCAAGACGACGGCGATGAAGATGATCACCGGCTTCCTCGAGCCGGATGCGGGAACCGTGCACATCGCGGGGCGTCTGGTGCACCCTCGCGAGATCGAGGTGCGGCGGCGGATCGGCTACCTGCCGGAGAACGCCCCCGCGTACGGCGAGATGACGGTGCTCGGCTTCCTCGAGTTCGTCGCCGACGCTCGCCAGCTGGCGGATCCCCGCCGGGCGATCGATCGGGTGGTCGAGCTGACGACGCTGGGCGACGTGCGCGGGCAGACGATCGAGACCCTCTCCAAGGGCTTCAAGCGTCGGGTCGGCCTCGCCCAGGCCCTGATCCACGACCCCGACGTGCTGATCCTCGACGAGCCCACCGACGGTCTCGATCCGAACCAGAAGGCGCTGGTGCAGGATCTGCTGGGCAGTCTCGCCGGCAACAAGGCGATCGTGTTGTCGACCCACATCCTCGACGAGGCGGAGCGCATCTGCAACCGGGCGCTCATCCTGTCGCAGGGCCGCATCCTGGTCGACGCGACGCCGGGCGAGCTGATGCGTCGGGCGCCGGGCCACAACTCGGTGCTGGTCGCCTTCCGCGGCGAGGTCCCGGCCGATCTGGCGGCGAGGATCGCAGCCGAGGCCTGGTGCGAGCGCTGCGCCGCCGTCGCGCTTCCCGCGGCGCCGGGATCGAGCCCGGCCGCCGCACTGGAGGTGGTGCCGAGGGATTCCGAGAACCGCCTGTCCGAGGTGCTCGAGCTGGTGCGCTCCTACGACGTCAGCGACGTGCGCCTGCACGAGGGGCGACTCGACGATCTGTTCCGCGAAGTGACGAAAGGGGTGGCGGCGTGAGCGCGCAGGATCGAGGGACGATCGCTTCCACCGGAGCCGGCTCGGCCGCGACGCCGCGCGCCGAGCCGGCGGCACCTGGAGAGAGCAGCTTCGGAGGCGCCCGCTTCGCCGGCTGGCGAGCCGTCTTCCGGCGTGAGTTCCGGAGCTACTTCGCCACTCCGCTCGGCTACATCTTCCTGGTCCTCTTCCTCCTCGCCAGCGGCTACCTGATGGTGTCTCGCGACTTCGGCCGCTTCCTCGAGCTGCGCCAGGCCAGCCTCGATCCGCTGTTCACCTACATCCCGTGGCTCTTCTCGGTGGTGGTGCCCGCGGTCGCCATGCGGCTGTGGGCCGAGGAGCGCAAGAGCGGTACCGTGGAGCTGCTGCTGACGCTGCCGGTGACCCTCGAGGGCACCTACCTCGGCAAGTTCCTCGCCGGCTTGAGCTTCCTCGGCGTCGGCCTGGCGCTGACCTGGCCGGCGGTGCTGCAGGTGGCGCGCCTGGGCTCGCCCGACTGGGGTCACGTGCTCGCCGGCTACCTCGGCTGTGTGCTCACCGCGGCGGCCTTCCTCGCCGTCGGGATGCTCTTCTCGGCGCTGTCGAAGAACCAGGTCGTCGCCTTCATCCTCGCGGTCGCCGCCTGCGTCAGCTTCCTGCTGGTCGGCCTGCCGCAGACGCAGGAGGCGGTCGGCCTCTGGCTCGGTGGCTACGCGGAGCGACTGGTCGCGAGCCTCAGCCTGGTCGATCACTTCGAGACCCTGACCCGCGGCCTGCTCGAAGTGCGGGCGCTGCTGTTCTACCTGGTGTTCACCGTGGTCTGGCTGGCTGGCGGCGCCCTGGTGCTGGGCCAGACCAAGACCTCGTAGCGGGGAGTGACCGAATGAGCTGGAAGAGTCGTGGACTGACCCTGGCCCTGCTCGGGCTGATCGCCCTGTTCTCGCTGCACCTGATCGATCGTTGGCTCTCCTCGGTCCGTGTCGACCTCACCGACGGCGATCTCTACTCGCTGTCCGAGGGCAGCGCGGCGCTGCTCGAGCGCATGGGCGAGGAGGGTACGAAGCCGGTCGACGTGACGCTGTTCTTCTCCGAGACCACCGGCAAGACGCTGCCCAAGTTCGTCAAGGACTTCATCGCCTACGAGCGCTATCTGCGCAGCCTGCTGGGCGAATACGAGCGGCGCTCCGACGGCCGCATCCGGGTGCGCTTCGTCGACCCGGTGCCGGACTCGGACGAGGCGGAGGAGGCGGCCGAGTTCGGGCTCGACGGCAAGCTGATCAACCAGAACGGCGATCTCTTCTACTTCGGCCTGGCGTTCGAGACCGAGACCGGCAGCCGGGAGGTGATCGACTTCCTGTGGCCGAACGAGCAGGCGACGGTGGAGTACGAGATCTCCAGGACCCTGCATCAGCTGGTCTGGCCGGAGAAGAAGAAGGTCGGGGTGCTCTCCTCGCTGGAGATCTTCGGCGGCGCCCAGGATCCCTTCATGGCCCAGATGATGGCGGCCCAGGGGCGCCAGCCGGCGCAGAAGTGGATCGCGGTCGAGCTGCTCGAACAGCTCTACGAGGTCGAGCCGATCGACGCCGACGCCGACACCATCTCCAGCGACGAGATCGACCTGCTGGTGGTGATCCACCCCAAGGACCTGCCGACGCGCACCCTCTCGGCGATCGACGAGTACGTGGTACGAGGTGGCAGCGCCCTGGTCTTCGTCGACCCGTACTCGATCGAGGATCCGCCGCCGCAGGACCCGCAGCAGCCTTGGCTGGCGATGCAGTACGAGCCGTCGTCAGACCTCGATCCGTTGCTCGAGGCCTGGGGGGCTGCGGTCGGCGGCGGGTTCGCGGTCGACCTCGACCTCGCGGTGCGGCGCCCGGTCAGCGCCCGCGGCGCCGCCGAGGCGGTGATCTACGATCTGGCGCTCGGCGGCGAGCAGTGGGAGGAGACGGTCGACACCAGCTCGCCGATCCTCCAGGGCCTCGCCGATCTGCGCTTCCTGCTCGCCGGCACGATCGAGCTCGCTGACGATGCGGCAGCCGGTTCCGACGCGGCGAGTCAGTCCGCCTCGGCGGCCACCGAGGCTGCGCGGAGCCCGTCGCCCGGCGACGGCGGTCTGCGCCGCGAGGTCCTGATCCGCACCACTTCGGCGGGCGCCGAGCTGCAGGTCGAGCCCGGCTTCGCCAGCGACGGCGGGCTCGGGTACACCGACCTCAACGATCCCGCCAAGCTGCGTGACAGCTACCGGCCAGGCGAGCGTCCGGTGGTGCTCGCGGCCCTGGTGCGCGGGCGCTTCCCCAGCGCCTATCCGGACGGTGCCGAGTACCCGAGCGAGGAGCCCGAGCGGCCGCCGAACCTGCCGCCGGGCATCGAGCTCCCGCCACCGCCGGACGCCGAGATGATCACCCGCCCGCCGGTACCGGAAGAGGAGCGCGGCGAGGGAGCGGTGATGGTCTTCGCCGACGCCGACTTCCTCTCCGACCAGATCGCCTTCGTGTCGAACCCGTTCGGGCTCGTGCAGGCAGCCAACGACAACCACCGCGTCTTTCTCAACGCCATCGACTTCCTGCTCGGTGACCGCGACCTGATGGCGATCCGTGCCGCCAAGGAGCTCGATCGCCCGTTCGAGAAGTTCGACGAGATCGAGGCGGAGGCGGAGAAGGAGACGCTCGATCGCGAGCGCCAGATCCGCGCCGACATCGAGCAGTTCCAGGAGGAGCTGCGCGCCAAGCAGAGCGAGATCACCTCGCGCAACGCGGCGCTCTTCCAGAAGAACCTGCAGGACGAGGTGGACCAGCTCAACGAGCGCATCGTCGAGGCCAACCGCGAGCTGCGCGAGATCCGCAAGGGTCGGCGCGAGGCGATCGAGCGCCAGGAGTCGCTGGTGCGCTTCTCGGTGATGGGATGGATGCCTCTGGTGCTGCTGGCGCTCGGAGTCTGGCTGGCCTACCGGCGCCGTCAGGCGGCGTCCTGAGGCTCGAGTCGCGAACAGTGAAGCCCGACCAGACGGAGACTGCCCCGATGCAAGAGTGGAACAAGAGACTCGCCGTCGCCGCCGCCGTGCTGCTGGCGCTGTCGGCGTTCAGCTACTGGGACGAGATCTCGCGCGCCGACCGCTTCGAGCGCGGTCAGAAGCTGCTGCAGAGCCTGGATCCGGACGAGATCGCCACCATCGTGCTGCGCGAGGGGGGCGAGACCCTGACCCTCGAGCGCCAGGGCGAGGGTTTCGTGGTGCGCGAGGCCGGTGGCTACCGGGCCCGCAACGACGCCATCAACCGGCTGATCCGCAACCTGCTCGAGGTCGAGCTCGACCGGCGGGTCGGTGCGGGAGAGCAGCGCGCCGCGGAGCTCGGGCTCACCGGCGAGCAGGCCAGCGAAGGAGCGATCGAGGTGACCTTCCTCGGCGCCAGCGGATCGGAGATGGTGCGGGTCTCCTTCGCCGAAGCGACGGACGCCGAGAACGCGAGCTATGCCTGGCGCGCCTCGGGTGAGGAGAGCGCCGTCTTCCTCACCAGCTCACGCGTCTTCCTCGACGCCGCCGAGGCCGACTACCTCGATCGGGAGCTGGTCGAACATCCGGCCGCCGACGTGGTGCGCATCGAAGGAGCGGACTTCCTGCTCGAGCGCGCCGAGGGCGGCGACCTCGAGCTGGTGCAGCCGGCGGCGGGAGAAGCTCAGCGCGGCGAGGTCAGCCGGCTGACCTCGCTGGTCAACCGGCTGCGCTTCGACGAGGTCTTCGTCGCCGATGCGCCCGAGGTCGCCGATCTCGACTTCGACCGCCAGCTGCGCTTCGAGCTCGAAGACCAGAGCGGCTACCTGTTCGAGAGCGCTCGTCGGGGCGACGAGCACTTCCTGCGCCTGCGCGCCACGTACGGCGTCGACCGGATCGAGATCACCCGCGAGGAGAGTGACGAGGAGCTCGAGGAGAAGTCCGCGATCCTCAAACGCAGCGACGAGGTGGCGCGGTTCAACGAGTACCACGGCAGCTGGATCTACCGGCTCGAGTCGTTCGACGGCGAGAAGCTCGACATCGGCGCCGAGGAGCTCATCGGGGGTGAGTGAGCCGGACCGCGCTGAGGCCTCGCGCCGCCTCGCGGCAGCGCCGCTGCCTGCCGCCGCCTCCGGCAACCTCGTGAAGCCCTCTCGACGCTCCTCCGGAGCCGCTTCGGTAAAGGACTGATTCTTCTGCATTTAGTGGTGCGCGTCCCGGTCACCGCAAGATCTTGTGGTCGGGGACTTGCCAGTTCTTCACAAACTCTCTACTTTCCGGTCAACAAAGGTTCATCCGGACCCTGCGGAGGCGCTGGTACGCTGCACTGCAGCGAAGGGTGTCAGACCCATCAGGTTCGAACACAGGAACGCCGCCGCTCGGTGCCCCCGCCCGGGGAGTGCCGGCTCGCGGCCATCAGGAGGTAATCCACAGCCATGAAATCGGCCATCTCACGCATCGGCCTGGTGCTGGTCGCCAGTCTGATCCTCGCGCTGCTGCCGGGCAGCGCCCTCGGTCAGACGTCCGGCACCATCCAGGGCACGATCACCGGCGCCAACGGTGAGTCGCTGCCCGGCGTCACCGTCGTGGTGCGCAACGCCGCCACCGGTGCCGAGCGCACCGTGGTCACCGACGCCCAGGGTGTCTACCGCGCCAGGACGCTGCCGCCCGGCGACTACACCGTGACCGCGTCGCTCGAGGGCATGCAGACGGTGCGGCAGGAAGACGTCGATCTCTCGCTCGGCGCGGTGCTCGACGTCGACGTGCAGCTGCAGGTGGAGTCGACCGACGAGGTGATCACCGTCACCTCCGAGGCGCCGCTGATCGAGGTCAGCCGCTCGAGCGCCGCCTCCTACGTCAACGAGCAGGCGATCGAGACGCTGCCGATCGTCGGCCGCGACTTCAAGGACTTCGCGCTGCTCACCCCGACCGTGCAGACCGACCCGGTGCGCGGCTTCGTCACCGTCGGCGGCCAGCGTGGCATCTACACCGGACTGAACATCGACGGCGCCAACCAGAAGTCGACCTTCTTCGGCTACGGCACCGGCGGTGAGGCGACCGAGAACGACGGCCTGGTGATCGCCCAGGACTCGGTGCGCGAGTTCCAGGTCGTCACCAACGAGTTCTCACCCGAGTTCGGCCGCTCCGGTGGCGCCCAGATCAACGTCATCACCCAGTCGGGCACCAACGATCTGCGCGGCACGGCGTTCTACCAGTTCCAGAACGAGTCGATGACCGAGGACATCCCCTCCTCGCCGCTCGACGACTTCCGCGGCATCGACGGCTCGCGCGAGGTGACCGAGTTCGACCGCGACAACTACGGCGTGTCGATCGGCGGCCCGATCATCCAGGACCGCACCCACTACTTCTTCACCTTCGACCAGTCGACCCGCCAGGAGCCGTTCACCGAGCGGATCAGAACCCGCACCAACTGGAGCGGCTGCGGCGCTCCTGGATCGCTGAACTGCCTGTCGGTCTACGACGCCATCCTGCAGCGCGCCCAGAGCAATCCGGCGTTCGCCGACCTGCTGATCGGGTTCGATCGCCAGCCGGACGGCTCGGCGATCGGCTTCTTCGACCGTGAGGTCGACAACCTGATCCTGTTCGGCAAGATCGACCACCAGATCAACGACGCCAACACCATCAGCGGCCGTCTCAACATCACCGACTTCGAGCGCACCTCCAGCTACCTCGACGAGGAGTCGCTGAAGACCGAGGAGACCGACTCGATCAACATCGGCCTGGTGTCGATCATCGGCGACCGCGGCGTCAACGAGTTCCGCATCAACCGGATCACTGACGACCTGAACCGCGCCTCGCAGCGCGTCGGCACCCCGATCGAGGCCCAGATCCGCTTCCGCTTCGGCGACTTCGACAGCGTCGGCAAGTTCGACTTCCTGCCGATCATCGCCGAGGAGGAGCAGCTGCAGATCAAGAACGACTTCTCGTACCTGTTCGGGGAGCACGACACCAAGTTCGGCATCGACTACGACCAGTCGGACCTGGCGCAGATCTTCGCCGGCTCGAAGGACGGTCGCTACGACTACGGCTCGATCGTCGACTTCCTCAACAACAACTCCCGCGGCGCTCGCATCTACTTCGGTGACGTCACCTTCCCGAACTACGACGAGACGCAGGAGAGCTACGCGATCTACGCCCAGGACAGCTGGAAGCGGGGCGACCTGACGATCAACTACGGCCTGCGCTACGAGGCCGAGATCAACCCCGACAACCTGACCCACATCTTCCCCGAGGGTCGCGACATCCCGGACGACGACGACAACATCGCGCCGCGGGTGGGTTTCGCCTGGTCGCCCAACGGCATCGACGTGCTGCGCGGCGGCGTCGGCCTCTTCTTCGGCCGCACTCCGACCCTGCTGTTCGCCAGCCAGATCCAGGAGAACGGGTTGTTCCCGAACTTCGGGCGCGTCTTCGTCCGCCCCGGCGATCCCGGTTTCGTGCAGCTCGGCAATCCGATCCCGAACGAGAACCCGCCGATGAACACCATCCCGTCGACCTCGTACGTCGACCCGAGCTACGAGCTGCCGGAGACCTGGCGCCTCAACCTCGGCTACGACCGTGAGCTCGGTCAGGGCTGGCTGGTCGGCGCTGACTTCGTCTACGCCGATGGCTCGAACCTGCAGCGCAACACCGACCTCAACCGGACGGTCGCGACGCGCGATCAGTTCGGCCGCCCGGTCTACTCGAGCACCCGTCCCAACCCGAACCTCGACACGATCTTCGTGCGGCTCTCGAACGGCGAGTCGGAGTACACGGCGCTGACCCTCAAGGGCAACAAGCGCTTCAACGGGCTCTACTCGGTGAACGCGCACTACACCTGGTCGAAGGACGAGGACAGCGACTCGAACGAGCGGTCGGCGACCTCGGTCACCGTCACCGACGACGCCAACCCGGGCTTCGACTTCGGTCTCTCGGACCGCGACGTCGAGCACCGGTTCCTGGTGCACGGTCTCGTGCAGCTGCCGCTGGGCTTCCAGATCTCCGGCATCTACGAGTTCCGCTCCGGCTCGGTGTACACCGCGCTCGACGCCAACGACACCTTCTCGAACTACCCGGCCTTCAACGGCCCGGCGGTCCGTGCGGTGGTCGGCGGCCAGCTCGCCGAGCGCAACGGCGAGCGCAACGAGGACGTCTCGAAGATCGACCTGCGGCTGACCAAGAAGTTCACCTTCCTGGAGCGCTACGAGTTCGATCTCTACGCCGAGGTGTTCAACCTGCTCGACGAGCACGCCTTCAACGTCGGTGGCTCGCAGTCCGAGCCGCTGCTCGGCGACGGCAGCCCGAACCCCGAGTTCGGCATCGGCTCGGGCCTGGCCAACGTGCAGCGCAACTGGCAGTTCGGAGCGCGCTTCTCGTTCTGATCGGAAAACTGATCGGAAAACTGATCGGAAAGCCGATCGGAGAACGCGCGACGAGCTGATCGCGGAGGATGCGGGTCGCCGAGCGTACCCGCGTCCGCCGCGAGACCTGTCGGCCCTCCTTCCCTTCTGCGGGAGGAGGGCCTTCTTCGTCTCTGGGCGAAGTCACGAGGGGCAGCGCTCGACGGTGTCGGTGCCCGCGCCTCGGCCGGTCGGCGCGTGAACCGGTCACTGACCGGACTGCAGCCCGCCCGGCCGGGACACGGCCAACACGCCCGCGCCAGGCCGATCGAGTGCGCCTGCGCCCGATCCCGCGCTGGTTCAGCGGCGGCGCGGGGCGAACGGCAGGGTCGCGATCTCGCTCTTGCCCTGGGAGACCGTGTGCAGCCGCCCCGGACGCAGACCGGCGTGCCGTGAGGTGGATCCGTCGGGCCAGGTGACCTGCAGCGCCACCGGCTCGGCGTCGCCGAGACCGAAGACCAGGTCGTCGGGCATCTGCGACAGGTAGCTGCTGCCGCCGACCACCGCGGCGACGCGTGTCGCCGCGGCGGGGCTGGTCTCGAGCACGGCGCGGGCGCCGATCGGCGAGACGCCGCCGGCGGGGACCAGTCGAACCGTGAGCGACCGACCATGGACGACGTTCTCGAGCAGCAGCGCAGGGCCGTCGTTCTGGGCGACGATCAGGTCCTCGTCACCGTCGCCGTCGAGGTCGGCGGCGGCGACGCCTCGCGCCACCAGGTCGGGAAGCGTGCCGAAGGCTCCCTCGTCGAGTCGGAACGTGCCGTCACCGGCGCCGAGGAAGAGCTGCAGAGGTTGACGGTGCTGGCGCTCCCGGTCGAACAGGGCGATGTTGTCGATGATGTGTCCGTTGCCGACCACCAGGTCGAGATCGCCGTCGAGATCGGCGTCGAAGAGCACGGTGCCGAAGCCGACCCAGGGCAGGCTCGGCGAGCCCAGGCCCGAGACGCGCGTCGCGTCGACGAACTGCCCGTCGCCGGAGCTGCGGTAGAGCGTGTTCGTCTCGTTGTCCAGATGGGTGAGCAGCAGGTCGAGACGCCGGTCGCCGTCGACGTCGCCCTGCGCGATGCCCATGCTCGCCTCGGGTCGCCCGTCGGCGTTGAACCCGACCCCGGCGAGCAGCGCGCCTTCGATGAAGCGGCCGTCGGGCTGCTGGACGAAGAGGAAGTTCATCGTCGAGTCGTTGGCCACCATCACGTCGGGACGGCGGTCGCCGTCGAGATCGGTCGCGAGCACTCCCAGACCCTTGGAGTCGGGGTCCACCGAAGTCGGCGAGGATCGGAAGCCGGCGGCGAGGGTCTCGTCGCGGAAGGTGCCGTCGCCCGCGTTGCGGTAGAAGACATCGGGCTGCGCGCCGTAGACGTCGGGATGGCAGTAGGAGCGCAGCTGCCGCCGCGCATTGCCGCAGAAGCGGTGGTTCCCGGGTGAGAAGTCGACGTAGTTGGCGACGTAGAGATCGAGATCGCCGTCGCCGTCGGCGTCGAAGAAGCTGGCGCCCGTGCTCCACAGATCCGAGCCGACACCGGCCTGCTCGGTGACGTCCTCGAAGCGGCCGCCGCCGAGGTTGCGGTAGAGAGTGTTGCGGCCGTAGTTGGTGACGTAGACGTCGAGGTCGCCGTCGCGGTCGACGTCGCCGGCGTAGGCGCCCATGCCGTAGCCGCGGTCCCCGAGGCCAGCCGCCGCGGTGGCGTCCTCGAAGCGGCCGCCCTCGAGCTGCCGGTAGAAGCGATTCTCGGCGGTCGGCGAGGGCTCGGGTCGACCGTCGACCAGCGGCGCCCCCTGCGGCACGTAGACGTCCAGCCGCCCGTCGCCGTCGAGGTCGGCGACGAGGACTCCGGGGCCCATGTTCTCCGGCATCCACTTCTCGCCGGTGCCGAAGTGCCGGTGCACGAAGTCGAGGCCCGCTGCGGCGGTGCGGTCGACGAAGCGCACCGGGTCGACCTCGGCGGATCCCGGTGACGGCTTCGCCGGGATCGAAGCAGCGGCGAGCAGTCCGCCCACGAGAGCGACGACGGTCCTGCCTCGCGCTACCGTCTGCGACCGCGGGATGATCACCGGCGATGCAGCGGCGGCTCGCGGTCTCCGCCTCCCTCTTCGCCGCGCAGCTCTTCGGCCAGGCGCAGCTGCTCGCGGCTCGCCGCCGGCTCTCCCACCGCTTCGAGGGCTCGCGCCAGGGCGGTGCGCAGCTGCACTCCGTCGATGCCGAGAGCCAGAGCCTGGCGCAGCGAGGCGACGGCGGCAGCGGCGTCTCCCTGCTCGAGGTGGATGCCGCCGAGCACCGCGTGGGCTTCGCCGAGACCCGGATCGAGGAGGATGGCGCGCTCGAGAGCTCGCCGCGCCGCGGCGTTGCGGCCCGAGCGGCGGAGCACGACTCCTTCGAGGAGGTGCACCTCGACCTCTCCGGGGAGCTGCTCGCGCGCCGCGGCGAGCAACTCGGCGGCTTCGTCGAGGCGCTGCTGCGAGGCGCGCACCTTGGCCAGGAGGAGCAGCGTGTGGGGATGATCGGGGTACTCGGCCAGGATCTCCTCGGCCCGCAGCGCGGCGTCTTCCAGTCGGTTCTCCCGCGCCAGCTGCTGGGCCTCGTTCAGCGCGATGCCGGCCTCTCGTGCACGCTCTTCCTGCTGCTGCGCCGAGGAGCTGAGCTCGCGGAACCGGGCCACCGCCTCGCTGGCTTCCTCGACTCGATCGACGGCGCGCAGCGATGTCGCCAGGCGGAAGCTGGCATCGGCGCTGTCGGGCAGAGCCTCGACCGCCTGCTGCAGGTGGGGCAGGGCCTCTTCGTGGCGTCCCGACGCGGCGAGCAGGGATCCGAGCTCGAGATGGGCTCGTCCCGGATCGGGAGGGTCGAGCTCGATGGCGCGGCGCAGATGCGTCACTGCGCGCTCGCGCAGGGCCGGATCCGAGGAGCGCGCGGCGGCAGCGCCGGCGGCCAGTCGCAGCAGCGCGGTCTCTCGGCCGGAGCTCTGCAAGGCTCCCTCGGCGGTGCCGAGGGCCGCCGAGTCGAGGCCCCGAGAGAGCTGCATCAGCGCCAGCTGCTCGGCGACCCGCAGGTCACCAGGGAAGTCGCCGACGGCGCGTTGCAGGACCTCGATCGCCGCTTCGATCCGGCCGAGGTCGCGCAGCACCAGGGCGTGGATGAGTCGCGGCTCGACCGCCTCGGGGAAGCGCTCGCTCGCGGTCGCGAGCTTCTCCAGCGCGCTCTCGTACGCTCCCAGCTGCAGCAGCGCCCTGGCTCCGGGTAGCAGCACCGCGTCGGGAGCGGCGTGCTCGATCTCGGCCAGGAGCTCGAGGGCCGTCTGGGGATCGCCGCCGGCGAGCGCCTGCTCGGCGCGAGCGAGTTGCTCGCGCAGCTCGGACGGAGCCGCGGGCTCGGAGGCGACAGTGCCGGCGCCCTGTGCCGCCAGGACCGTGGCGGAGCTGCCGGCGCCTACGCCTGGAGCGCCGAGCAGCCCGGCGAGCACGAGCGCGGCGGCGTGCCCGGGCGGGCGTGATGCGTTCGTGGCGCCGATTGGGCGGCGCCACGTCCTGGTGCGGGAGAATGGTCGCAACGGTTCGGTGTCCGTGAGCCGGGAAGTGTCCGGAGGCACCTGGCGATGAGCCGTCCGCTGGAGAAAGGGTGGCCGGGACCCCGGGGGAGCAAATGATGCTAACAACGCAGGAGAGGCGACTGGAGCGCCGTGGATGCACCGCGTCGGGGGCTCCCGGATGAAAGCGAACGTGTCCGTGGTCGGTCTGCTTCCCGCTGCCGGCAGGGCGCGGCGGCTGCGCGGCCTGATCGAGGGCAGCAAGGAGGCGGTCCAGGTGCGGCGGGGGGACGAGCCGCCCATCCCGGTGGCGTGGCACGCGGTCGAGGCGCTGGCCCTGGCCGGGGTGGGCCGCGTCGAGCTGCTGGTCGGCGAGCACAAGAGGGATCTCGTCCAGCGGCTCGAGGCGGCGCGAGGCGAGCGCGCAGCGGCGGCGACAGGGCCGCTCCGCCGGCGGCTCGACGGGCTCGATCTGCGCTATCGCGCCACGCCGGAGACTCCGAGTCCCACCCACACCCTGGCCCTCGCCCTCGCCGACGAGCAGCTGCGTGACGCCGATGTCGCACTCGCCTTCCCCGACATCCTCTTCGAGCCGCGCACCGCCTTCGCCTGGCTGCTCGAGACCCTGGCCACGAGCTCCGCCGACGTGCTCCTCGGCTGCTTCCCGGCCCAGAGTCCCGAGAAGACTGACATGGTCGAGATGGGATCGAACGGAGTCCTACGGCGGTTGTGGATCAAGCAGCCCGATCGAGGACTGCGCTACACCTGGCAGATCGCGGTGTGGAGGCCCGCCTTCAGCCGGCTGGTCGTCGCCGCCGCGCGCAGATGGGACGATCCCGCCCGGGCCGCTGTCGGTGCCGCCTGCGCTGACGGCTCCGCCACGTCCGAGCTGCACGTCGGCCGGGTGATCGAGCAGGCGGTCGAGGAAGGGCTGGAGGTGTGCTGCGTGCCCTTCCCTCACGGCAGCTGCCGCGACATCGGCACCCCGGAGGAGCTCGCGGCGGTGAGGGTCGAGAGCGGACCCGGTGAGCGAGCCGGCGACGGCGGCCGCGAGTCGGGGTAGCTCAGTCCTCGCGGGCGGGATTCTCGAGGTAGGTGGTTCCTTCGAGCGACGACTCGAAGTAGCGGATGATCTGGCCCGAGGTGCGCCCGTCGATCGAGCCTGAGCGCACTGCCCGCTCGACGTCACGGCGGAAACGCTGCGCCAGCTCGTCGACGTCGTACTGCACGTACTCCAGCACCTCGCGCACGGTGTCGGCCGGGATCACCTCGTCGAGCAGCAGCCGCCCCTCGGAGTCGACCGAGGCGTGCACGGCGTTGGTGTCGCCGAAGAGGTTGTGCAGGTCACCGAGGATCTCCTGGTAGGCGCCGACGAGGAAGAAGCCGAGCACGTACTGCCGCTCGGAGTCTTCGTCGAGCTCGTGCAGCGGCAGCGAGCGCCGCACGTCGCGCAGGTCGATGAAGCGGTCGACCTTGCCGTCCGAGTCGCAGGAGACGTCGGCGAGCACGCCGTTGCGTGTCGGCTCCTCGTCGAGGCGATCGATCGGCTGGATCGGGAAGAGCTGCTGGATCGCCCAGCTGTCGGGGATGCTCTGGAACACCGACATGTTGCAGAAGTAGATGTCGGTGAGCATGCGATCGAGCCCGTCGAGCTCCTCCGAGGAGAGGTCGCTGGCGCGGTAGACCTTGTCGACCCGGCGCAGGATCGTCCAGTAGAGGTCCTCGGCGAGACTGCGCTGCTCGAGGGTGAGATAGCCGAGCCGGAAGAGGGTCAGTGCCTCCTCGAGGCCTGCCTGGGCGTCGTGGAAGCACTCGACGACCGTCTTGGCGGTGACGTTGGCCAGGGTCTCGACGAGATCGTGCAGCGGCTGCGGATCGTCGTCGGTGAGCTGTGGCTCGGGAGGCCTGTGCTGGCCGTAGGAGTTGACCCCGACGACGTTGCACAGCAGTACGCTGTGGTAGGCCGAGATCGCCCTGCCGCACTCGGTGATGATCAGCGGCTCGGGCACCTGGGAGTCGTGGCACACGTTGCCGACGTGGTACACGACGTCGTTGGCGTACTCCTGCAGGGTGTAGTTCATGCTCGATTCGAAGCGCGTCTGCGAGCCGTCGTAGTCGATGCCGAGACCGCCGCCGACGTCGAGGATCTCGAGACCGGTGGCGCCGAGCCTGCGCAGCTCGGCGTAGACCCGCGCCGCCTCGGTGACCGCCGCCTTGAGCTGGCGGATGTCGGTGATCTGACTGCCGATGTGGAAGTGCAGCAGGCGCAGCGCCTCGGGATGCCCCTCGTTCTGCAGCCGTTGCAGCAGCTGTACGGTCTCGGTGGCGGTGAGGCCGAACTTCGAGCCGTGCCCGGCCGAGCTGCTCCAGCGGCCCGAGCCGCGGCTGGCCAGCTTGATCCGCACCCCGAGTTGCGGCGCGACCTCGTGTCGCTGCGCCAGCTCGAGCACCAGGTCGAGCTCGCTCGCCTTCTCGACCACCGGCAGGATGCTGCGGCCGATCTTGCGCCCCAGCGTCACCAGCTCGATGTACTCCTCGTCCTTGAAGCCGTTGCAGATGATCTGGGTGTCGTTGTCGGCGAGCGCCAGGGTGGCCATCAGCTCGGGCTTGGAGCCGGCCTCGAGACCGCACAGCGTGCCGCCGCCGGCGGCACGGATCACGTCGACGACGTGGCGCTGTTGGTTCACCTTGATCGGGTAGACCGACAGGTGGCCGGCCGAATAGGAGTTCTCGGCAATCGCGGTGCGGAAGGCGGCGGCGATCTCCTCGATGCGGTGCTCGAGGATCTCACCGAAGCGCACCAGCAGCGGCAGGTCGTAGCCGCGCAGCTCCGCCTCGCGTACGACCTCCACCAGACTGATGGAGTGCGGTGAGGCGTTCCTGCCGCGCGGATGGCAGTGCAGCTGCCCGCCCTCGGAGATGGTGAAGTAGCCGTTGCTCCAACGGTTGGTGCCGTAGAGGTCTTCGCTACGTTGCACCGTCCACGAGCCGCGAGCGCTCCGGCTGCGGGGTTTCTCGGTCGTCGTCGTCGTCATCGGCTCACTTCTGGTGCGTTTCGGGAAGAACCGGGGCGTCTGCAGGAGACCGGCGATGTCGTCGGCCGCCGGCGGGCTCGAGCCTCCAGTGCAAGACTACCGTCCTGCCGCGCCGGAATCGACGTCGGATCTCTCCCCGCGGGCTGAGCGCGGGACGATCGCGGGCGCAGCCGGCGCTCACAGCCCGACACTCTGGCCGTCGAGCAGCGGCTTCACGACGGGGTCGCCCGATCGCACGCTCGTCGCCGCCAGGCGATCGAGGAACTCCCCGAGCTCCCGGGCGTCACGCTTCGGATGGTGGTGGACGGGGACGAGATGCGCCGCGCCGCACTCGCGGGCGAGAGCGTGCACATCCTCCGCGGCACTGTGTCCCAGGACCAGGCCGGGCTCCTCCTCGGCCTCGGCGCGGTCGCACCAGACCTCGTGCAGCAACCAGGTGGCGCCGGCCGCGAGCTCGCCGGTCGCCGCCTCGCAGGCGGTGTCGGTGACGTAGGCGATGCGGTCGCCGAGACGCATCCCGACCGAGCCTCCGGGATGGCGTTGACGGCGGACCCGGACCTCCAGGCCAGCGACCGAGAAGTCGCCGTCGTAGGGCACGATCTCCACCGGTTGGGGTAGCTGGTCGAGGCTGGCGGGGAAGAGCGGCGGGGCGATGAGGCGCCGCAACGCTTCGGCCGGCTCCGCGTCGACCAGCGGCGGTGCGGGGGCGAAGATGCGGCAGGGGCGCCGCCAGACACCCGACAGGTAGGTGAGCCCGACGACGTGGTCGAGATGGTAGTGGCTGAGCACGATATCGAGGCGCTCGACCTCGTCGAGCTGGCGGGCGACGTCTGCCTCGCCGAGTCGCGACAGCCCGGTGCCGGCATCGAGCAGCAGCGGCGCACCGTCCAGGTGCAGCAGGAAGCACATGGTCTGGCGGCCGTATGCCGGATGGAAGCCGCCGCTGCCGAGCACCACGAGCCGGTCCCTGACCGGCAGCTCGTCGCTCCGGCGTGAGGTGGCGTCGAAGCTCAATCGCCCGCCCCGGGAGCCGTCGGTTCCTGCCCTGGCTCCGCGACGTCCGTCTGGCGAGCCGCCACCGTCACCGTCACTTCGCTGCGGTGGGTCTGGCCGCCGTTGCGCTCGGCGAACCAGCTGACGTACTCGCGCACCAGGTCGAGCTCGAGCAGGTAGACCCCGGGGCGGCTCGGCGCCCTGACCGGCAGCTCGACGCGGCCCGACTCGCCGGGCGCCAGCGGTGGCGCCGGTGCGCGCAGCCCGTCGAAGTCGACCGCCGTCCCGTCGGTCTCGAGCCAGTGCGACGAGAGGTTGATCTCGGCCACGCCGCGAGCCGTCCAGGCGGCCCGGGAGCGATTCGTGATCTCTGCCGTCACCACGAAGCGTTCGCCGCGGCCCACCGTGGCCGGCGCCGTCACCTGGTCCCAGGAGAGCTGGTAGATGTCGCTCGCCACCTCGTCGCTCGGGCCGAGGAGTCTCAGCGCGACGCCGCCGTAGAACGACTCCGAGACCTGACGGTCGAAGCGGAACGAATCGCAGGGCCAGGGCGGGAAGTACCGCGTCCAGTGCACCATCCCGCCACGGTCGCTGCGCACCTCGAGCTCGTAGACGTAGGCCGCAGGTCCCACCACCAGGTGGCGTCGCGCGGCGCGGCGTGGCTCGAGCTCGACGGTGCGTGCCTCGCCCTCGGTGAGCTGCAGCGTCTCGCGGTCTCCGCCGAGCGAGATCTCGACCGTGCTGTCGGGCGCCTGTCCGACCAGCTGCACCGAGTAGCGATCCAGGGGCTCGCGTGCCAGGAGCAGCACCCGCACCGGTACGCGCGCCGCCGCCACCAGCTCGTGGCCGCGCCGCACCACCTGATCGGCGCGCGCGATCCAGCGCAGCTCGCCGGGCTCGCCGAGGTTCTCGCTGTGGTAGCCGGGTACGTTCTTGAGCGTCAGCTCGAGCGGGAAGTGGCGCAGGGGCCAGTTGCGGGTGTGTGCCTGCAGCGTCGCCTCGGGCACGGTGATACCGAAGGGTGTGAGCAGCAGCGGCCCGATCACCAGGCCGGTCCAGGCGCTGGTGGCGAGCAGCGTCCAGGTCGGGCGCAGGTCGCGGACCAGGAAGATCAGCGCCGGCACCGCGTTGACGAAGTAGCGGTTGCCGACGAAGCCGCCGCCGCCCTGCCAGTTCCATCCGATGTAGAGCAGGAAGTAGATGGCGATCATGGCCACCGAGCCGAGCAGCCACCAGCGTGCCGCGTCGGCGCCGCGGCCGCGGCGCAGGAAGAGCAGCACGGCGAGCACCGCCCAGGGGAAGTAGTGCACGAGCCCGGTGTGCCGGCCCCACAGGAAGTAGCCGAGGTTCTCGAGCCAGCGTCCGGGCTCGAGCTCGGGCACCCGCAGCAGCCAGTAGAAGGAGCGGTTCTCGGGATCCGCTGCGGCATCAGCGTCGGCCTCGGCCTCGGCGGCGCTCGCCTCGGCGATCGCGGCCGGCGTCGACGACACGGCAGCGGTGGCGACGGTCTCGGTCCACCCAGCCGGGCGCGGCACCTCTCCGGGCTCGCAGACGCGCACGCCCTGACGCCCGGCGACGCCGTAGGCGGAGGCGTGACCGGTGAGCAGGAGCGATCCGGCGACGAGCAGGGCGATGGTGATGGCGCCGCCGCCTGCCGTCAGCGCCGCCGGCCGGAGGCGCTCGATCAGGCTCGGCGCACGCTCTCCGACGCGATCGCCGCCGTTGCCGCCGCCGCTCGCCTCGTGCCCTCGCCGCAGCAGCGGCGGCAGTACCACGGGCAGGGCCAGCGCGACGAGCATCGGCTTGTTGTAGACCGGCAGGGCCAGCGCGCAGCCGCTGGCGAAGAGGGCCAGAGCACCCGGAGCCCGGTCCTTCCGCCACGGAAAGCCGAGGTAGAGGGCCAGGGTGACGAAGAACATGTTGAACACTTCCGGCTGCAGCCAGAAGGCGTAGACGCTGCAGGCGCTGAGGCCGAAGAAGCCGGCCGAGAAGAAGAGCGCCAGCGGGCCGGGGTCGTGCTCGGCGATGACCCGCCAGCCGATGCCCACCATCAGCCAGAGCATCAGCAGGTTGGCGCAGAGCAGCCCGTTGCTGCCGAAGAGCCGGGCGAACGGGGCGACGAAGAGCGGGTAGACGTACGGCTTGCCGTAGTGCACCGTGCTCCAGCCGTCGTCGCTGAAGACGATCAGGTTGCTCGTCCAGCGCAGCGGGAACTCGTCGAACAGGCGCCGTGTGTCATCGGCGCCGACGACGAGGTCGAGATCCCAGGCGAGACTCGACGCCATCATCACGTAGGCGGACTCGTCGGCCTTCAGCCCGCCCGGGACACCCGGCTTCTGCAGCGCCAGCGGAGTCAGCACCAGGAACAGACCGAACGCCGCGTAGACCCGGCGCGCGATCGAGTGGGAGCTGGCGCGCGCCTCCTCGTGCATGGGCTCGATCCTTCCATCGCCGGCGGGTCGGGACAAGCGGCGGAGGATCGGCTCGTCCTGATCGTCCCGGTTCCGGTCTTCCGGCTTGTCGCGAGCGCGGCGCCCGGCCGCGGATCGCACGAGGATCGCGCCCCTGCAGCCGGTGATACTTTGCCCGGCCAACGGGGGCGAGATGCGTCGAAGCTCTGCCCTCGGACACGATGCACCCCTTGCTGGGTGTCGGGAATCGGAACTCCATGAAGTCTTCAGCACCCACCTCTGGACGTAGCGCGCCGCCGCCGAGGTGGCGGAGCGCGTTGGCGATGGCGGTCGGCCTCCTGGTCGGCGCCTGCGCCGGCCCGCGGGACGCCGCTGAGGTCGAGTCGGCGTCGCAGTCGCCTGCGCCGCGACACGTGATCCTGCTCACCGTCGACACCCTGCGCGCCGACCACACCAGCCTGCACGGTTATCCCCGTGCGACGACGCCGTTCCTGCAGCGCCTTGCGACCTCCTCGACGGTGTTCGATCACGCCATCGTGCAGTGGCCGAAGACGGGGACGTCGTTCGCGTCGATGTTCACCGGTCGCTATCCGGAGAGCACCGGCCTGACCCACAAAGCCGCCCTGCGCATCCCCGAGGAGCTGCCGACCCTCCCCGAGAGCTTCCGTGGCCGCGGATTCCGCACCGTCGCGGTGGTCTCCAACGCGGTGCTGTCGAAGGAGCTCGGCTGGGATCGCGGTTTCGACGAGTACGTCGAGACCTGGGCCGGCTCGCAGACCGAGGATCCGGTGGAGTACCGGGCGCTGCTGCACGCCGGCCGTGTCAACCGGCTGGCGTTCGAGCTGCTCGACCGTCACCGGGACGCCGAGCGTCTCTTCCTCTGGGTGCACTACTCCGACCCGCACGCTCCCTACATCCTGCCGCCGGAGCGCGACAACCCCTTCCTCGGCGATGAGCTGTTCGAGCAGGCCGAGCCGACACACGTCGACCTCGAGGGCACTTCGGGCAAGGCGATCGGCGACGCGACGGACCTGCGCTTCTACCGCGCCCAGTACGACGCCAACGTGCTCGAGGTCGACCGCGCTCTCGAGGCGATGGTCGCTGAGCTCGAGCGCCGCGGGCTCTGGGCCGACGCGCTCGCGGTGATCACCGCCGACCACGGCGAGAGTCTCGGTGAGCACGATCTCTACTTCGAACACGGACCTCTGCCCTACAACCCGAGTGCCCGGGTGCCGCTGCTGGTGCACGGCGGTGGGGCGCCGGCCGGCCTCAGAGTCGGCGAAGCGGTCGAGCTGCTCGGACTCGCGGCCACCCTCCAGCGAGCCGTGCCGCGGCTGCAGCTGGACGGGGCGATGCTGCGCGAGGGTCGGGCCTGGCCGCTGCACCCCGACCCTTCGTCCTCACCGGACGTTTCCGGCGCGGCGGCGCGGGTCGAGGCGGAGCCGCCTCTCGCCTTCGCTGGCGCCGGTCGCGGCGGGCGGCGCCACTTCCGCAGCGTGCAGGACGCCGGTTGGAAGCTGGTCTTCACGCCGCCGCGCGACGCCGCACGCAGCCGCCCCGACGACTTCGAGCTCTACGACCTGAAGGCCGATCCGCTCGAGGAGCAGGACGTCCTCGACGCCCATCCGGATCAGGTGCGTCGCCTGCGTGCCCCTCTGCTGGCGTGGATGGAGCGCACCGCGGCGGTCGCCCCGGCGGCCACCGACGACGACGAGGCGTCGGATCCGGAGGCGCTACGGGCGCTGCGCGCCATGGGCTACGTGCAGTAGATCCCGGCGCCCACGACGCGCGCTTTCTCCCGGCGTCGTCCTCGCGCCGGCGCCGACCTGCCGGGTTCGGATCGTACCTACTGGGCGACGCTGCCGAAGGCCGCGGCGAACTCCGCCAGGTCGGCGCCGTCGATGTCGAGGTCACCGTCGAAGTCGGCGTCGGCGAAGTAGACGGCCTCGTTGCTACGGGCACCGAAGGCTGCGGCGAAGCGGATCAGGTCGAGGCCGTCGACCCGACCGTTGCGGTCGAAGTCGGCGCGCGGGAAGTCGGTGCCGCGGGTGTAGAAGAGCGAGATCTCGCGGTCGAACGTGTTGGGTGGATCGGAGAGATCCTGGGTCTGCAGCCTCACCCGCACCGGTCCCTGCAGTCGCTCGGGCGAGTGGCTGAGGGTCACGAAGCGACTGTCGCCTTCCGGCGTCGCCGGCGACTCGACGCCGTTGATCAGCAGCCGCGTCTGGTCGAGATCGATGCCGTTGCCGAAGTCCCAGACGTCGACCCGGACCGTCTGCTGATTGAGCACCTGGAAGGTGCCGTCGGTCGGATCGGTGGTGCCGTTGACCGGCGGTGCGCTGTCGATCCCCTGCAGGACATCGGCGAAGGTCTGCGCCATCACGTCGTAACCGGCGGCGTTCGGGTGACCCACGGGATCGCGTGGGTTCGTCGTCTGCCAGTAGTAGCTGTGGTAGAGCAGGTCGAGGCTGAGGAAGGCCTCGAAGTTGTCGACCAGACGGCGGTCGTCGAAGCCGGCCGCGTTGCGCAGGCTCTGGTTGAGCTGCTTGGTGGAGTGGTTCTCGGGATCCCTCGTGGCGTTGGGCAGGCGCGGGATGATCGTCGCCTGCACCACCTCCATGCCGTTGTTCTCGGCGCGGCGAGCGATCTGGCGCAGGTTGAAGAGGGTGTCCTCGGGAGCGAAGCCGCGGGCGACGTCGTTGGTGCCGGCCATCAGCAACATCACGTCGCCGCCCTCGAGCAGCACCGCGTTGAGCAGCACCAGCAGCTCGGAGGTGTCCTCGCCCGAGAACCCGCGGTTCTCGACCGTGTCGGGGGCGAGGATCTCCGCCAGGCGGATCGGGTACCCCGACTCGGGCCCGAGCGGTGCGTCGTCGCCGACGCCCTCGGTGATCGAGTCGCCGAAGGCGATGTAGCGGGTCTGGGCCGACACGGAGGCAGCGATGGAGAGGGCGAGGACCGAGAGGGTCAGCGCGACGGGCAGCACCTTTCCCGGTGCGGTGTCGCGCTGCTGCGAGGGGCGCGGGAGGTTCTGCGGAACGCGGGTCATCTCGGATCCTCCGCCAGCGCTCTCAGCGGCACCCTCATGGTCGCCAGCGGCTCGTTCGCGCCAGGCGGCGCCGGCCAGGCGAAGACGACGCCGCGACCGGCACCGCGCCCCGATGGGATCACCAGCGGTGCGTCGGAGCGGGCGTCGAGCAGGCGACCGGCACGGATCGGCCGCGGCGGCTCCTGGGCCCCGGCCGGGACGCGCAGATCGAGCGCCTGCCAGGCCGAAGGAGCGGCCTCGCGCAGCAGCAGGCGGGCCTGGGAGGTGGGGTAGGCCAGCTCGGTGAAGCGAGGACGCACCGAGCCGGGCGGCCCGATCGCAGCGCTGGGCGAGAAGCGATCGCCGTCGAACGTCGCCGCGACCACCCGGTAGCTGTCGCCGTCGAAGCTCGACCAGGCGACGATGGCGCGTCCGCCCGGCAGCGCCGCCACGGTGGGCGTGAGATCCGGGGAGTCGTCGTCCGTCGCCACCCGCGCCGGCTCGCTGAGCTCGCCTGCCGGCGAGGCGACGGAGAAGAAGAGATCGGTGTCGTTGCCGTCGAAGCGGCTCCACACCAGCAGCACCCGGCCGTCGGTGAGAGTGGCGCCGTCGAGCGCGACCTGACTGCCCGGGCCGCGTCCGACGATCCGTCGCGGCGTCTCGAAGCGTTCGCCGCTCCAGGAGCTCACCCAGATCTCCCGGCTGGCGGGGGCGCCGCCCTGTATCCATGCCAGCCCCAACGGCGCCGGCCGCCGCAGCTCGCCTCCCGGCAGCAGGCCTTCGGCGAGCAGGACCGGTGAGTGGCGCGCGGCAGAGCCCGGCGGCAGCGGATGCTCGTCGGTGACGCCTTCACCATCGCCGCGCACGACCACGAGGTCCCGCAGCTCGCCGGTGGCGATCTCGCCGGCGTGGCGCTGGCCGACGATCGTCCACTGCCGCTCGTCGGCATGGAGGTCGAAGGCCTCGGCCAGGGCCAGCGCGGCGAGATCGTGGGTTCCGGCCGCGGTGACCAGGCGGCGATTCGGGGAATCCCAGTACGTGCTCGCCTCGCCCTTCGCCTGCAGCAGCTGCGCGGCCGAAGTTCCGGTGCCGACGATGCAGACGACGAGCGAGACGACGGCGACGTGCCGCGGGCGGCGGGCCTTGGGCGAGGGCCCGATGCGAAGGAAGCGTTCGAGGCGATCGATCATGGTCGCTGGGAGGACGAGTGGGTGGGGCGTGGTCGGGCCGGCGGTCGGATCGGCGCCCTTGCGGCAACGACGGCGTGAGGTCCGGGAAAGGCCAGGAAGGATGGAAGGCCAGGATGGATGGACAGGAAGCACGCGGAGCCCGACTCCGTGCCGCGAGCCCGGCGATTGTGAAACGGTGCCTCCGGGGTGTCAACGAACGCTGGCGGGTGCGCGCGTCTTGGTCGATCGGCGACGGACCCGTAGGCTCCCGGATGCTGGGACTCCCGGGCGCCGGGTGCGACAGCCCACGGGGGACCTGGTGCCTCGGGGCTGCTCTACGCCCGGTACCCTGCAGTCGCGACACGTTCGACCTCTCCTGGCCGGCGCTCCCGGCCGTTGTCCCGATCGTCTCGGATCATTCGCCGATGCTCGTTCTCACAGCCGATACCTCACTGGCGTGCGACGCCGATCGCGTCGTGCCACCTTCGTCTCACGGACTCCCTGGCGGTGAAGGTCGCCGCCGGTCACCCGCTCCCTCCGTGTGCCCGCCGAACGCGAGCCCATGCAACCGCCGCCTCGTGGGTGGTCGCGCCGCTCACCGCAGAGGCGCTGCGATACGTGCCGGCCGGTGGCGGGCGGAGCGGTACCACCTCTGGGTGGTGCTGCTCGCCCTGAGCTCGCTGTCGGTGGCGTGCTCCACGCCCGAGGAGCCCGAACCGCATCGAGGACCGGTGGTCTTGATCACCGTCGACACCCTGCGGGCCGACGTGGTCGGCGCCCTGGCGCAGGCCGACACGCCGGCAGACCGCCGCGGCCTGACGCCGCACCTCGACCGCTTCGCCGCCGAAGCCGACTGGGCCGAGCGCGCCGTCGCGACGTCGAGCTGGACGGTGCCCTCGATGGCCTCGCTGATGACCGGGTTGCAGCCGTGGAGTCACGGCAGCTGGCACGGCGAAAGGGCGGTGCTGGCCGAGGAGCGACTCACGGTCGCAGAAGTGATGCAGGAGGCGGGCTTCCACACCATCGGCTTTCGCTCGAACACCTGGCTGCGGCCCCGCTTCGGCTACGCCCAGGGCTTCGACGAGATGTACGACCTCGGCGGTTCCAAGCGGGCGATCGCGGTGCTCGAGTCGCTCGGTGCGCAGGGTCCCGGCGGGGAGACCGAGGCGGCGGCGCCGACCTTCGTCTGGATCCACGTGCTGCCGCCGCACGCGCCGTACCTGCGCCACGATCAGTACGCCGAGCGGCTCTCGTCCTCTCCCGATCTCACCGCGCTGCCGCAGCGGGTCACCGCCGCCGACCTCGAGCCCTACCTCGATCCGGGGAGGCCTCTCGACGAGGCGACGCGGGAGGTGTTCTGGACGCTGTACCGGCTGCACGTGGCGCATTCGGACGAGATCGTCGGTGCCCTGCTCGACGCGCTGCGCCGCAGCGGCTCCTGGGACGACTCGTGGATCGTCGTCACCTCGGACCACGGAGAGGAGTTCGGCGAAGCGGGCCAGATCGCGCACGGCGGAAACCTCCACCGCGTGCTGCTGGAGGTGCCCCTGCTGGTCAAGGCCCCACGCGGCGCCGGCGCGCGCATGGAGCCGCGTCCGGGGGTGTCGAACGCCCGGATCTTCGCCACCCTGAGTGAGGCGGTGGGCGTCTCGACGGGCGAAGGAGTTGCCGAGCCCCTCACCGTGGATGTCGCTGCCGGCGCGCTCTCCGAGCTCTATCTCGGCAACGGGGACAACCGCTTCTCGCTGGTCGAGGAGGGGCCCGACGGTTCGCTGCGCCAGATCCACTGGCGCTCCCGCTTCGCCCCCGAGGAGCCGGAGTACTTCGCGGCGCGCGTCGCCAGCCTCGCGGATGCCGCCCTGCCCAGCGGTGAGTCGCCGCAGCAGCTGTTCGACCGGCAAGCTGCCGCCTTCCTGGTCGCTCCGCCGCTCGCCGGCAACGTCGACGTACCCGTGGTCGAGGTGCGCTCGTGGGTCGGATCGAGCGCTTCGGTTCCGCTTGCCGAGGCGCCGCTCGCCGAGGCTTCGCGGCGGTTGCGGCGGGCCTGGACGGCGGCCAACGGCGACGACGTGGCGCCTGCCGAGGGCCTCGAGGGAGGCGCCGCGCAGGAGGGGATCGAGCTGCTGCCGGAGGAGCGCGAGAGGCTGAGGGCACTCGGCTACGTGGTCGGCGGTCGCTAGTTGAGTGGCAGCGCGACTCCGCTCGCCGGTGCCCTCGGCGACTGCGACGAGGTGGTCTTGCGCCGCAGGTGCCACCCGAGGCCGAGGCAGGTGGAGCGAGTCGGGCACGGTGCGGCTCGGCCGGCGCTCGATTCCAGGAAGGAGGAGTTTCCGAGCAATTCGCGTTGTTGCCCGGACTGCGCTACAGTCCCCTGGCGAGGGAGCGCCGTTCTCCGGCTCCCCACGAAACCACCCGCTCAGCGCGGCTCCCGGTGTCCGGCTCGCAGCCGATACGGGATCTGCGCAAGAGGTCCCGTCGGGCCTCGATGGGTCTACCGCTTCGTGGTGGCGGCCCGGCCTCTCGACCGCCCGGAACGGAGTCCAGGCTCTGGGCCATCGGCCGCGCTGCAGCGTACCGACCCGACGAAAGCGTCGATTTGCGAGGCACTTGGATGCTGTTGTACCATTCAAGTTCTCAAGTCGTCGCCTCCCCGCCCACGCCGGCGCCCTGCACCGGGCAGCCCACGGCTCGCCCCCGGACAAGCCTCCGGGCCGGGTCGGTCTCACTGACTTAAAGTACAGACCCCGAAGGAGTTCCGAGAATCATGAAGCTCTGCAAGACGGCTGCGGCCTGCCTTGGCGTCCTGGCCACGGCCCTCGTCCTCGCCGCCCCCGCCGCCGCTGGAACGGTCTATGTCGGTCCAGCATTGAACGGCATGGTCGGCGACTCCGACCTCGAGACCCAGCTGGTGGTGTCGAACCCCACCTTCTCCCCCCTGACCTTCACCGTCTACGAGATCGCGACCCGCACCGACGGAACGGTGCGGCCTGAGGGGGGCCTGGTGCTCGAGGAGATCGAGGTGGCGCCTGGGAGCACGATGATCCTCACCGGGTTGACCGACTCGATGGACGGCTCGATGCTCGAGATCACCGCCGACTCCGACCTGGTGATCGGTGCTCGTCTGGTCGGCGACATGGACGGCGAGGAGGTGCTCGGCGCTCGCGTTCCGGTGGTCTCGTCCGGCAACGCGATCCCCGGCGGCGTGATGCACCACGTGCAGGGGTGGCGCAACGATCCGGACTCCCACACCGCCTTCGGCATCTTCAATCTCTCCCAGAGCGCCAACCCGTGCGTCATCGACGTGCTCGCCGCGAGCGGCGCACCACTGATCCCGCGTACGCTGATCACGCTCGAGCCGCTCTCGCACACCTACTTCGACGACGTGTTGGGGCTGATCGGCATCGACGACGCCCTCGACGTGCGCGCCCAGATCGACTGCGACCGCTCCTCGTACTCCTACGCGATCGTGCAGACCGCGAGCGGCGACCTGAAGCTCATCGAGCCGTCGCAGACCGGCTCGTCGCTGTTCACCGCGCCGGGCGCCGAGGAGCCGTGCCCCGACGGGGGTGTCTGCTTCGACCTGCCGACCTTCGTCCCGAGTCCCGGCAACGACATCTTCGTGACCGACCTCGAAGGGCTGGACCCGTCGGCGATCTACGATCGCGTGCGGGTCTCCTTCGACTTCCTGCACGGTGGCTGGCATCCGGTCAGTGACGGTCTGCACGGCCTCTTCTGGCTCTACCGCAACGGCACCTGGCGCGGCAACACCTTCGGCTACGTGAACTTCCGCGGGCCGAACCGCAACCTCGTCTCGCAGCTGAGCAACGTCGGCCTGCCGGCCGGCGAGACCCGTCGCAGCACACAGTCGATCGTGCTGCAGCCGGGCCAGCTCTACCACGTCGAGTACGAATACAACGGACCCGCTCGGGTGATGCGCACGGTGGTCACCGACGCAGTCGGCAACGTCCTGGCCGACATGACCGAGACGACGCCGACCAACCGGGTGCCGGTGCAGGACGGGTTCACCATCCAGATCGCGCTGCACCGCGAGTTCATCGAGGTGCCGACCTTCGGCTGGGTCTACTCGAACGGCCGCGTCATCTTCGACTGATCGCGTTCGCGATTCCGGGTCCCGAACCGCAGGGCCTCGTGATCCTCGCCGCGGCCTTCGCTGCTGCGAGGATCGCCGCCCCGGGTGGGCGTCCCGCCTCCGCCAGATGTCCTCTGCAGGGGACGTGTCTCGGTCGCCCGTCGCTTCCGCCGACGGAGCGGCGGATTCGGAGACCGTGGAGCCAATGAGGGCACGAGACCCCGAAGCGGTAAATTCGTCCGGGTCGACCGCCGCTCAGGCCGGATAAGGAGCGCCATCACGTCCGCTGGCCCGGTGCGAGAGTACAGGTGGTGCCTGCGGGCGCCGCGGCCGCGGACGCCGTCGACGCTCGGTCGTGCCTGCCCCGGCGGCAGGGCTCTGGCATGCGGATTGAATTCTCGACCGCCAGGCGGTCTGCTTCTGCGGCAAGGCCGTTTCGAGCCAGCAGACTCGGACTCTCAGGGCCCGGTCGGGACTCGAGTCCGTGCAGCATGCCCTTCGTGCCGACGGGCGGCTGGCTCTTCGAACCGACGAGACCTACGATAGAGCTCCAGCGATGGAGAGTGAAGAGAGAGGTTACAGCGCGCCATGATCCCCACGAAGATCCCCACGAAGACTCCCACGAACAGCCCCACGAACGCTGGTCGAAGATCATCTTCCGAACGGCCTGCACGCCGGGCCGATCGGACCCGCACCGCGACGCTGCCTGTGCGGCCCCGCCGCTGCGCACCTCTCGGTGGTCTCCTGGTCCTGGCGGTGACGCTCGCTGCGGCTCCGGCGGTGGCCCAGAAGATCGGCGTCGGCCAGACCCGCGGCGGCGGCGCGCCCGAGGGGCCGCCGATCGTCGCCATCCACGCCACGGTCGAAGACATGGCGACCAAGAAGGAGATCGGCATCGTCGAGCGCGGCGGCCACTTCGAGGTGCAGGAGGGCCAGCAGGTGCGTTTGCGTCTGGTTGCCGAGGCAGCCGGCGACCGTCGCCGCTTTCCGAGCACCCGCTTCGAGGTCAACAGCGAATCGCGGCACATCTACGTCGACAAGCTGAATCCGGAGGTCGGCGCCGTGATCCTCACCGGCGGGCGGCCGAACAGTCGCGGTGGCGCGGTCCCGGTACAGTACGAGATCCTCGAGAACCTCAACGTCGGCGACGACCTGCGCACCGGCCGGTTCTACCTCGACATCGTGCCGCAGCGCACCCAGCAGCCGCGGCCCGAGCCGAAGCCGGAGCCGACGCCGCAGCTCGGCGTGACCCTCTACTCGGACGCCGGCTACCGTGGCGCCAGCACCCGATTCCTCGCCAGCGATCGTGATCTGCACGACGACGCCGTCGGCAACGACCGGGTGAGCTCGATCCGGGTCGATCCCGGATGCACGGTGACGGTCTTCGAGCATCCGAACTACGGCGGTGTCGCCAGCACCTTCACCGAGGACGTCTACGGCATGGACGGTACCCGGGTCGGCAACGACGCGGTCTCCTCGCTGCGCCTGGAGTGCTCGACCCAGGCCCGTCGCGGGGTGACTCTCTATTCCGACGGCTACTTCGAGGGCGTCTCGGCGTTCTTCTCCGGCGACGTCGCCAACCTGGGAGCGACCGACTTCGGCAACGACCGCGCCAGCTCGATCCGCGTCGACCAGGGTTGCGAGGTGACGATCTTCGCCGACGTGGAATTCCGCGGCCGCTACGCGACCTTCCGCGACACCCTGCCGCTGCTCAACGGCACCCCGGTGGGCAACGATGCCGTGTCGTCGCTGCGGGTGCGCTGCGACTGACGACTGCGCCGGCGCCGCACCCCCAGCGGTGCGGCGTCCAGGCTCCGACGGGACCCGGTTCCCGCTCGGCAGGAGTGCCCGGCTCGTCTACGCGAGCCGGGCATTCTCGTTCCGACAGGGCGAACACCCTGGCGGCGGGGCTCCTCGACGTGGAGCCGCGGGCTCGTCAGGCGACCAGGACCGATGGTCGGGTGGCGGGCTGCAGGCAGGCGGCGGCGTTCAGGGTGAGCCTTTGTCGAAGACGACCCGCCAGACGCCGTCGCCGTCCCGGCGCCAGACCGAGTTGAAGCGGCCGACTTGCTGGCCGTCAGGGTCGAGGACCGGCCCCGAGCTCAGCGCCAGGTCGCCGGAGTCCAGTACCTCGACAGTGTCGGGGCGCCAGGAGAAGGGAGCGGCGGGGCCCTGGAAGAAGGGTCGCCACACCCGCTCGATGGCTTCGTGGCCACGCAGCGGCTCGCTGCCGTCGAAGAAGATCGCCACCGGTGAGACGAAGGTCAGGAAGGCGTCGAAGTCGCGGTCGGCCATCGTCTTCGCGAAAGCGATCTCACGAGCCTCGACCTCGCGCGCCGCGCTGGCTCCCTCGTCGCTCTCCTGAGCCCGAGCGGGCTCTGGCCAGTGCGACAGGCAGGCAGCCGCGAACAGCAGCAGGCCGGTCAGCGAACGTGGAGGAGAGCCGGCCCTCGCGTCGACGTGCATTTCTCGGTCTCCCTCGAGCTCTCAGCAGCGCGATCGGATCAGCAGCACGGCGGCACCGGCGAGCAGGCCGCCGAGTGCGAGCAGTGCCCACTGCGACAGGGTCGGGATGCCGACGCCGCGCGTCGCCGGTCCACCCGGATCGACGATCCGCCCGTCGCTTGTGCCGTCGTGGTCTCCCAGCTCGCCGTCGAGCAGTTCGAAGCTCGCGGCGCCGACCGGTTGGCCGGCCACCGTGGCGCTGCCGAAGGTCGCCGGCAGGCTGTACCAACGGGGGTTCGCGTCGCCGGGGACCGGGCCGTACTTGCGGTACTCGAGACTGTCGTCGAGCTCGTCGAAGCCGTGGTAGAGCACCGTGAGGGTCGCCGCGGCGCATTCGAGCTCGAAGGCGAGAGGAGAGGTGATCTGCAGGAAGGTCGCCTCGAACGCCGCGTCGAGCGGCAGAGATGCCGGGTCGATCGCCGCCACCGCTGTGTGCTGGCAGCCGCCCGAGAGGCCCCCGCGCGGCCCGACTCCGAGCGCGCTGTCGGGGATCTGCATGGCGGGTGCCGCGAGCTCCGTGCCCTGGAGCGAGATCAGCGTCAGGTAGTCGCCACCGGATCCGGCTCCGACCGCGGGCAGTGAGGTGACGTCGCTCTGCAGGCTGTCGAGCACGCCGTCGTCGTTGCCGTCGCCGCCATTGGGCGCCGCGTCCTCGGTGACGTTGTCGACGCCGTCGCCGTCGTCGTCACCGGGCAGGAGAGGCTCGACGGTCAGGGTGCCGAGGCCGACGCTGGCGCCGAAGTTGGCGCTGCCGCTGTAGCTCGCCTCGATCGTGTAGGGGCCTGGCGGGGTCGCGCCCGGCAGCTGGTAGGAGACGGCGGCGCTGCCCGTGGTCAGTGGCGCCGAGGTCACTGCCGTGCCGACCGGGGTGGCCCCATCGAGCACCTGGAAGGTCACCGTGCCCTCGTCGACGGTCACCGAGTCGGAGACCGTCGCGGTCAGGGTGACGTCGCGGTCGTCGCTGCTGAACGGCGTGGTGACGTCGGGCACCGCGGTCGTGGTGACCACCGAGACCAGTGTCTGGTCGGTCGCGGTGTCGTTGGCCGCGTTGGTGTCGGTGACCCCGGCGCTGGTGCTCACCGTCGCGGTGTTGCTGAGCGTGCCGCTGGCGGCCGGCGACACCGCGCAGCCGATGCTGTAGGTCACCGAGCTGCCCGGCGGCATCGTCAGGGTCTCGGCGAGGTCGCCTGCTCCGGCGGCGGTGTTGCCGCTGGCGCCGCCGGCGGCGGCGCTGGTGAAGGTGCAGGTGAGGTCGGTCGGCAGCACGTCGATCAGCGACACCGCCGGGTCGATGCTCGGCCCGGAGGCGGTCACCACGACGGTGTAGGTCAGCGCGCCGCCGGAGGAGACCGTGGTCAGGCCGTCGTCCTTGCTCACCCCGACGTCGCTCTGCGGCGTCAGGGTGTCGGTGTCGGTGGCCGAGTCGTTGGCCGGGTTGGGATCTGAGCCGAGACCCGGGGTGATCGTCGCGGTGTTGACCAAGGAGCCGGTGGCGCCGGGATCGATGTCGCAGACCACCGTGTAGGTCACCGTGCCGCTGACCGGGATGTCGAGCGTCTCGGCGAGGTTGCCGGCGCCCGCCGCGGTGTTGCCGCTGGCGCCGCCGGCGGCGACGCTGGAGAAGGTGCAGGTCAGCTCCGCCGGGAAGAGATCGGTGACGTTGGCTCCGAAGGCGGAGTCGGGACCGTTGTTGCCCGCCACGATGGTGTAGGTGACCTGACCTCCGGGTACCGCCGAGGCGACGCCGTCGTCCTTGCTGATCGACAGATCTGTCGTCGCCTGGAGCACGGTGAGCGTGTCGCTCGCCGGACCGCTGTTGCCCGACGACGACGTCAGGTCTCCGCTGGTGTTGACCAGCGCTCCGGAGACCGTGGCGGTCACCGTCACGTCGATCGTGCAGCTGGCGCCGGCGGCGACCGTGCCGCCGCTGAGCGAGATCGTCCCCGATCCCGCGGCAGCGGTCGCCACGCCGCCGCACCCGTTGGCAAGGCTCGGCACCGCCGCGACCACCATGCCGGCCGGCAGGGAGTCGGTGAACGAGAGCGACGTCGCTGCGAGCACGCTGGCGGAGTTGTCGATGGTGAAGGTCAACATCGAGCTCGTTCCCTGCACGATCGGATCGGGGGCGAACGCCTTCGAGAAGAGCGGCGGCGGCTCGATCTCGAGCAGGGCGGTGGCCGGCTCGGCGACCGACAAGCCCTGCACGGTGAGATCGCTCGTGGCGTTGGCGAACGTCCCGGCGGTGGCGGCGGACGGCACGCTCAGGTCGACCGAGAATGTGCACGAGGCTCCGGCCGCCAGGCTGCCGCCCGAGAAGGTGAGGAAGCCGGTGCCGGCGAGGCTCGAACCGGCTCCGCACAGGTCGCTCAGCGGTGTGCCGATCGCCGCCAGCCCGGGCAGCACGGCGTTGAGGTCGTCGACGAAGGAGAGGTCGCTGGCCGGTCCGGCGCCGACGTTCTCGATCGTGAACTCGAGGCTCGCGGTGCCTCCGGCCACGGTGGGGCCGGCGAACTGCTTGCTCAGGAAGAGCGTCTGCACCTCGAGCTCGTCGCTCGCCGCCGCGCCTCGCACCGCGAGGCCGCCGATCGTGCCGGTGACCTCCGAAGTGGTGTTGAGGTAGGGGCCCGCCGGCAGAGGTGCAGCAGGCACGTCGAGGGTGAGCCTTATGGTGCAGCTCGCCGCCGCGGCGAGGGAGCCGCCGGCGTAAGCGAAGACTGACGTGGGGAAGCCGCCGGCCATGCCGCCGCAGTCGTTCTGCGTCGCGCCGGTCGCCACGAGACCGCTGAGGGCGGCGCCGAGGTCGTCCGAGAACGCGAGATCGGCGACCGCATCGGTGGCCGACAGGTTGGTGATGACCAGCTCGAGGGTCACCGTGCCGCCGGGCGTCGCCGGGTCGTCGGTGAACTGCTTGGTGATCTGGAGCAGGTTCGAGTCGACGACCAGGTCGTCGGTCGCGGGCGGCAGGACCGCGTTGCTGCCGCCGATCGTGGCGGCGAGGTTGCCGGTGGTGTTGGCCCAGGTCCCATCGGAGGGAATCGCCGGACCGGGCGGGTTGGGGATCGTGGCAGGGATCTGCACGGTGACGTCGAAGCTGCAGCTGGTTCCGGCGGTCACGGTGCCGCCCAGGAAGGTCAGGAAGGTGTTGCCGGAGGATCCGACCAGGCTCGAGCCGGCCCCGCAGGGCGGGTCCGGCGTCGGCGGCAGGACAGCCGTCATGCCCTCGAGGGTGGCGTCGAGGTCGTCGGTGAAGAGGATCGCGGTCGCGTCCTGGGTGCCCAGCGTGTTGTCGAGGGTGAAGCGCAGCGTCGCGGTGCCGCCGGCGATGACCGGATCGTCGGTGAACTCCTTGCTCAGCATCAGGCCAGCGACCACCAGGTCGTCCACGGCAGGCAGGCCGGTGGTCGCGATGCCGAGCACCGTCGCCGTGACGTCGGAGGTGGTGTTGGTGAAGATGCCGGAAGGGGCGCCGGCGGGCACGTCCAGCGTCAGGGCGATGGTGCAGGTCGCTCCCGCGGCGAGGAAACCTCCGGCGTAGCCGAAGTTCGACGTCGGGAACGACGACGTCGCCATGCCGCCGCAGGTGTTGACCGTCGCCCCGCTCGCCTGCAGGCCAGGCAGGGTGGCGCCCAGATCGTCGCTGAAGGCGATGGCGCTGGCGGCGTTGTCGGGATCCTGGTTCTCGAGCGTGAGCTCGAGCGTCACCGTGCCGCCGGGTGGCACCGGGTCGTCGGTGAACTCCTTGGTGAGCTGCGGCGCGCCGACCACGACCAGAGCGCCGGAGGCCGCGGGCCCGGTCACCGTCGGCGTGCCGGGCGCGTCGACGAGCGTGGCGGTGATCTGCTCGGTGTGGTTGGTGTAGGTGCCGCCGGGGAAGCCGGCCGGGATGTCGACGGTGAGCGAGAAGGTGCACGTGTCGCCGGCCGCGCCCGCCGCAGCGAGCGTGCCGCCGGTGAGCTGGAGAGCCTGTCGGTCGGTACCGCGGGAGACCAGCGCCAGGGAAGAGCCCGGACCGCAGGGCGGATCGGGCGACGGCGGCAGGCCGACGCTCACCGGGAAGGGCAGGAAGCCGCTGGTCGGGTCGCCGTCAGCGGTTCCGTCGGTGAGCTCGTCGAGGAAGGTGATGTCGCCGAGCGCCGAGGTGCTGGTGTTGGTGACGTTGAACTCGAGGGTCACGGTGCCGCCGGCGCCAACCGGATCGTCGGTGAACTCCTTGGTGAGCACCGGGAAGGCGACGACGAACAGCGTCGCGTTGGCGGGATCGCCGGTCTCGGGAGAGCCGCCGACGTCGCCGCTCACCGTGCTCGTGGTGTTGGTGTAGGTCCCGGGCGTGGCGGCGGCAGGGACCTGCAACGTCACCTCGAAGCTGCAACTCGTCTCCGGTGCGAGGCTGGCGCCGGTGAGGGTCAGCAGGCTGGTTCCGGCGAGGCTCGAGCCGGGGCCGCAGGGATCCGCCAGCGGCGTGTCGGTGGCGACCAGGCCGCTCAGCGCGGCGTCGAGGTCGTCGCTGAAGGAGATCGCCGTGGCCGAGTCGGTGCGGTCGCGGTTGCGCAGCGTGAAGCGCAGGATCGTCGTGCCGCCCGGAGGCGCCGGATCGTCGACGAAGTCCTTGGTCAGGGCCAGGGGTGAGGAGAAGCCCGTCACCGTGAGGACCGCCGCCGCCTTGCCGGCCGGCCGGGAGTTCCCCTGCACCGTGGTTTCGAGGTTTGACGAGACGTTGCCCAGCTCGCCGACCGCGCCGCCGACCACGTCGACGGTGACCGTGCAGGTGGCGCTGGCGGCGACTCCTGGTAAGGCAACCGATCCGTTGTAGAAGAACGAGATCGAGCTCGAGCCCGGGCTGGCGACGAACGTCGGCACGAGCGGAGCCGCGCCACAGTCGGTGCTGGCGTTGGCGGGGCTGGCGATCAGCATGCCGGGCGGCAGAGTGTCGGTGAAGCTCAGGAGAGTCGCTGGTTGCGGGTTGGAGGTGTTGTCGATCAGGAAGGTCAGCGTCGAACGGCTGCCGAAGGTGACCGTCGAGGGTGCGAAGCTCTTGCTGAAGCCGGGTCGGTCCGTCGCCACCGTGAGGTCGGCGGCGGCAGGGCCGCTGTTGCCGGCGTCGGAGGTCAGGTCGCCGGAGACGTTCATGTGAGTTCCCGGCGTGGCGCTGGTGACGTCGACCACCACCGAGCAGCTGCGCCCGGCGCCGATCGTTCCACCCGTCAGCGTGACCGTGGTTCCGCCGTCCGGCGCCGTCACCGAGCCGCCGCAACTGTTGGAGACGAACGCCGGCGAGGCGAGCGTGACGGCGGCGGGCAGGGTGTCGGTGAAGGCGAGGTTCGCGATCGCCAGTCCGGGACTGTCCGAGTTGTCGATCGTCAGCGTCAGCGTGCTGACGCTGCCGGGACCGATCGTGGCGGGCTGGAACTGCTTCGAGAAACCGGGCGGCGGCGGACCACCCGCGAGCAGCGCACCGGTGCCAGCGACGACGAGGAAGGCGTAGGTGGACAGGCGGGCCGTGGAGCGCAAATCGAAGAACATGGGATTCCCCTTCTGGGTGCCCGGCATCGCCGACGATGCGACGATCCTTTGGCTCGGGATCCGCTCAATCTAGCACTCGGCCCGCCGCCCAACCGCACCGTGGTGGGCGTTCGGCGTGAGACGAGCGATTCGGTTCTCCGCACCCTCGGTTCTCTGCACCCTCGGGCAAGGGACTCGGTGCGGAACGCCCGAAGGTCCCGACGCGGATCTCAGGATTCCTGGAGGTTCCTCTGCTGCGTGAATTCCTACCGGCGCTTCGCGACGGACCGCAGGGCGCATTGAACCGGGGCGCTGAGACCGGGCTGCTGTCGCTCTCAGAAGCGATGGCGGAGCGGCGGCATCGGCCGCGGCAGGATCCGCCGCCTGACCGCCTCGGCGATGCGCTTCAGCGGCCTCGCCACGGGAGCGAGCCCGGGGCGCTGCAGCCAGCGCTCGAGCCTCGCCCGCGCCCCGTCGCGGCGCACCGACCTGGCCTGCTGCCCGGCCGACTCCACCGACGCCCCCGGGTCCTGGTAGTCCTGCCAGGCGGCGCGGTACTGGCCGAGCTGGGGCGTGACGTCACCGGTCGACGACTCGAGCTTGGTGGCGACGAGGAAGGTCGCCGCCTGGGCACCTCCGTAGCGCCCGTAGCTGAGGGCGTCGAGGCAGCCAGGGGTGTAGTCGTAGATCCGCCAGCGGTCGGAGTGCAACCGCGCCCCCTGCCAGTAGGCGTAGTACTCGCACAGGTAGTGGCACTCGATGCGCCAGCCGTTGGCGGCGTAGAAGTCGGCGAAGAAGGTGGGGCAGAGCATGTAGAAGCCGAGATCCATGTGGTTGTTCGACGGCACCGCGCAGTGGATAACGCGCCCGCCGACCCGCAGCATCGCGTGCAGGTTGGCGAGCACCCGTGGCAGGTCGAAGATCTGCACGATGGTGCCGGTCTCGAAGATCGCATCGAATCGACCGTGCAGCGCCTCCGGCACTGGCCGGTTGAGGTCGAAGATGTGGTCGGCTCCCTCCCACTCCGAGATGTCGCCGCTCTCGACCCGCTCGAAGCCGAGCAGCTCGAACAGGGTCTCGTCGCTAGTGCAGCCCTGCGCCGCGAGGCGCGGATCGTGCGACGGTCGCGAAGCGACGCCGCCGCGCAGCTCGAGGCCCTGCGCGGCGGCCCAGGAGCGCAGCTGGCGCTCGCCGAAGTAGACCGACGAGCGCCCGAGCTGCAGCACGGTGCCCGAGAACGGGCGTTGCTTCGCTTCCTCGATGAGCAGGCGCGCGCTGCCGCGGGGAATGCCCATCAGCGGCTCTGTGGCAGGCGCGACGGGCAGGATCGGGAGGGCGTGCTGACGAGGGGAACGATCATGGAGAGGCTTCGGGAGCGGACGGCGGGACGAGGTCGCGCACTGCCGTGGGCAGGGGCGGCAGCGGCGCGCGCAGACCGTCGAGGAGGCCACGCACCTTGGCGTGCACCGCCCGCTGGTTGCCGCGCGGCAGCTCGCGCAGCCAAGCCACCGGCAGGGCGGCGACGAACCAGAGCAGCGAACTCGCCCACTGGTGTGGCGCAGCATACTTGCGCAGGAAGATCGCCGTGCTGCGCGCGGTGTGGAAGGTGCGGAACGGCTTGTAGACCCCGATCGAGGCCGAGATCATGTGCCAGAGCACGGCGCGGTGTGCGTAGACGCAGCGGAAGCCGGCGCGTCGGGCGCGAACGCAGAAGTCGGCGTCCTCGACGCCGAGGAAGTAGGCCGGATCCCACAGGCCGATGCGCTCGAGCACGTTGCGGCGGATCAACATGGCGACGCCGTTGACGTAGGGCACCTCCTCGGTGCGGTCGTACTGGCCGCGGTCCAGCTCGCCCTCGCCGCGCTCGCGGGTGATCGCCTCGCGAAAGCGCAGGATCCCACCGGCCGACCAGATCCGGCCGCGGTCGGAGTGGTAGTACGCCTTGACCCCGACGCAACCGACCTCGGGATCGGCTTCGGTGACGGCGAGCATCTCGACCAGCATCTCCGGGTGCGCCTCGATGTCGTTGTTCATCACCAGGGCGTAGTCGAAGCCCTCGTCGAGAGCCACCTGGAGGCCGTGGTCGAGTCCCCACGAGATGCCTCGGTTCTCGCGCACCCTGAGCTGGCGCAGATCGGGAAACCGGCGGCGCACCTGCTCGTGCGAGTCGTCGGTCGAGCCGTTGTCGATGACCATCAACTCGGTGCCCGGAGAGCGCATCGCGACCAGCGAGTCGAGCGTCTCGAGGGTCACCCGCGGGCCGTTGTAGTTGAGCACCAGCGCCGCTACTCTTGGCTCGCTCATCGACCCCGCCGATCCCGGCCGACGGTGCGCGCCAGGTCGCCATCGACCGGCCGGCGGCCGCTGGCCGTGAGCTCCACCTGGTGACGCCAGAAGATCCCAGCAGCGACGCCCCTGAGACCCCGGACCGGACAGCCGGCGACGGTGCCGGCACCTGGAGCGGACGCCGTGCGCTGGTCACCGGCGCCACCGGCTTCATCGGTCGGCACCTGTGCCGCTGGCTGAGCGCCCGCGGTGCCGAGGTCGTCGCGGCCAGCCGCTCCGCGGCGCAGTTCGCTTCCGCGATCGGTTCCGTGGCGAGCGCGGCGGTCGACGGGTCGCGGAGCGATCCAGCGCCTGGAGTCGCGGCGGACCGGCTGGTGGCGCTCGACGTCACCGACCCGGTGCAGTGCGCCCGGGTGCTCGACGAGCATCGGCCGGAGGTCGTCTTCCACCTCGCCAGTCGGGTCACCGGGTCGCGCGACGGCGAGCTGGTGTTGCCGATGCTGCATGCGAATCTGATCGGGACGGTGCATCTGCTCGCTGCGCTGCATGCGGCGGGCCGGGGCGGGAGCTTCGTGCAGGTGGGCTCGCAGGAGGAGCCGCGTGGCGCGGAGGAGTCGCCGGCGTCGCCCTACGCCGCCGCCAAGTCGGCCGCCACGATCTACTGCCGGCTGTTCGCCGCACTCTACGGAGTGCCGGTGGGGGTCGCAAGGGTGTTCATGGTCTACGGTCCGGGTCACCAGGACGAGAACAAACTCGTGCCCTACGTGATCCGCTGCCTGCTCGCGGGCGAGCCTGCGAAACTGATGAGCGGCAACCGCAGGATCGACTGGGTGTTCGTCGACGACGTGGCTCGCGGTCTGGCCCGTCTGGCCGAGGCTTTGCCGCGCGAGCACGCGCCAGGACGGCGCGCACTCGAGATCGAGCTCGGCAGCGGCGCATTGGCCTCGGTGCGCGAGGTCGCCGAGAGGCTCGCCGAGCTGCTGCCGGAGGGCCCGCGCCCCGAGCTCGGCGCCGTCGCCGACCGTGCCGGAGAGATCGAACGTCGGGCCGACCTCGCCGCCGCGGCCGCGATCGGATGGCGGCCACAGGTCGGGCTCGACGAGGGGCTGGCGCGAACCGTCGAGTGGTTCCGCGGTCGCAGCGGGGGGTAGCGCCGTTGGCGCCGGGCCGGATCGTCCTTCAGTTGGCGCGTGCCGGCGGCCGTCGTCCCGGGCGCAGGCGCCAGAAGCGCTCGAAACGGTCGAAGTCCCGCTCGAGCTTGGCGTCGATCGCATCGGCAGGCGCCAGGCTCCGCAGCTGCGACCGGTAGCAGCGCACCGCTCGGCATTTGGCGGCGAGCAGAGGCTCGGTGACGGTGAGGTGGGCCGAGCGCAGCCGGCCTGGCGGCCAGAGCGCCCGCCAGCGCTTGCGGTGGCGACGGCGGTAGGGGTAGTCCTCGTAGTAGAGCAGCAACTCGGGAGGGAAGGCGCGTTCGCCGGCGGCGCGGGTGATGCGGTGGTCGACGTGCCCACCGATGCCGAGCGGGAGGAGGACCTGCTCCCAGCTCTCGCGTTCGGCGACCCGGCGCAGGCGGTCGGTGCAGTCGTCGACCCAGCGTGGGTCGGCGAACATACGGAAGAGCCACGTCTGGGCGATGCGCGGGTCGTCGGGCAGGCTCTCCCTGTAGATCGCGTCCTGGAGCGGCCAGTGTTCGGCGCGGGCGCCGAGCTCCAGGCAGGCGGCCCGGTCCTCACGCCGCCGCGTCTCGACCGCGTCGTCGTCGAGCCGCCACTGCCGGTGCAGCTCGCCGGCGAGCGGCGGTATGCGGCTGGGATCGCCAGCGAAGAGGGTCAGCACCAGGGACTGCCCGCCCTTCTGCTGGACGTCGGCGAGCCGGGCTCCGGCGGAGAAGACGGCGTCGTCGAGGTGCGGTGAGAGGGCGAGGACGGTCACGGGATCCTGCGTTCGGCGGACGGTACTCGAGAGCGGGCAAAGCCTAACCGTGGCTCACAGCGAGCGCACGAAGGCGCGGTACTCCTGCTCGAAGCGCTCGCGGGTGTGGTGCTCGCGGACCCAGGTCCAGCCTCGACGCGACATCTCCTCGAGCCGCTGCGGCGGCAGCGCGGCGGTGGAGCGCACCGCACGTTCGACCGACTCCACCGTGCCTTCCGGGATCTCGATCGTGCGCCCGGAATCGAGGTCGACGCTGGCGCTGCGGGTGAGCAACGGCACAAGACCGGCGTGCATGCAGGTCAGGGCGCTGCTGCCACCGCCCTCGGCGCAGGAGGGGTAGACCAGCGCGCCGCACCGCCGCACCAGCTCGAGGAACGCGGGGCCGTCGACGTCGATCCAGCCCAGGGTGTGCACGTTGGCCAGCTCGTAGAGCTCGCGCCGGTACAGCCGCTCGAAGTCGCGCTCGCGCTCGATCGGACCGCAGACGTAGAGCTCGAGCTCGGGCATCGCGGCGAAGGCCTCCAGCACCAGGTCGAGGCCCTTGTGCACGAGGCCGCCGGAACCGAACCAGAGGAAACGCCTGCGCGCCGACTCCCACTCGCGGTCGAGCCACGGGTAGGTCCGCGGCACCGACACCCGCACCCGTTGCATCGGGATCCCGGCGTGGCCGTAGGTCTCGGCGGTGAAGTCGTTGCCGAGATACGTCGCTCGGTCGGCGGTCTCGATCAGGCGGTTCTGGGGCAGTTGGCGGCGTGGCGCCAGGATCGCTCCCCTTCGTTCGGCCAGGGCGGCGAGGCGCTGCTGCTCAGCCGGGTTGTTGAAGCTCCAGTGCGCGGTGTCGAGGTGGGCCACCGCCAGGGCGCCGGGCATCTGGGGTCGCCAGCGCTCGAGGTGGGTGCGCACGTCGATCATCAGGTCGTAGCCACGCCGCGGCTCGAAGCTCCGAGCCGTCCACGAGATGGCATCGACCTCCCAGCCCTCCTCGCAGAGCAGCTCGGCCATGCGCAGCGACTCCCAGAAGTGGGTGTGCGAGAGATCCTCGGCAGCGGCGCCGCGGCGCTTCGCCTCGAGGATCGGATCGACGATGAAGGAGAAGAGGGCGAGGCCGCGCCGGGGGGATCCGGCGGCGGGCTGAAGGGTCACTACGCGTTCGTCGACGCGGCGCAGGCGGCGCGACCAGCGCTCGAGATGGCGCCGCCCGCGGCGTCGCAGTCTCGCCACCTGTTCGGCGAAGGCGTCCGGGCGCGTGGTGCGCCGCAGCCGCGTCACCGCTCACGCTCCCCTCGCTCCGCCGCGTCGGATGCGCTGGGGTGCTGCAGTGCACCGCTCCAGAACACGCGGTAGCGGGGCCCGTGCAGCCGCCAGACGATCGCCAGGTAGATCGTCGCGGCGAGCAGCGAGGCGAGCAGGCGCGGCGCCGTGGCCGCCGGGGAGAGCAGCCAGACCGGAGCGAACAGAGGCGCGGCGAGCAGGTAGAGCACCGCGATCTGCCGCAGCAGCCGCCGGAAGGCCGCGCGGTCGATCTGCGCCAGCCCCCAGGCCAGCACCAGGGCGCCGAGTGGGAAGTAGCCGGCCACCGCCATGCCCAGCTCGCGTAGCTCGGTGTGCACCAGCGTGTAGCCGAGGCCGCCGAGGGAGACCAGGTTGAGCAGGGTGTAGACGATGAGCAGACGGTCGCGGTGCACCACCAGCAGGTACTCGCGGCCGAACATGGTCAGCGGCCGGATCAGCGGCACGAAGGCGGCGACCCGCAGGTAGTCGGCGGCGCCCACCCACTCCTCGCCGCCCAGGATCCAGGCCACCAGCTCGGCGTTGAGGTGCAGGCCGAAGGCGAGCGGCACCACGAAGGTGAGCAGCAGCAGGGTGGCCAGCGAATAGACCTCGTAGGCGTTGCCGCCGGTGTGGGTGAGGCTGACCAGGGCGGGGTAGACGGCACGGCCCACCGCGTCGGCGAGCAGGCGGGAGACGAAGAAGAGGGCGAAGATCGCCAGCGCCGCCCGCGCCACCGCGGCCTCGGGCAGCACCAGACCGAGCACCAGGACGTCGAGGTGCAGCACCGAGAGCTCGAGGAACGAGAGCAGCGCCAGCGGCAGGCTGGCGGTGACCAGGGCGCGCAGCGCCCCGGGCTCGCTGTCGAGCGACAGGTCGCGCCGCGCCGCGAACCAGAGCATGGCGCTGTAGAGCGCGGCGCCAGCGAGGTGTGCGATGACCAGGCTCCAGACGCCGTGGCCGCGCAGCGCCAGCGCGATCGAGAGGACCGCGAAGACGATGTTGCGCGCCAGCTCGGCCGGGATCGTCGCGGTGAGGCGCTGCTCGGCCTCGAAGAAAGTGAGCGGCACGGCGCCGAGGCCCTGTACGAAGAGGAAGAGGCAGAGGGCACGCAGGATCGCCGTGGTCTGCTCGTCGTGGCTCTCGAAACCGAGCGCCAGGATGGGGGCCGCGACGGCCAGCCCGAGGGCGAAGAGGCCGCCCCAACCGATCTCGAGGCGCAGGAAGTCGCCGTACGCACGCCGCGTCTGGCGGACCATGTGGCCTGGCACACCGAGGTCGCGCGCCTGTGCGAGCAGGATGAACACCGGCTCGGCCCAGTTCCACACGCCCATCTCGGCTGGCGGGATCAGGCGACGCAGCAGCATGTGGGTCGCCAAGGTGACCACCAGCCGCCAGACCTGCGAGGCGGTGGCGGCGCCTGCGCCGCGCACGATGTTGCGCGGCGCGCCGGCGTGGGCCAGTGGGCCCAGCGTGGCGCCCTCGTCGGTGTCGGGGAGGTTGCTCATCGATCGATCTCGGGACCCGGGCGGAGAGCCGCCGGGCGGGACAGGACGCGCTCCGCGAGGCGGAGCTCCTCCGGCGTGCCGACGTGCAGGGGTCGCTCGATCGGCGCCACGCGCACGTCGAGCCCGTCGTCGATCAGGCGACTCACGAGGTCCGGCAGCTCGAGCTCGCCGCGCGGCGAAGGGACGAGCGCGGCGCAGAGTCGAGCGCTGCCCGCCGGCAGCAGGTAGACGCCACTGTTGTTCCAGCTCGAGGTGGCCTCGCCGTCGCGGGGTTTCTCGACGATGGCGCGCAGCGTGCCGCTGCGCTCGTCCCAGTGCACCGCCGCTCCCCGTGTGACGTCGCCGTGGCGGTCGACGGCGACGACCGCGTCGCAGCCCACGGCGCGGCGCCGGATACGGGCGAGAGCCCCGGCGCCTGGCAGGACGTCGCCGAGCAGCAGCAGGAAGGCCTCGCCCGAGAGCGCGCTCGCGGCGGAGCCGAGGGCGTGGGCGGTTCCGTGCGCCACCCCGGCGTTCGTCGACAGCGGCGTCGGCTGCTGGCGCACGGTGTCGACGCGGGGTGGGAGCCGAGCGCGGCGCTGGGCATGGGCCTCCCGCCGCCACGACACGAGTGCCCGCTCGATCTGGTCGCCGAGGTGGCCGATCACCACCGTGACGTGGAGGAAGCCCGCCTCGTCGAGCGCCTGCAGCTGGCGGTCGAGCATCGCCCTGCCGAGCAGCGGGGTCAGCGCCTTGGCCCGCTCACGGGACCCGGCGCCCATGCGGGTGCCGCGGCCAGCCGAGAGGATCACCGCCCGCGTCGTCCGGCTCGCGGAGCACGCGCGAGCGCGCGAAGGCTCGCCGTCGACCGCCTTCGCGCCCTCTCGCTCGCCTTGCCTCTGCTGCGCGCGGCTCACCAACGCAGACCTGATCAGAAGGGGCGCGCCAGGGGGTCCTTGCTCAGGTCGGGGACCTCCTCGCCGTGGGCCCGCCTCCAGGCGCGGAGGAACCACTCGAGGCGGTCGTTGCCCCAGAAGAGCTCACCTCGGTAGAGGATCGTCGGCACGCCGAAGCTGCCGTCGGCGCGCATCTGCTCGAAGCCGGCCTCGAGACGCTGCCGGAGGTCTGGCCGTGTCGCTGCCGCCACCGCCGCTTCCGGGTCGAGGCCGAGCTCGCCGGCGACGGTGGCGAGCACGTCGTCGCGACCCAGGTCGGCGCCCTCGGCGAACCGCTTCGCGAAGACCCGATCGAGGAAGGCGTCGCCGGCTCCGAGGTCGCGAGCCCACAAGAAGGTGGCATGCGGCCGCCACCAGTCGCAGTCGTCGGCGAGGCGCCCGGACAGCGGCAGGCCGTAGGCCTTGGCCAGCCGCGCCACGTCGGCGCGCTGGTAGGCGCCCTTGGTGCGGCCGCGGCTCATCGCCTCGGCCACCTCGGCTGTCGGCGGGAACACCGGGACGATCTCGAGCTCGTCGGCCGGGAAGCCGTAGTGCTTCAACCGGTGGTGCGCGAACCAGGAGTAGGGCGAGCGCAGCGAGGTGTACAGGCGTGGGTGATCGGTCATCGGGGAAGGCCTTTGGGGGAACGGGTCGGTTCGGGTGAGAGCGCGTGCGCGGCGGCCCGCCGCCGAGCCGCGCCGAAGGGCGACACGGCGCCAGCTCGCCGTGGGCTCAGTCGCGCCCTCGCACGGTGAGGGTGGAGCGATCGTCGATATCGACCCGGAACACGGTACCGCGACCGCCATCCAGTCTCTGCAGGCCGCCGTGACGCATTCGACGGTTCTGCTGCGGCGTCATGATCTCGCAGCCGACGACGCGGAGCCCGCTGGAGAGCGGAGTGGTCCGCCCTTCGAGGCGCACGAAGCAGGGAGTCGCCAAGCTCACCTCGGCGTCGCAGGCTCCGTCGAGCACCAGACCCGCGGCGCCTCCCAGACCGGTGAAGTCGGCCACCAGCACCGAGTCGTTGACCTTCCACGATCCGAGTCGGCCGATCGCCGACAGCTCGAGGCTGGCGGCGTCGGCGTCGAGCTGCAGCTGCCGCACCTCGCGGCCGATCAGGGTGGCCTCCCGTACCGTGGCGCTCAGGACGCCGGCACGTTGCACCTCGAGGCTCGAGCCCGGCTGCAGCGTCGCGTCCACCTGGCCGTCGGCGTCGCGCAGCGCCAGCTGGGTCGCGCTCGCGTCGAGCTTCAAGGCGCCGACCCTCTCGAGCTCGCCGCCGCCTCCGGTCAGCTCGAGGACGCCGGCACCGCTGACTTCGGAGACGAGCAGCTGGAGGTCGGAACCGCTGGCCGACCAGCCCTGGGAGAAGTGGCTGCGCGACAGGGTCAGCGAGGTGGCGTTGCCGGCCACCTCGAGGCCCGGTCCGCCGTCCTCGACACGCAGGCTGCCCTCGTGCCACTCGGCCCGGACCTGGCCGCGCACCGAGCGCAGGTCGGCGCGGGCGCCCTCGCCGCGCAGCTCCACCGCGCCGGCGGCCTCGTCGACCGCGATCTCACCGCCCTGCGCCGTCGCGGTCAGCTTGCCGCGGTGATCGCGGATCTGCGCGTGGCTGGTGACGAGGGCGAGCTCGAGGTCCCCCGTCGTCGCCTCGAGGAGGAGCGAAGAGCCACTCGCCGTCACGATGCCCGAGGCGCTGGAGGTCCAGTAGAGCCGCGAATCGACGAGGTGCAGCTCGAGCGGTCCGAAGGTGCTGTTGCTGCTCTGCGAGGCGGCGGCGCGTCGGTCGAGCAGGCTGGACGGCTCCTTCTCCGATCCCTCGACCTCGCCGGCGACCGGTGGATCCTCGTCACTCTCGGGCGACGCCGGTTCGGCCCCGGCGGCCTCGGAGTCCAGGGCTCGCGGGCCGACGGCGAGGTCGATCTCGAGCCCGCCGACGACGGCCGCGACACCGGGAGGCAGGACCAGATCGACCACCAGGCGGCTCCTGGCGTCGCTCGGAGGCCGACAGTCGATCGCTACACCGGCTGCGGTGCAGCGGGTGGTGTTGGTCGGGTCGGTGACGTAGAGCCTCGGCGCCGTCGATCCGGCGTCGAAGATCAGGTTGACCTCGCCGCGGTGCACCTCGAGCGCCACCTGGGTCGGGTCGAGCCGCAGGTCGAGCGGCAGCGCGAGCTCGCTGGCGATCGCAGGAGCCGCGTGAAGCGGCGCGCCGCCCGACGCCAACAGGGCGGTGGCCCACAGGATCGAGCTCGGGGCTGCGAGCAGCGCTGGCGGAATCGGCGGTTTCATCGGCGCGGGCGGTCGAGGCCGGCAGGGCGGGTCCACGCGACCGCGCCCGGCGAGCCCTGCTCGACCGGGGGGAGACTGGCGCGGTTCGCGTCGGCCTGGATGCGCCAGATCTTACGCCGGGGTCACTCGCCGTTGCCCGGCCGCGGGCGGATGCGTTCGGTCACCCGCTCGTCGCTGTGCACCCAACCGTCACGCAGCTCGACGATGCGGTGCCCGTAGCGCGCGTTCTCGAGCGAATGGGTCACCTGGACGATCGTGGTGCCGTCGTCGTTGAGGCTCTGGAAGAGCTCCATGATCTCCTGGCCCTGGGAGGAGTGCAGGTTGCCGGTCGGCTCGTCGGCCAGGATCACCTTCGGCTCGATGATGAGGGCGCGCGCCACGCCCACCAGCTGCTGCTGTCCGCCGGAGAGCTGCGACGGGAAGAGGTCGCGTTTGCCGACCATCTGGAAGCGGTCGAGCACGTCGCACACCAGTGCCTCGCGCTCGCTGCGCTTGATGTTGCGGTAGGTCAGCGGCACCTCGAGGTTCTCGTACACGGTGAGGTCGTCGATCAGGTGGTAGGCCTGGAAGACGAAGCCGACGTGCTGCTTGTGCAGCTGGGAGCGCAGCTTGGGCTTCAGCTGGTCGACGCGTTGGCCGAGAAACGAGTACTCGCCGTGGAAGTCGGAGTCCAGCATGCCGAGGATGTGCAGCAGAGTCGACTTGCCGGCGCCCGAGGGGCCCATGACGGTGACGAACTCGCCCTGGCGCACGTCGAGATCCACACGCCGCAGCACGTAGGTCCTGCCGAAGCCGGACTCGTAGTACTTGTCCACTCCGCGCAGCTGCAGCAGCAGCTCGCCGCGAAACCCCGGGTGGCTCGAGGAACTCGAGGAAACAGCGGATCCGGTCGTCGGTTTCGATTCGGTGAGCTCGGTCATTCGCCTCTGCCTTCCAGGATGGATCCAGGTGGTGTCGGGAGGTGGATCTGGTCGTCACAGTCGCGCTGCCCGGGGTCGGGCCGAACTCGAATGTCGGGAGGAGCTGGCCGCGCTTCCAGAACCCTACCCGAGTACGCGCGGGGCGCGGAGCTGTTGCAGAGAGGGGAGAGGGGTCAGGGGTTAGGGGATAGGGGTTGGGGAAAAGGGAAAAGTGAAAAGGGAGAGGGGAAAAGGGAGAGGGGAAAAGGGAGAGGGGAAAAGGGAGAGGGGAAAAGGAAAGCCCTCGTAGGGGGAGGGAACCGGATTGCGGCGCGGGGGCGACTGCATCGCTTCGGGGTCATGGTGATCGCGAGCATCTGTCCTCCTCCCCTACGAGGGGGAGGACATGAGGGTAGACCGTGAGTCTTTGCAGGCTCGACTCACGGTCTTTCGGCTCGCTCACTCCGTTCGCCTCGGCGTGGGTGTGAGGATGGCCCTGGAGCGAGCTCGCAGCTGAGCGGCGACGACCTCCCGGTCTCGCGAACACGCCCGCGCTCCCTCGAGCGACTCGCCCCCACCACGCCTTCGGCCTTCTGCCCTTTTCCCTCTTCCCTCTTCCCCCAACCCCCAACCCTCCTGCCCTCTGCCCCTCTTCGGGCTGCTAGCCTGCCTCCTCCCACGCGCCGCCGCCGCGCTCCCCGACCCCGCCGAGCCATGACCGAGCCAGCACAGTCGAGCCCGATCGCGATCGAGGCGAAGCGTAGCTCCCCAGCCGCCACGAGCCTCTGGGACCTCGCCGTGGCGGGTGCGGCACTGGCGCTGCTGGCCGCTCCGGCATGGGGCCGAGCGGCCGTCTCCCAGGCTGCCGCGGAAGAACAGCCGACGCTGCGCGAAGTGCCCGGCGCTGCGGGCATCGACTTCGTGCACGATGCCGGCGCCACCGGACAGCTGCTGCTGCCCGAGATCACCGGCTCCGGTCTGGCGCTGCTCGACGTCGATGGCGACGACGACCTCGACGTCTACCTGGTGCAGGGCGGCCAGCTGCTCGACGAGGGTGGCGCGGCGCTGCTGCCGGCGGAGCGCCGGACCGCCAGCGATCGGCTCTACCGGAACGACAGCCGCGGCGGCGAGCTACGGTTCGTCGACGTCACCGAGACGGCGGGGCCGCTCTCCCGCGGCTACGGCATGGGCGTGGCGAGCGGCGACTTCGACAACGACGGCCGCGTCGACCTCTACGTCACCAACCTCGGCCCCAACCGGCTGTTGCGCAACGTCGGAGGGCGTTTCGAGGACGTCACCGAGGCGGCCGGAGTCGGCGACGACGGTTGGGGCGTCAGCGCCGCCTTCGTCGATCTCGACCGCGACGGCTGGCTCGACCTGTACGTCGGCAACTACGGCGAGTGGTCGGCCTCCGAGCCGGTTCGCTGCTACGCCAAGTCCAGCCGCCTCGACTACTGCGGTCCGCTGGCCTACCAGCCCGAGCCCGACGTCTTCTATCGCAACCGCGGCGACGGCAGCTTCGAGTCGCGCTACCAGACCGAGCTGCGCAGCGCCCCCGGTGCCGCGCTCGGCGTCGTCGCCTCCGATCTCGACGGCGACGGGTTCCAGGAGATCCTGGTCGCCAACGACGGCACCGCGAACCACCTCTGGAAGCTGCTGCGAGGAGGAACCGGGCTCGAGGAGATCGGGCTCTTCGCCGGCGTCGCGGTGAACCGCTCCGGTCGCCCGGAGGCTTCGATGGGCATCGACCTGGCCGACTACGACGGCGACGGCCACGAGGACGTCTTCCTCACCCATCTCGATGGCGAGACGAACACCATGCTGCGCGGTGACGGCGGCGGCAGCTTCAGCGACACGACGCCGACGAGCGGGATCGGCCCCGACGGATACCGGTGGACCGGTTTCGGCACCGGATCCCTGGACGCCGACGGCGACGGCGACCTCGATCTCCTGGTGGTCAACGGAGCGGTTCGCCTCGATCCCTCGACCGGCAAGGGGGGGGTCGAGGGCATGGGCCAACCAAACCGGCTCTACCTCGCCCGCGGCGACGGCACCTTCGAGCCCACCGATGCCGTCGACCCCGTGCTGTCGCTGCGCGAGGTCTCCCGGGGGTTGGCGCTCGGCGACCTCGACGGAGACGGTGACCTCGATGTCGTCTACAGCAACAACGACGGCCCCGTCCGGCTGCTGCGCTCGTCGGTCGACCCTGAGCTCTGGTGGGGCGTCGACCTGCGCATCGCAGGGCGCCCGGCGCTCGGCGCCCGACTCGGTTTCGTGCACGCGGTCCCGGGTGGAGAGCGCGTCGTCTGGCGACGGGCCCACAGCGACGGCAGTTACGCTTCGGCTGGAGACCCGCGGGTGGCGGTGAGCGCGGCGATGCTCGCGGGATCGGTACCCCGGGCGTTGTTACTGCGCCTTCCAGGCGCCGCCGAGCGCCGTCTGGAGGGTGCGCGGTTGACCGCCGGCGCCTACGTGCGCATCGATTTCGAAGGGCTCGGTACCAACGCCGACGTCCCGGTGGCGGATGCGCCGCCGCGTTGAACGCAGAAGAGGCCCCAGAGGAAGTCAGGGCTTCGCGGCCCCACGAGTGGAGAGGTGATGCGACGATGCACGAGGTGAGAGCTGGCCACGGACGACCTTGGTCGCGGGTGCCGTTGTGGGCGATGCTGGTCGCCACGGTCGCCACGGTCGCCACGGTCGCCACGTCCGCGGCCGCCGCGACATCGACCGGGCAGTCTCCACCGACAACGCCGTCCGCCAGCCAGCCGGGCTCGCTGGTCGACGGCCTTCCGCGCCCTTCGCTCGAAGGCCTGGAACCCGAGATCCGCGGTCAGATCGAGGACGCGCGGGCGGCGGTCGAGCAGCTCGGCGAGCAACACGGGCCGCAGAACCACGCCCGCGCGATCGGCACCCTGGGCCAGCTCTACCACGCCTACGGCCTGGTCGAGGCGGCGATGCGCTGCTACCAGATCGCCGCTGCCGCCACCGTCGACCTGCAGTGGTCGTACTACCTGGCGCACACTCTGCGCGAGCAGGGCGACTTCGCCGCCTCGAACGAGCACCTCGCAGAGATGCTCCGGCGCGGCGGCGACACCGTCCCCGAGGTGCTCTTCTACCTCGGCGCCAACCTGCTCGAGCTCGGCCGCGTCGACGAGGCGGAGCAGAGCTTCCAGAAGGGGCTCGAGCTGGCCCCGGAAGAGGTCGCCTTCGTTGCCGGGCTCGGCGAGGTGGCGCTCGCGCGCGGCGAGCACCAGCTGGCGGTCGAGCGGCTCGAACGGGCCCTGGCGGCGGTGCCGGCCGCCGACCGGCTCTACTATCCGCTCGGCCAGGCCTACCGCGCTCTCGGTGACCTCGAGAAGGCGCGTCTGGCGCTTTCTCAGTTCGGTGCTGTCGGCATCAAGCCTCGTGACCCGCTGCTTGCCGACCTCGACGCGCTGCGGGTCGGCTCGACGCCCCACACGTTGAGCGGCCGGATCGCCTTCGCGGCGGGACGTTTCGCCGAGGCCGCCGAAGCCTTCCAGCGCGCCGTCGATGCCCGTCCCGAGGATCCCGGAGCACACGTCAACCTGGCCACCGCCCTCGACCGGCTCGGCCGTCGCGACGAGGCGATCGAGCACAACCGGCGCGCCGTCGAGCTGGCGCCCGAGGCGCGCACGGCGCACTACAACCTGGGGGTGCTGCTGCGACTGCAGGGCGAGCATGCCGGCTCGGTGCGCCATCTCGGCGAGGCCCTGCGACTCGAGCCGGAGGACCATCCGGCGCGCCTCGAGCTGGCCGCCACCTACCGTGCGGCCGGCGACCTGGCGGCAGCAGCGGGACAGGCGCACCAGGTCCGCGAGGCCGACCCGCTCAACGAGGAGGCGTGGTGGCAGGAGGCTTCGGCGCTGGTCGACATCGGCCAGCTCAGCGCCGCCCAGCGTGTGCTCGAGGACGGCCTGCAGGCACTGCCTCGCTCGCTGCGGCTGATGCGGGGACTGGCGCGCCTCTACGCAAGCTCGCCGCATGCCGACCAGCGCGATCCCGAGCGAGCCGTCGAGCTCTACTCCAGGCTGTGGGAGGCGGAGCCCAGCGTGGCGAACGCGTTGAGCTTTGCGCGAGCTCTGGAGCGGGTCGGGCGGTGTCCCGAGTCGGCCGACCTGGTCGGCAAGGTGCTGGCGACGAAGGGGCTCGAGGAGGTCTACACGGCGGAGCAGCTCGCGGCGCTGCGACGACTCGAGGAGGATCTCGCCAGCGGCGCGGCGTGTGTGGACTGAGCGGCCTGCGTCGCGCCGCGGGTCGACCGAGATCGTCCTCGAGGCCCAGCCCTACGCCTCTGCCCTCGGACACAGCCGCTCGGCCAGCTCGAGCGCCTCGCGCGCCGACGCGGTGCAGCCGTCGGCGCCGACCTTGCGCCAGAGGTCTTCGGCGCCGCCGAAGGCCCGTCCGCCCACCAGGACCTTGAGGTCGCGGTCGGGCAGAGAGTCGCGCAGCAGCTGGATGGTGTCGCGGATTCCGGGCAGGTGCACCGCCAGAGTGCCCGAGAGGAGCAGCAGGTCGGTGTCGAAGACCTCGATGCCGACGACCAGATCGCGAGCCGGCACATCCGAGCCGAGCAGGATCGAGCGCCAACCGCGGAGCTCGAACAGGTCGGTCAGGACGCGCAGCGCCATGTCGTGGGCGTTGCCGCTGGTGGCGGCGGCGATCACCGTGCGCTGACGGCCAGTGGGCTCATCGGAGATGGCGCGCTCGCGCAGGGCCGACTGGGCGCGGTGCGCGAGCACCACCATCGACCTCTGGGTCGTCGAGGTGCAGAAGTGTTCCTGGGCGATGCCGATCTCTCCGCTGTGCCAGAGCTCGCCGATCTCTCGCTGCGCCGGCACCAGCACGTTCTCGTAGAGGTCGATCGGATCGGTGCCGGCTTCGAAGGCGTCGACGATGGAGGAGATCGCAGCCTGGCGGTCTCCTCCGAGCACCAGCTCGACGTAGCGCCAGGCCAGGCGGTCGGCGGGTGCCAGCCGCTGCACGCTCGGAGTCGATTCCGCCAGGTGTCGGGTCGCCTGCAGCAGGTAGTCGCTGGCGACGCCGCCGATCGGCGCCGGCAACTTCTCCTCGATCACCTCGCGCATGACCTCGAGCGAGCGCGCGAGATCCTCTTTCTCGAGTCCGCGCAGGTCGAAAGCGCTGTGCGACCAGCGCACCTCGTCGGCGAGCAGGCGCGGTTCCTCGAGCAGGAGCGCGGCGCGCAGCTGCAGGAAGCGCTGGTGGGCGTGGGCCTTCCAGGCGTCGAAGTCGCGGCCGCCGTCCTCTCCGGGTGTACAGAGCTCGGAGGCGACGAAGCCGGCGAGCGACGAGGCGCTGTTGCCGATCAGGGTGGCGGCGAGCTGCGTGGTGGAGCTCATCGTAGGACCTTCGTTCTTGGCGGGGATGGGTGGCGGTGGACCTGACATCGATCCAGCTTGGAAGAGGAGGTGAGGTCGCCCGCTGGAGGTTGCCGGGAGCCGCAGTCCATGGGAGCGGTCGATCGGATTCTACGTTCCCGGTTCGTCCCCTCTCCAGCGCCGGTCCTGCACCTCGGTGCTGGAGCCCGCGGCGCTCACTCCGAGCGCAGCGCGTCGAGCTCGCGTCCGACCTCCTCGGCCGCCGCGGTGCGCTCGGCGAAACGGGCCATGTCGCCGCCGCGCTGTGCCGCCTGGGCCTGCTCGAGCAGCCGTCGGTACCTGGTCTCGAGTCGTCGCGCGCGCCTTGCGTCGAGCCACTGCCTGATCATCGGAGCCTCCTCTCCCTCAACTGTGGATTCGGGGCGCGCGGGACCTCCACTGGAGCTCCAGGCGCGGCCGCGACGAGTGGCGCCAGGCCATTGCGTCCTCGGGCGCAGGGAGCTTCGCCAGCCGACGGTGGCCGGATGCGGGCTGCTGGCCCTGGCTCGTCTGCTTCAGGGCTCGTCGGTGCGAACCCGCACCGGGAACGGCGGTCGCACCGGTCGACTCGGCGGCGACGCCTCGAGCTGTTCGAGCACGATCTCGATCGCCTTCTCGAGCTGCGGATCGCGCCCAGCCGCCACCTCAGCCGGCCACTGCTCGACCTCGACGTCGGGCGGCACGCCGACGTTCTCGACTCCGAAGCCCTCCTCGGTCCAGAAGGCGAGGTTGGGCGCCGTGACGAAGCCGCCATCGATCAGCACCGGGAAGCCGAGGATGCCGACCAGGCCTCCCCAGGTCCGCTTGCCGACGAGGGTGCCGAGCTCGAGCCGACGGAACATCCACGGCAGCAGATCGCCGCCGGAGCCGGCGGTCTCGTCGATCAGCATCACCTTGGGCCCGTCGATCGCGGCGCTCGGGGTGCGCAGGTCGCGTCCGTAGCGGGTCGCCCAGCTGGCCAGGTGCTCCCGGCGCAGGTGGTCGATCACGTAGTCCGCCACCTGGCCGCCGCCGTTGAACCGCTCGTCGACGATGATCGCCTGTTTGTCGACCTGGGGGTAGAAGTAGCGCTTGAAGTACTCGTGGCCGAGGCCCGCGGTGTTCGGCACCCAGACGTAGGCAACCCGCCCGTCGGTGGCTTCGTGCACCCGACGCAGGTTGCCCTCGACCCAGGCCCTGCTGCGTAGCGCCGCCTCGCTGGCGACGGGTGTCACCCGCACCGTGCGTGCGTCCTCTCCGCGTGGATCACTGGCCAGGGTGATCTCGACGCTCCTCCCGGCCGTGCCCTCGAAGGGCGCGTAGACGCTCTGCGCCGAGGTGAGCTCCGCACTGTTCACCGCGATCAGGTACTCACCCTCTCGCGCTCCCACGCCCGGTTCGGTCAGCGGCGAGCGCAGCTCGGGGTTCCAGTTGAGCCCGGGGTAGAGGCGCCGGATCCGATAGCGGTCGCTGGAGATCTCCCAGTCGGCACCGAGCAGTCCGCCGGGAACGCTGTCGCTCTCCGTGCGCGCGTCGCCACCCCCGAGGTACGAGTGGCCGACCGCGAGCTCGCTGAGCATCCACTCGAGCACCCGCCCGAGGTCGGCCCGCGTGGTCAGGTGGGAGAGGAACTCGGAATAGGTCTCGCCGATCGCGTCCCAGTCGGCTCCGTGCATGTTCGGGTCGTAGAAGTAGTCGCGGTTGATCCGCCACACCTCGCGCAGGATCTGCGCCCACTCGGCCGGCGGGTCGACGCGGACCCGCAGCTTGCCGACGTCGAGCGCTTGCTCGCCTGGGTCGATCGGCTGACCGAGGGGGGAGATGCCCCAGCCCGAGGCCGTCGCCCAGAGCAGGTGGCTGCGGTCGGGCGACAGCGCGAAGCCCTGCACGCCTTGCGTCAGCGCTTCCTCCTCTCGCCCCTCGATGTCGTAGCGCACCAGCTCGGCCCCGCCGCTCGCGTCCGAGCCCTGGCGCAGCACGTAGAGGGCGCCGTCGGCCGCCTGCAGCTGGCCGTAGTTGGCCGGCGCCATCGGCAGGGCGACGATGCGCTCGTCGAGGCGCTCGAAGTCGATCACGACTGCGGCAACGCCGTTCTCTCCGTTCTCCCCTTCCTCGGATTCGCTGTCCGCGCCGTCTTCGCCCTCCGCCCCCTCGTCCGCGAGCTCGACCTCGTCGCTCTGCGGTGCCAGCGGCGAGGGCTCGCCCTCGGCGAGGACGACCACGTAGACGCTCGAGGTGCGCTCCATGTCGGCGTTGGACATCGAGAACCAGTGGTTCACCGGGCCCGCATCGGTCGAGGCGAGCAGGTAGAGGTACTTGCCGCTCCGGTCGAAGGCCGGCTCGGCGACGTCGCTGAGTCCGTCGGTCACCCGGGTCGAGGCGCCGCTGCGCGAGTCCCAGATCCAGGCCGACGCCACCGCCGCCTCGCTGCTCAGGGTGTAGGCGAGCCATCGCGAGTCGGGCGACCAGTCGTGCTCCAGGGCCCTCAGGGGCTCGGGCCCGAAGCTCGGCTCGCGCGCCACTTCGATGAGCTCGTCGCGCTCGAGGTCGAGCACGAAGAGGGCCCAGGAGTTGTCGATGAAGGACAGCTTGTCGCCGTCCGGTGACCAGCTCGGGTGTTCGTAGAAGCCGGCGCCGCCGCGACTGGCGAGCTCGAAGATCCGCGGCTCGCCGCTGCCGTCCTGCGGCTCGACGTGCAGGCTGTACTCGCCGCCGCGGTCCGAGAAGTAGGCGATGTGACGTCCGTCGGGCGACCACGCTGGCGAGCGCTCGTGCACCGCCGAGCTGCCGGTCAGGTTGCGCACGTCGCCCTTCTTGGCGGGCAGGGTGAGGATCTCGCCGCGGTACTCGAACACCGCTCTCTGGCCGCCCGGAGAGAGACCGGCCGAGCGGATCCACTCGTCGCCGTCGACCCAGCGCGGCCGACGCTCGTCGAGATCGTCGACGAGGGAGACACGCAGCCTCTGGCTGCTCGAGGCTCCCGGTGTGTAGAGGTGCAGGTAGCCCGCCTGTTCGAAGACGATGCTCTCGCCGTCGCCCTGCACCGCGAGGATCGGGAAGTCGTCGAAGTCGGTGTGCTGCTGCACCGGAGAGTCAGGGTCGGAGGTGTCCCAGGAGAAGAGGTTGAACTCGCCGGCTCGATCGGAGCGGAAGAAGACCCGCTCCCCGACCCACACCGGCATGGTGTCGTTGCAGCGCCCGATCGGCTGTGGCACCTGCACCACGCCCTGGTCGCCGACGTCGTAGATCCAGATGCGCGAGGTGGTGCCGCCGCGGTAGTTCTTCCACTGGTGGAAGGCCTCCGAGAGGGGCACGTAGGCGATCTTGGCGCCGTCGGGGGAGTACGAGGCGCGCAGCCCGTGCGGGATCGGCAGCTGGGCGGGGAAGACCCCGGAGGAGGGATCGGCCGGGATCTCGAACAGCTGGATGTGGCGGCGGGTGAAGGTGGCCCGCTGCGAGGCGAACAGCACCCGCTGGCCGTCGGGGCTCCAGTCCTCGACGAAGTCGGGATCGGGGTGCCAGGTGAGGCGCTGCGGCACGCCGCCGCTCACCGGTACGACGAAGACGTCGGTGTTGCCGTCGTACTGGGCCGAGAAGGCGAGGAGGCCGCCGTCGGGCGAGAAGCGCGGCAGCCGCTCGCTGCCCTCGTGCGAGGTGATGCGGCGGGCGCCGCTGCCGTCGCGGTCGGCGATCCACAGGTCGCCGGCGTACTGGAAGGCGACGTGGTCGCGGCTCAGGGCCGGGTCGCTGAGCAGCCGGACGTCGGAGAGATCCACCGCCATCGTCGTGCTGGCGGTCGCGGCGCAGAGAAGCAGCGAAGCGCCCACGAGGCGGCGGCCGCCGGCGGGCGATCTGCGAGGCGCGGGGTGGGACGGATCGGCGGCTGCGGACGGTCGGCGGTCGGCATGCGGCATTGGGGGTTGGATCCTCTCGTGCTGGTGTCGAAGAGGACCTCTGGGAAACGCCGAGGAGCGTCGGCCGGCACGGCGCGCGTCACGCTGCGCGCTGCGGGCCGGCGACATCCTCCCGTCGTTCCCGTCGTCCTCGGAGCTGCCGGGAGTATCTCAGACTGCGAGTGGCTCCAGACCGGCCAGGATCGGGCCGGGCCGTTCGATCTCCACCGGGGTCCGGGTGCGCGTCGCGCCCTACCAGGGGATCGCCTGGCCGTCCCAGGCGAAGAACCCGCCGGAATCCGCCGGCTCGGCGGCGACGGCGAGCTCCAGCAGACGGCGGGCCACCGGGCCGGGAGCGAACAGCTGCTCGTCGGGGACCGAGCTCTGGAACGGTTCGCTGAGCGGCGTGTCGACGGTGCCGGGATGGAGCAGCAGGCAGGTCGCTCCGGGGTTGCTGCGACGGAGCTCGATCGCCAGGCAGCGGTGGAGCTGGTTCAACGCTGCCTTCGAGGCGCGGTAGGCGTACCAGCCGCCGAGTCGGTTGTCGCCGATGCTGCCGACGCGCGCGCTGAGCGACACCCAGCGTGAAGCCTGCCGCCGCGGCATCAGTGGCACCACCGCCCTGGCCACCAGCAGTGGTGCCCAGGCGTTGATCGTGAAGACGTCTTCGAGCGCCGCCCGGCGCAGATCGGCGAGCCGCCGTTCCGGCGCCAAGGGGGGCGTGGTGTCCTGGTCGTGCAGGCGGCCGCAGGCGACGAAGACCAGGCGCGGTCTGGCCGACGCCCGTACCATGCTCTCGGCCGCCGCCTCGATCGCTGCGTCGTCGCGCAGGTCGACCGCCAGATCGATCCGTTGCGCAGGAGCCGTCGGGGCGCCACCCGGAGCCGGCCCCCCGCGCCGCGACCAGGCGAAGACGCGGCCGACGCCGGGCGCGGCGACCAGCTCCGCCACCAGGGCGGCGCCGATGCCGCCGCTGGCGCCGACGACGAGAGCGTCGACGCCGGGGTCGGCCCGGGAGGCGACCAGGTCGTTGGGTAGCTCGATCGGACCGGCGGTGTCCAGCGAGCTGCGAGGCGCATCGGGCAGCGAGAGCATCGCCAAGGCCCTTCGCCGGCCGTCGCTGCGCCGGATGTGCCGGAGACGCAGGATCTGCGGGGCGAGCCGCCGAGGATGCGATCCTCGAGGTCGCTCCGATCACCTCGAGACGCTGGCGCCCGGCCTTGGGACCGGGCGCCGACGACGATCAGCCGATCTCAGTGCTCCCGACGGTCGTTGCGCGGACGATCGCGGCGTCCGCGCTCGGGGGCGGAGCCGCGGTCCCATTCGAGGAAGGGGTCCCCGCCGCCGCGACGCTGCTGTCGGGGGCGGGCGGACTCCCGGTCGAGGGCTGCCCAACGGTCCTCGCGCTCGCCTCGCCGGTTCTGCTTGCGGCGACGGCGCGAGTCGGAATCGTGACGGGGTGCACGGTCGAACGGGTCGGACTCGGAGTCGAGGTCGCTACCGTTCCAGTCGAGTTCGTCGGCACCGTAGGAGGTGTAACGACTCTGACGCATCAGCTGATCATCTCCTGTGGCCTGCGCCGTGAGATGGGCGCGGGCGGCTCGTGCGGGCAGGTGATCCGCCCGCTGCGGCGACAGGCGGTGGATGGAAGAGTCGTGCCATGTGCGGCCGAGTCTGGTTGCCGGCTCGCCGACAGCCCCGCGCGCCGGCGCGCGCGGTCGGCGACCGCTCGGCGGCCCCCAATCGTCGTCCTCGCCGGAGGACGACTGTCGCGGCCGGTGGGGACGGGGCGCCCTGCCTGCTCGCGGCTTGGCGAAGTCGGGTGTTCGATGCCGATCGGCGGAAATTCGGTACCGAGGACCCGGAATCCGAATACCGGTCGCGGTTCGCCTCAACCGACCAGGCGCGGCAACCAGAGGGTCGCCAGGCTGAGCGCCATCAGGAAGCCACAGAGGTCGGTGACGGTGGTGAGGATCGGTCCGGAGGCGAGAGCGGGATCGAGGTCGAGTCCGCGCAGGACCAGCGGCACGACGCCACCGATCGACACCGCGACCACGGTGTTGGCCGCCAGCGCCAGCCCGACCACCAGGGAGAGGAAGAGGTTGCCCTGCCACAACCAGGCCGCGGCGCCGAGCAGCAGTCCCAGCACGGAGCCGTTGAGCAGCGCCAGCGAAGACTCCTTGCGCCACACGCTGAAGGCGTCCCGCGGCGTCGCCAGGCCCAACGACAGCTCACGCATCGACACCGCCACCGCCTGGTTGCCCGAACAGCCCGACATGTCCGAGATGATGGGCAGGAAGGCGGCCAGACTGATCACCGCGGCCAGGGTGTCCTGGTAGAGCGCGATGACGCTGGCGGCGGCGATGTTCAGCACCACGTTGAGCGACAGCCACGAGAGGCGCCGCCGGGAGCGCAACAGGTACGGGAAGGAGCGCAGCTCCTCGCCGCCGACGATGCCGAGGCTCTTGCGGTACTCGTCCTCGCTGCGCTCGGTGAACGCATGTTCGAGGTCGGAGCGCTGCACCACCCCGAGCAGCCGGCCGGCATCGTCGACGACCGGCAGGCCGAAGAAGGAGTGGCGGGTGAACAGGTCCTCGAGCTCGTCCACCGTCGCCGACACCGGCACACTGATCAGATCGGGGAGCATCGCTTCGGCCACCGCCGTCTCGGGTGTCGAGAGCAGCAGCTCGCGCAGTGGCAGCACGCCGAGGAGGCGTCCCCCCTCGTCGATCACGTGCAGATACTGGACCTCGAGGTCCCGGTAGGCGTCGGCGTGGCGCTGCAGGTCGGCGGCGACGGCGCCGACCGTGCTGCCGGCCTCGTAGCGCAGCACGTCCTGCACCATCAGCGCGCCGGCGGTCTCGTCGGGATAGTCGTAGAGCCGCCGGACCGCGACGGCGCTCTCCGTCTCCATGTGGGAGAGGATCTGCTCGACGCCGCGGACGTCGATCTCCGACAGCAGTCCCGCCTGCTCGTGGTGGGGCAGCTGCTCGAGGATGGTCGCCGCGTGGTCCGGCTGCAGCTCCTCGATCAGCGCCGCCGCCTGCACCTCCGGCAACTGGGTGAAGATCGCCGCCGCCCGGTCGGGCTCGGCGAGCTCGAAGAGGCGCCCCTGCTCGGCGCTCGGCAGGGTGGCGACGGCACGGGCCAGCTCGGAGGGCTGGAGGTGCTCGATCGCCTCGAGCACCAGCGCGGCATCGGGGGACTCCTGCAGTGCCTCGAGGACCTGCCGACGCTCGAGCTCGGCGGACGGACGATCTGGCTCCTGCTCGGGCATCGCGGCTCACCCCCTCTGAACTTCGGCCCGTCGGACGAGCGCCCGACGGGCCTTCTTGCGGACACGGGGCCACGCCAGGTGATCCCCGAGGTCGAGGATAGCGTCGCCCCGAGCGGAGCGACGTCGTCAGCTGATGGCGCCGAGCAGCGACCAGGCCTCGTTCGGCAGGGCGCGCGAGACGCCGCGGGTGGCGAGCTCGACCTCGAGCTCACCCGCCTCCTGGCAGGGAACGCAAAAGGCGGTGGCTGGCAGTGCGGCCAGGCGGGCTTCGGCGATCGGTGTGCCACAGCCGTCGCAGATCCCGTAGCCGCCCAGCTCGATGCGCCTGAGCGCGATCTCGACGTCGTGCAGCTTGCGGCGGTCGAGCTCGCCGAGGGCGTGCAGCACCTCCTCGGGAGCGTCGCTCTGAGCCTGGTCGACCAGGTCGGAGTAGAGCTGCTCGTGCAGTCTTCCGGTGGCGGCGTTCAACGAGCGCACCTGTCCCTGCAGTCGCGAGCGCTCGACCTCCAGCTGCTGGCGCTGGGTCTCGACGAACTTCGGGTCGCGTACCGCCGTGGCCGCCACGGCAGTCGGGCGGGCACGCTTCGAGATCAACATCGGATTCGAACTCCTCGACGACCGGAACCGCTTCTTCATCGCACTCTCCGGGCACTCCGCCCGTGTCGGGCCGGTGGGTTGTCCGCCGCCTCCAAGGCCCCCGCACGACGCGGGATGCTGGAGAGGTGGGCGCTCGCGCGTAAGCGAACCACGTGCCAGTCGACGGCGTGGCCGCCGCCGCAGCCCTCAGTCGCGACTCTCCGTCGGCGGCTCGGCGCCGGGCCGTTCCCGCGCAGTGGCGCAGCCGCGGTAGTCGCTCTTGTCGAGCCGGTGGCGGCGCATCTTGTTGTAGAGCGTGCGCGGATCGATGCCGGCGCGGCGCGCGGTCTGCGCCAGGTTGCCGCCGGTGTCGGCGAGCAGGCGCTCGAGGTAGAGGCGCTCGAGTGGCTCGACGGCCCGTTGGCGCAGCGCCTCGAGGTCGCAGTCGACGCCCAGCCCGAGGGCCCGCCAGGCGAGCTCGGTGGGCGCGGCGCCGGCGCCGCCGGGGTCGTCGGCCCCTGAGCCCGAGCCTGAGTTCGACCCGGAGCCCGGGTGCCGTTCAGGCGCTGGGTCGTTCGTGGCGACGATCTGGCGCGGCAGATGTGTCGCGTCGACGGTGCCGCCGCCGGAGAGCAGGTCGGCCCGCTCGGCGACGTTGAGCAGCTCGCGCACGTTGCCTGGCCACGTGTACTCGCGGAGCGCCTGCGCGGCAGCCGGAGTGAGCGTGCCGTCGACCTCCTCGGGCGGCTCGTCGCGGGCTCGACGGAGCCGCTCGAGGTGGCCGCGGAACAGCGGCAGGATGTCGTCGCGTCGCTGGCGCAGGGGTGGGATCTCGAGCGCCACCACGGCGAGTCGGTAGTAGAGGTCCTCGCGCAGTCCGATCGCCTCGGCACCCTCGCCGCCACGCACGCGGTTGGTCGCCGCGAGGATCCGCACGTCGACCGGCAGGGAGCGCTCCGAGCCGATGCGCCGCACGGTGCGGTCCTGGAGCACGCGCAGCAGGCGCGCCTGCAGCGCCGCCGGCATCTCGCCGATCTCGTCGAGCAGGAGGGTGCCTCCGTGAGCCAGCTCGAAGTAGCCTCGACGGGCGCGATGGGCACCGGTGAAGGCGCCGCGCTCGTGGCCGAAGAGCTCGCTCTCGATCAGCGACTCCGGCACCGCGGCGCAGTTGAGGGCGACGAAGGGACTGGCGCGGCGTGGAGAGGCGGCGTGGATGGCGCGCGCCAGCCACTCCTTTCCCACCCCGGATTCGCCGAGAAGCAGCACCGAGCTCGCCTTGGGGGCGACCCTGGCGGCGACCTCGAGGACCTCGGCGAATTCCGGACTGCTGGTCACCGCGGCGCGGGCGCGCGCACTGCTGAGCACGTCCTCGGTGGCTTCGCGCTCGGCCCTGGCCGACGCCACCGAGATCAGGGCGCGACGCCGGTCGACGATCGCCGCCAGCGCGCCGGCCAGCAGCCGGGGCTCGGAGTCGGGGTCGACGACCGCAAGGGCCCCGGCGGCCTGCAGCTCGGCGACCGGCCGACCGGGGTCGCGGCGGGTCAGCACGACGACCTCGGCCTCGCGTCCCGCGGCGCGCAACTGCTCGAGTCGGCTGCGCACCGACCGATCGGAGCTCTCGACGCTCTCGTCGACCACCAGCAGATCGCTCTCACCACGCTCCAGCTCGCCCCAGGCGGCGTCGATCTCGTCGCGTGCATCGCGCGTCAACCGGCGCAGGTCGACCAGGCAGCCGGCGTTCTCGAGCGCGCCCTGCACGGCCGCGGCCGTGCTGGCGCCTTCGGGCACCAGGACCAGAGTGCGGATCCAGGAGCGGCTCATCGGCTCGGCGGTCCCAGGCTGTCTTCGGTCCTCGCCGCGGATCAGGTCGCAGCGACCGGGATCGACGCGCCCCGGGGGAGCTCGCGCAGCAGGTCTTCCCGGGCATCGAGAGAGGTGAGCAAGGCGAGATGGGCGCGGGCCCGGTCGAGGTTCTGGCCGGGACGCGAGACCCGGAAGTAGAGGTCGCCGCGCAGGTGGTCGGTGAGGAAACGAACGCCGTTCTCCAGCACCAGCAGTCGCGCCGCGTCGAACAGCAGCGGGCGCTCGCGCTCGTGCAGGAGCTCGCCCATCTCGGCGAGGTAGCCGCGGGCGATGGCGCCGTAGAGCTCCGGCTCGACCACGACGCGGTCGAGGTCGGTTTCGTCCTCGGCGCTACGGTGTGCCATGGAACGCACCATCTCGCCGAAGTCGAACAGCGGGCTGCCTGGCATCACCGTGTCGAGATCGATGACGCAGAGCGCGGCGCCGGTGGTCGAGTCGAGCAGCACGTTCGAGAGCTTGGCGTCGTTGTGTACGGGGCGCTGGGTCGCGCCGTGATCGCTCAGCTCCAGCAGGATCGACGCCGACGACGCGTGGGCCTCGAAGCCGTCGATCTCCTCGCCGCAGCCGGCGCGCCGGCCGAGCGCGTCGTCCTCGGCCGCGGCGGCAAGCCCGGCGAAGCGCCAGGGCGTGTCGTGGAAGCGCGGGATCGTCTCGTGCAGGCGGTCGACGGGGAACCCACCCAGCCGGCGCTGGAAACGACCGAAGGCTGCGGCGGCGCTCTCGGCCTGGATCGCCGTCGCGACCTCGAGCTCGGTGCGAGAGCCGGGGATGTAGTGGAAGGCGCGCCAGCACCAGCCCGAGCCGTCGCGCGCCAGGGCGCCGTCGTCGCGGGTCGGAGCCACCCGCAACACCGCCCGCTCGATGTCGGCGACCCCCTCGTCGAGGCAGGCCCGGCGGAGCCAGTCGGTGATCCGGACGATGTTCTCCTGCACCTGCTCGGGGCGCCGGAAGACGTCATGGTTGATGCGCTGCAGGAGCAGCTGCCGGCGCGGTGCGATGGCCAGCCAGGAGACGTTGATGTGCCCGTCGACCACCGGCCGCAGCTCCGCCGAGGGCGGCAGGCCGAAGGCGTCGAGCACCTCCGGTGGCGGCAGGACGCGACTCGGGTCGTGCACGCCCCAGTCTACCGTGCCCTTGATTCTCGGGCGGCGGCTCGGATGCGCCCCATTGCGCGCCGATCTGCGAGGATCTGCAGCGATGAGAGAAGATCCGAGCGGGCGGATCGATCGCCACGAGCCCGAGCAGGGACGAGAACGTCGGCGGAGCGACGACGAGAAGCCGCCGGAGCTCGATCGCGTCTCGCCGCTGGCGACCGTCTCACGTCACGTGACGGGTCTCCTGATCGACCCTCCGCTGCTCGAGCGCAAGGTCGCCGACGCGCGGCGCAGCGCTCGCGGCCGCGACACCCACATCCTGCACGACGGCGACGACGACGTACCGCAGCGCATGCTGAATGCCCTCGAGCCGGGCACCTACGTCACGCCGCACCGCCACCTCACCGTGCCCAAGGCCGAGTCGCTGATCGTGCTGCGCGGCAGCGCCGCGGTGGTGGTCTTCGACGACGACGGCGAGCCGGAGATCGAGGCCCTGCTCACCCTCGAACCGCGGCCGGGCGCCGGAGTGGCCTTCGATCTGCGGGCCGGCGTCTGGCACACGATGGTGGCGCTGGAGTCGGGAACCGTGGTGTACGAGATGAAGGGTGGGCCCTACGACGCGCGCACCGACAAGCAGTTCGCCCCCTGGGCGCCGTGCGAGGGCGAGCCGGGAGCCGCTGGGTATCTGGCGCGGCTCGAGGACGGTCTGCGCGAGCGGTTCGATCTGGCCCCCCGTTCCTGGCAGCCGCCGCCGCGCAGATGAGTCCTGCGGAGCAGGAGGACGCGATCGAGCGCCGCCGTCGACTCTCGGACCCGGCGGTGATCCTCGGAGTGCTCGTGCTGGTGGTCGGCGCGCTCGGCATCTTCGGATTGATCGCGGCGCAGGGCGATGCGGCCGAGGCGCTGCGCCAGACCCAGGAGCTGCAACTGCGCGCCGATGCCCGGACCTTCGAGGCGCTGCTGGCGCAGCAGTACGGCAGGCTGGAGTTCCTGCTCGACCAGCTCACCGGCGCCGCGGTGGCCACCGCCAGCGATCCCATGGCCCGTCGCTGGGCTCGCCTCGATCTCGAGGGCACGCTGCTGCGGTATCTCGACACCAACCCGCCGGTGGTGAGGCTGCGGGTCTCCGCCAACGACGCCGCGCGGGCGCTGGCCGAGCGTGACGAGGGAGTGCCGGTGCTGCGCGATCCGTCGAGCCGACTGCCGTTGGAGCTCGAGCTGCTGCACGGAGAGTGGGCGAACGAGGAGGGCGTGCGGCTGGAGGCATGGGTGGATCCGAGGCGGGTGCTGGCCGATCTCGGCGACGGCCTCGGGCTCACCGCGACGCGCCCGGAACCGGGAGGCGGATCCACGGCGCCGGTCGCGGGTGCGGGCGAGCTTGTGGAGCCGGTGACCAGCTCGTTCTGGACCCGCCCTCTCGAGGCGGTCGTGGTGCAGCAGCCCGGTGGCGTCGGCTCGCCGCTCGACAGCGTCACCGGTTGGTTCCGCGTCTTCCTCTGGTTGCAGCTGGTGCTGCTGCCGGCGGCGCTGGTGCTCGCACTGCTCACCGCACGTCGCCTGCGCCGCATCGCCCGGCTCGAGACCGAGGGGAGGCAGGCGAGGAGGCTCGCCGCGCTGGAGCGCCAGGTCGAGCACTCGGAGCGGCTGGCGAGCCTCGGTCGGTTCGCCGCCGGGATCGCGCACGAGATGAACAACCCGCTCGAAGGGATGAAGAACTACACCCGACTGCTCTCGGAGGATCTCGCCGGAGAGAGGTTGGAGGACCTCGAGCAGCCGCGCATCTGGCTGCAGCGCATCGACGAGGGGATCGAGCGTGCGGCGGGCGCGGTGCGTCAGCTGCTCGACTTCGCCCAACCGTCCGCGGCTGGAGGGCGGTTCGCCAGTCTCGAGCTGGCTGCCCTGCTCGAAGAGACCCGACGCTTCGTCAGCGCTCACCCCGACTGCAGCGGGGCCGTGGTCGAGATCGAGTGTGACCCCGGGCTGACCGTCTTCGGCGACCGCCAGACCCTCGGCCAGCTGGTGCTGAACCTCACCCTCAACGCCTGCCAGGCGCAGGTCGATGGTGGAGCGCCCAAGCGCGTGCGCTTCGTCGCGGCGCCGGCCGATCGCGACGGTCGGGTGCGGCTCGAGGTCCTCGACTGGGGGACCGGCTTCACCGAGGACGGCCTCCAGCACGCCTTCGAGCCCTTCCACTCGAGCCGCGGCTCGCGTGGACTGGGGCTCTCGGTCTGTCATTCGATCGTGCGTGCCCACGGTGGCATGATCGAGTTGACGAACCGTGCCGACGGTGGCGGTGCGAGGGTCGAGGTGGTGCTGCCTTCGCGAGCGGGCTCGCAGGAGCCCGGATCTCCTTCGCACGACCGCCGCCAACCCCTGGGATACAGAGTCGACGAGAGCAAGCAGTGAGTCGATACGAGAGGTGCGCGGCGGAGCCGATCCCGCCGGCCGGAGGCGCTCAGGGTGCCGGCTGACGCCGCACGCAGCGTCGTCCTGGTGGTCGACGACGAGAGCTACGTGCGCGACTCGCTCGAGAGCCTGCTGTCGCGGCGAGGGTTCGAGGTGCGCACGGCGGACGGCGTCGACGCAGCGCTCGAGGACGCGGCACTGGCCGGCGTCGACGTGGTGCTGAGCGATCTCAAGATGCCGGGCCGCGACGGCCTCGAGCTGGTGCGCGAGCTGGCCGAGGAGGGGCCACCGGTGGTGATGATGACCGGCCATGGCACGGTCCGCTCGGCGGTCGAGTGCCTGCAGGCCGGCGCTGCCGACTACGTGCTCAAGCCGACCGATCCCGACGACCTGGTGATCACCCTCGAGCGCTGCATGGCGACGGCGCGCAGCGAACGCGAGCTGCGCTACCTGCGCTCCCGCGCCTCCGGCGCCGAGGACGGCGCCGACGAGCTCGATCCGCTCGGTGAGGCGCCGGCGTGGCGCGCCGCCGTCGAGCTCGCCCTGCGTGCCGCCGAGACCGACGCACCGATCCTGCTGCAGGGCGAGACCGGGACCGGCAAGGAGGAGGTGGCGCGTCTGGTGCACCGGCGCAGCGGCCGCAAGGCGCAGCCGTTCGTCGCGGTGAACTGCGCGGCGCTCCCCCCGGAGCTGTTCGAGAGCGAGTTCTTCGGCCATCGGCGAGGTGCCTTCACCGGCGCCGTCGAGGCGAACGACGGCCGGCTGCGGGTCGCGGACGGCGGCACCATCTTCCTCGACGAGATCAACTCGCTGCCGCCGGCCAACCAGGCCAAGGTGCTGCGGGTGGTCGAGGACGGCAGCTTCGAGCGGGTCGGCGAGAGCCGGCCGAGTCGGGTCGACGTACGCTGGATCTGCGCCGCGAACAGCGATCTGGAGGCCGACGTCGCTGCCGGCCGGTTCCGCGCCGACCTGCTCTACCGGATCAACCTGGTGACCGTCGAGCTGCCGCCGCTGCGCGAGCGACGTGAGGACGTCGAGCTGCTGGCTCTCCACTTCCTGCGCCGTGCGGCGCGCCAGCTCGGCCGCCCGGTGACCGGCCTCGGCGAGGGCACCCTGGAGGAGCTGCTCGCGCACGGCTGGCCCGGGAACGTGCGCGAGCTGCGCAACGTGATCGAACGCGGTGTGCTGCTCGAGAACGGAGAGCTGCTCACCGTCCAGAGTCTGCCGCCGCTGTCCAAGGTGGCGCCGCGAGGCGCCAGGGCGGCGGCCGAGTCCGAAGCGCACGCGGACACCCTGAACCTCTCCGAGGTCAAGGCGGCGGCGGAGCGCCGGGCGTTGCGGGAGGCGTTGCGGCGCTCGGGCGGCGTGCGCAAGGCGGCCGCCGAGCTGCTCGGCGTCGACGACCGGAACCTCTCCTACTACCTCAAGAAGCACGACCTGCAGGACTACCGTGGCGGCAGTTGATGCCGTCGTCGCCCGGCCCAGCGCCGCCGGTCGCTGCCGCCTCGTCTGGCCGGCGGCGATGCTCCTGATCGTCGGTCTGTCGGCCTGCGAGGCGCCCGGGTCGGGGCCGCAGGCGGCCGGCGAGGCTCCCACTTCCGAGACAGTGGATCCGCTCTTCGTCGACGACACCGTGCGCAGCGGTGTCGACTTCGTGCACCGCAACGCCAGCACCGAGGAGCGCTACCTGCCCGAGACGATGGGCGCCGGCGTCGCCGTCTTCGATGCCAACGGCGACGACGTCGCCGACCTGCTGCTGCTCAACGGGATAGCGGTCGACGAGCTGGGGAGGGAGGGGCAGCTCGACGGCCCAGGGCCGGCGCTCTATCTGGGCCGCGGCGACGGCACCTTCGAGGACCGTTCCAAGGGCTCGGGCCTCGAGGCGCCGCTCTTCGCCATCGGCGTCGCGGTCGGGGACCTCGACAACGACGGCGACAACGACGTGGTGCTGACCACGCTCTCCGGCGAGCGCCTCTTCCTGGGCCGCGGCGACGGTCGCTTCGACGACGCCACCGCCGGGTCCGGTCTCGGCGGCCCCGGCTTCGGCTCCAGCGCAGCGCTGCTCGACTACGACCGCGACGGCCTGGTCGACCTCTTCGCAGGCCGCTACGTGCGCTGGTCGCCGCAGAGCGACATCCCCTGTCGACTCGACCGCAAGCAGCGCAACTACTGCACCCCGGAGGCCTACCCCGCGGTGGCGAATCGGCTCTACCGCAACCTCGGAGGCGGCCGTTTCGAGGACGTCTCGGAGATCTCGGGGATCGCCGCGCTCCCGGCCAAGACCCTCGGTGTCGCGGTCCTCGACCTCGAGCCGGACCTGTTGCCGGATCTGGTCGTGGCCAGCGACACGGCGCCCAACCAGCTGTGGCGCAATCGCGGTGACGGCACCTTCGAGGAGATCGGGATCGAGGTCGGTATCGCGCTCGGCGCCTCGGGGAGCGCGCGTGGCGCGATGGGCGTCGAAGCCGCCGACCTCGACGGCGATCTGCGCACCGATCTGGTGTTCGCCAACTTCGCCCAGGAGATGGCGAGCGTGTATCGCGCCAGCGAGCTCGAGGTCTTCCTCGACGAGGCGGCGCACCGGGGGGTCGGGCTGCCGACCCTGATGCCGGTGAGCTTCGGGTTGCTGGCTCGCGACCTCGATCTCGACGGTTGGATCGACCTCGTGTTCGCCAACGGGCACATCGAGCCGCGCATCGCGGCGCTGCAGCCCGGGCAGAGCTACGCCCAGGAGCCGGTCCTGCTGCGCGGCTCGGGAGCAGGGGGATTCGCCCCGATGGCGGGCGGCGCTCCGTTCCAGCAGGCGTACGTCGCGCGTGGACTGGCCAGCGGCGACCTCGACGGCGACGGAGATCTCGATCTGGTGCTGACCCAGAACGGCGCTGCGGCGCGGGTGTGGAGCAACCAGGCGGCGGGCCCGTCGGCCCGCGCGCTGCGCCTCAGGCTGCAGGGGGCCGCGAGCAACCGCAGTGGCTTCGGCGCCAGGATCGAGCTGTCGCTCGGCGGGCGCGAGGTGTGGCGATGGCTGGTCGGCGGAGGCTCCTACCTCTCGGCCAGCGAGCCGGTGCTGACCGTCGGCGTCGGCGCGCTCGAGAAGGTCGAGCGGGCGACCCTGGTCTGGCCGTCCGGGATGCGGCAGGAGCTCAGCGACCTGAGCACCGACCGGTTGCACGTGATCAACGAACCGGCGACGGCGGCATCGGATCGGCCGCGGTCGGCAACCGGACGATCGACAGCGCTGGAATCGACAGCGCTGGAATCGACGGGGCCGGAATCGACAGCGCCGGAACCGACGCCGAGCTCGATTCCGATCCGATCCGGAGGAGGCAGCGATGCATCGCAGAGGTCGACGAGGTGAAGGTCCAGGGTTCGGCAGGCGGCTGTGCGGCAGCTGGTGGTGGGGGCCCGCGGCCTGCGGCGTCACCGCGGCGATCCTGCTCGCGGCGCCGTCGACCGGATATGGAGCAGCCGGCCAGCCGCCGACGCGAGAGCCGGCATCACCGGAGGTCGTCGTGCCCGACGTGCTGAAGACCGCGAGCGAGGTCGTGGTGCTGGGGCGGCTGGCGCGCGAGCCGATGCTGGCCGAGCTGTCGACCGGCGAGCTCTTCCTCGCCGGCTACGGAGCGCAGTCAGCGACTTCCAGCCACCCCGACCAGGCGCCTTTCCTCTGGCGCAGCGACGACCGCGGCGCGACGTGGGAGGTCGTCGACGTCGGTGGTCCGGAGACCGGTGCCCGCGGCAACTCGGACGTCGACCTGGCCGTCGGCCCCGAAGACGAGCTCTACTTCGCCTCGATGGGCTTCGACCGCACCACCTTGCGCGGCACCCACGTGGCCGTCGGGGTGAGCCTCGATCGCGGCAGGAGCTGGCGCTGGAGCGAGCTGTCGCGCACCGAGCTGGACGACCGCCCGTGGGTGGTGGTGACACCGGATCGCGTGGCGCACGCGGTGTGGAACGACGGCTCCGGCGTCGCCTACGCGCGCAGCGAGGACCGCGGTGCCAGCTGGCAGGAGCGACCGCGGATCCACGATCAGGGCGGGTCGAGCCACTTCGCCGCCGGACCGGCCGGCGAGCTGGCGGTGCGCATCTCGCCGCTCTCGGCGTCCGGCCATCGCTTCCACGAGGGCGCGGATCACATCGCCGTCAGCACCGACGGCGGTGCGAGCTGGACGCTGCACGCTCCGCCCAGCCGGGCCGAATGGCCGCGCAACTTCTTCGGCCTGGCGGCGACGCCGCGCTGGGTCGAGCCGCTGGCGTGGACGCCGGACGGTCAGCTGCTGCACCTGTGGGGCGAGGACGGCAGCCTGCACCTGGCGGGATCGGTGGATCGGGGCGCCAGCTGGACGACCACGGTACTGACCGGCGCCGAGGCGGCCGCGCCCTTCTTCCCCTACCTGGTGGCATGGGGCGAGCGCGCGGCGTTCTCCTGGTGGTCCGGCCAAGGCGAGAGCCTGCGGGCGCACATCGCCGTCGCGCAGCGGGGCGACGGCGGCTGGCAGATCGCCGCGCGCAGCGAGGCGCTGGAAGTGGATGCCTGGCGGGCGCCGCCCGGCGCCGATGCGTCGTCGGCGATGCGCGAGACCGGCGGTGAGTACCTGCCACTGCTCCCGCTGCGCGGTGGTGGGCTCGCCGCCGCCTACACGGTGCAGAACGCGCCGCGAGACCGCTTCGGCTTCGTCTTCCGGCGCTTCGACCTTCCGAAGTAGGTGCCGAGCGCAGCTGCGCGCCCGTCGCCCGGGCCTTCCGGCGTCGCCGCCGGTGGGCCGTGCAGCGCTGTTCCGGTACAGTGAGGGGTCTTCATCGCAGCAGCCGCCCCTTCGGGGGCGGTGCCCCGCACCGTGTGCCGCGGCGGCGCCGACCCACCGAGCGCAGGTGCGGCAGAGAGGGAGACGCCATGGAAAGACCACGCCTCGCCCGCGACATCATGGTCACCGACCTGGTGACCGTCGGTCCGCACACCCAGGTCTACGAAGGCATCCGGCTGCTGCTGCGCAACGGCATCACGGGCGCGCCCGTGGTCGACGAGGAACGTCGCTTCCTCGGCATGCTCTCCGAGCGCTCCTGCCTCAAGGTGCTCACCGTGACCGCCCAGCTCGCGGCCGAGACGGGCGCACCGCCGATCACCACCTGCGCCCGCGACTTCATGACCACCAAGCTGGTCTCCTTCCGCCCCGAGACCGACGCCCTCGAGGCCATCGAGCAGCTCCTGCGGCGCCGCATCTCGGGCGCCCCAGTGGTCGACGAGAACGGTCGCCTGCTCGGCGTCTTCTCGGAGCGCTTCAGCATGAACGTGCTGATGGCCTTCGCTCACGACCGCATCCCCGGCACCGAGATCGGCCCGTTCATGAACACCGACTTCGGGCGCGTCATCGGTCCCGAGGTGCCGCTGCTGGAAGTGGCCGAGAAGTTCCTCGGCACCCACTACCGCCGCCTGCCGGTGGTCGACGGCGAACGCCTGGTGGGCCAGATCTCGCGCCGGGACGTGCTGC